>Ga0315552_1002440_pt1 | contig 10966 bp, 10 predicted proteins | sample SalMarSW160170MG_2_FD_203102 | JGI IMG/M metagenome (GOLD analysis project Ga0315552, IMG submission 203102) | Salt marsh sediment microbial communities from the Plum Island Ecosystem LTER, Massachusetts, United States - Salt Marsh Sediment SW1601-70 ...
CGCGCCTTGGCCTTCAGCTGGATGCCGTCCTTGGCAACCGCATCGATCGTGCCCCGGCTCTTCTCCGGGTTGGGACAGTCGATGACCTTGGGATTGACGCTGGTCTTGACCGCTTCCAGAACATCCCGCCCGGCCAGATCAATGGCCGTGGCCCGTTGGAAGTTCAGGGGGATGTTGGCCTTGCTGGCCGCGATCAGGGCCTTGCTGACCCGGATCACGTCCCCTCCGGCCAGATAGTGGGTCTCCAGCTGATCCGAATCCACCTTGATCCCGGCCTTGGTGAGCATGATGCGGCTGTCCACGATCAGGCGGCCCTTGACCCGCCGAATCCACATTCCGATCAGCCGGCCGATGCCGATATGGGCGCCGGAGAGCAGGGCGCGGAACCAGAGCCCGAAAAATTTCAAGAATATAGCGATGAAGGCAATCGCAACAATCGCAACCAGCACGTACAGGATGATCATGTTATCCTCCTTGCCGCACCACGACGCGGCTTCCCTCTACTTTCACCACTTTGACAGGTTTGTCTTTTTCGATAAACTCTCCGCCGGTCACGGCGCTGAACTTCTGTCCGTCGATTCGGACCGTGCCCACCGGGCGCAGGATTGTCAGGCTGGTTCCCTCTTTCCCGACCAGATCGACGTACTTTTCCGGCGTGAAGGAGGAGTAGCCCTTCTCCTTATCCTGCCGATCCTGGCTGATCAGCCAGCGGCCGACCGGTGAACGGGGAAAGAACCTGAAATACAGTACGATGAACACAGGCACCAGAACCAGGACCACGGCCAGGTAGACCGAGCCGATCAGATTGCCCAGCCGCTGGAAGGCGATTACGATGCTGGCGATGATCGATCCCAGTCCGGCGATTCCGATGATCCCGGCGGAGGGGACGAATACCTCCAGTATGATAGCCAGAACTCCGGCTGCAGCCAGGCCTATAGCCAACCACATAGCTCTACCCCCGTCAGGCTCTCCGAACCACGATTCTGTTTCCGCTGACCTCGCTGACCTCCACCGGCGTACCGGCCTCGATGAACTCCCCGTCCGTTTCCACGACCAGAATCTCCCCCTCGAAGTCGGCCTTGCCCGCAGGATGCAGCGCCGTCACCGCGTTTCCCTGCCGGCCGGTCAGCAGGGCCGAGCTTTCAGCGCTCTGAACAGTGTAACCGGCCAGCGGGTCCTCGTTGCTCTCCAGGATCAGCCGCTTCAAGCCCGGGGTGCGGGGAAAGATCCGCAGGAGAAATACCAACAGAACCAGCGAACCCACGAAGCCGAATCCGACGTTTCGCAGGTTCCTCAAGAATATGTCCCACTGCCAGGGCACTCGGGGGATGACGAACTCCTGCCGGGAGAGTATCAGGGCGGTGATCATCAGGAGGATTCCGGAGACGCCGGTGACCCCGAAACCGGGGATGAGGAAAATTTCGACAATCAGGAGAACGACCCCGAGGAGAAAGAGGATGATCTCGAGGGATCCGACCGTGCCCAGCAGCGCCCCCCCCAGGAAGATGATCAGAAAGGCGATGATGGCGATCGTTCCCGGAACCCCGAAACCGGGACTGGTTATCTCCAGGTACAGCGCGGCCAGCCCGACCAGCACCAGCAGGCTGGTAACAGCCGCTCCGGTGATCACCGATACGATGCGGTCCGGCGCGCTCGGTTCGAGATTTTTAACCGAGCCGCTGGGGATCCCGATGAGCTCGTACAACGCCTCGAGATCTCCGACCGTGGCGGACGATACGCCGTAGCGTTCCATCTCCCCCGCGGTCAGGGCCAACAGCTTTCCCTGCGGGGAGATGACCTTGCCCTTCTCCAGGGTGAGGTTCTGCTCCCGGGCCCGCCGCTCCAGATCCGGGAGGTCCGTGGATGTGGTGACCTCGAGCTTTCCGTTCAGGTAGACCTCGATCAGCTCCACATCCAGGTCCACCATTGCCAGGGCTATGCCTTTGGGGTAGCCGTTCTTCTCGGCCAGGGCGGCCATCTGGGCCCGCAGGGCGCTCACGGTTTTCTCCGGGGCCATCTCCATCCCCTGCTGGGTCTGGTAGACCGGAGCGGCCGCCCCCATCGAAGTGCCCGGCGCCATGTAGATCCGGTCGCAGGAAAAAGAAATCAGGGCTCCGGCGGACCAGCTGACGCCGGTGCCCTCCGGGTTTGCCGGTACGTAGGCGATGGTCTCGATCTCATCCAGTCCGCCGATCAGGGTGGCGATCTGCAGAGCCGAGTCGACCCGCCCGCCGAAGGTGTCGATCTCGAAGATAATGGTGGAAGCGCCGGCCCGCTCGGCCTCCTGGATACCCCTGCGGATGAAGATCATCAGCGCCCTGTCGATCTCCCCTTCAATGGGGATGACGTAGGCCTCCACGGTCTCCTGAGCCCAGGCCGGTATGATGAGGCCGAACAGCAGAAGAAAAAGCAAAACTCGCCTCGGGGAGAAATGATCCATCTACCATAAAAATCACCCTCCTGAGGCGAATTGTCAAGCCGCAAATTTAGCAAGCCGTCTTTAGAACTCGATCCCGGCAAACAACTTGGGATAGATCTGCAGGGACGTGCCCCACAGTTCCATGGTGAAGGAGGATCCCTGGTGCAGTTCGGTCGCCGCTGTGTATCCGGGAACCGTCGAATCCAGCATCACCCCACCGAACAGGCCCATAAAACCGAAGATCCGCACGCCCAGCATCAACCGGGCCGAAGGCCAGAACGGAGACACCTCACTCATATCGAAGGCTTCTGCCAGCTCGCTCTCGCTCCACCCGGTCCAGCTGGCCTTGGCGCTCAGGTCCCCGTTTACGAAGAACGGACCAATCGGAACATGCAGGCCGAAGCCGAGGGCGGCTGTGTAGAGGGGAGAGAGCCGGTCACCCAGGGCCATACCTCCGTACAGGAGGGTATACAGATAGCGGCTGCCCATCTGGAATCCCACGTAACCCACGCCCTGCTCGGAGTACCAGCCTGAAGTCCGGAAGATCCCGTTTTCCACGATATTTATCAAACCGATCGGAATCCCGTACAGATCCCTCGATATGTTCACGATTCCCACCTGAGCCCCCCGGACTGCACCGCTGGAGATGTTCACGATTCCGATCTGAGTCCCGCTGACATCCCCGGAGATGTTGACCACCCCGACCTGCGCTCCGGACACCTTGGTGGCCGTGTTGAACACCCCGGCTGCCTGGACACCGGAAAAGGTTCCTCCCACCATGTTGAATACCCCGGCGGCCTGGAGAAAGGAGGTATTGCCCTCGTTGACGTTGAACACTCCGGCCCACTGGGCCGCGGTGGTATCCCGGCAGATGATGTTGAATACCCCGGCGTACTGTATTCCCAGCAGATCCCCCTCGATGATGTTACCGACTCCGGAGGCCTGGATACCGGTAAGCTTATCCTCGGTAATGTTGATGATCGTACCCAGCTGGGCTCCCTTGATACCGTAGACCGAGCCGACCAGCAGATTGAGGGAGAGGTTGTACACGGTGGGGTTGGCCGGTGCGGCCGGTACGCCGGGCAACACGGTGAAGCCGAAAGGTTCGTAGGAGACGGGCAGCTGCTCGCCGGTCGCCGGCGAAGGGGCTTGATCCGGGGGGGCTTCCTCCACCGGAGGCAGCGGCGGCGCATCCCCCCTGGTGGTGGTCTGCTCTCTGCCGATCGGCTGGAAATCCGCCGGCTCGAGCTCCCTGCGCACGCCGGAGCGCAGCGCTACGTTCGTCACCCAGCTGCGGCCTTCGGCGTCCAGGGTAAGGGAGTAGCGTCCCTCCGGCAGGGCCAGTACCACGCCGGTGCCCGGAACCTTACGTACCTCGGCGACCAGATTCCCCATCGGTCCGCGGACGTAGACGCGCCCATCGACCTGTTCGCCCAGGACGATGCTGCAGGAGGCCACCCGCAGATCCGTCATGGTCAGATCTCCGGTGCCGGTCAGCTGGATGTTGTAGGAGGGATGCTGGGCGCCTGCGTGAGAAGTCTCCGTACGGGCCAGGGTCTCGGAGAAGGCGTAGTGGTAGGCTTCGTTCAGGGAAACCTGCTCGTCCCTGGTCGAATCCGCCGCTCCCCGGAGTGCCGCGATCATGTAATGGGTAAAGTATGAGCCCTGGATGTGATCCGATTCCTGGGCCGCCTCGTCCGCGGAGCTGGAGGTGAGGAAGGCGTGACCCTTCATTTGAATCGATTCGTCGATCATGAAGGGAAGCTGACGCGTTCCTCCCTTGAGGCGGGTAAAGGCGCCGGAGAAACAGGAGTCGAGGATGGCGATATTCACATCCGCCTCGATATCCACGATAGAATCTTTGAGATCCGAATAGGCCACTCGCTCCTCGCCCAGAAGCAACCCTCTCTCATCGGAATGTCCGGAGTAGTAGAACAGGAACTCCACCCTGCGCGCATCCGCATGGGCCTGCTGGACGCGTCTGTTCATCATCAGAAGGGCGGTTTCCAGATCGTAGGAGGTCGGGTCCAACAGCACCAGGCTGTCGTTGAACTCGACCCCGCCCAGCTCCTGCATGACTTCGGCCATGGCCCGGGCATCGCTTTCGGCATAGCGCAGGCGTACCCGTTCGTGTCCTCCGTCGTTGGACCCGACAAACACGGCGTAACGCCGGAGTCCGCCCCCCTGGCTCTGATTCGCAAATAGGGATACGGCACTCGCAAGAACGAGCAGCAGCGTTAATATCCGTCTCATCATTTCTCTCACCTTCACTTCAACAGCAGTATCGAGCTCTGCTCCAGTCTTCTGGGCAACCTTAGGCGTTGACTTTCGGCAGTTTCAGGATTTTCTGAAAGCGTCTCCGCCGCCTCGAGCACCGTCTCCACGGAGAAGGGTTTCTCGGAAACGACGAAGAAAAAGCGCTCGAAATCCGGAGCGTCGTCCAGGATGTAGGCATAGGGAAGCATCACCTCCCCCTCCCCCTCCAAAGCCTGGCCGGTCACGGCGGACAGCGGAAAATGAAGGGTTACCGTCCCGCCTCCGTCGATGGAAACGATCACCCCGTATTCATTCGCCCCCGAAACGTAACCGACCTGCAGGGTTGTGCCCTCGGTCACCCGATCCCCCGCTTCCAGCAGCCGAGCGCCCGCACCTGTCTGCATGTAGATGTTCAGATGGGGAGCGCCGCCCTTGAGACGTGTCTCCGCGGCTCGATCCTGGGGCGAGAAGTACGAAGGTCCGCGGGTGATCAACAGCAACCCGCCCACCAGAACCAGGAGGGCGAAGCTCGCCACCGGCACCAGCCGGGGCCAGTTCAGCCGTCTCAGCGGCGCACCGCCCTCAGCCGGGCGCGATAGGCTGAGGCGCGGCCGGCTGAGGCGCTTGCCGTCCGGGCGAGCCCGGGCGGATTGCGCTTCCTCGGTTCGCCGGCTCAAACGCTCGCGGTTTTTGATCGCCTTGGCCATTTCCTCCGGAGGATACTCCGCCAGGATCCTCCGGTTCTCCGCCTTCAGCTCCTCGAGCCTGTGCCGAACCGAAGGATCCTTCAGCAATCGCTCCTTCATGTCCTGCGGAAGCTCGTCGAGGAGCAGTTTTTCGATGAACAGATCGGGAATCCCGTTATCCTTCATGACGTTTGCACTCCCTCCAGGGCCAAACCCCGTCTACGCAGGGCTCGCAGACGCTTGCGCACCCCGGACACCGACAATCCAACCTCCGCGGCGGTCTCCTCCAGAGTGAGTCTGTCGACGTAGTGGAGCATCGCGATCGTCCGGGTGGATGCCTTCTCCCGGCTGAACAGCTCATCGAGGAATGCCCGGGTCACCGAACGCTCCTCGTGTTCATCGAAACTCGCGATCTCCATCAACAGCTCCTCCTTGCCGCTCACGGGCCCGCGCTTATCACCGCGCAGGATGTTCAAACAGGTGTTCGTCGCGATCCGGTACAGCAAGCTGGACGGTGCGTCCGCTGTCAGCCTCTCCGCATGACGCAGAAGCTGCACGAAGGTGTCCTGCATCGCATCCAGGGCCTTGTCCTCGTTCTGCAGGAGCTGACGACAGCGCCTCAGCACCATAGGCCCATACTTCCTGTAAAGAGCCTCAACATCGATAGCCAAAAAGGATCCTTTTCCAGCGCTATCTAATAGTATAACACCAGCGCACGGATTTTATGTTACCAGGAGAGAAACTACACTCTCGAAAAAATCGTGTCCAGCATTCGCACCCGGAAGATTGAAGATTCCCTGTTGTGTGTTAGATTCCCTGTTGTTGACGCCGGATCGCGAGTGTGAAATAATCGGGCGTGGAGAGAGGAGAAGCCGATGGATCAGGATAAAGAAAAGGTCGGCTGCGCACGGCCGACGGGAAGTGTGGTTGGTGCATCCCCCAAAGAAAAGAGCTCCAAGCCTGAGGAGCAGCCCAAGGAGGAAAGCATGGTTCAGGTCAAAGCAGGAGGCAAGGCGCCGGATTTCCAGGCACCGGCCTATCACCAGGGAAAGTTTACCAGCGTGAAGCTCTCGGATTATCTGGGCAAGTGGGTCTTGCTCTGCTTCTATCCGGGTGACTTCACCTTCGTATGACCGACCGAAATATCAGCGGTCGCTGATCGATACGAAGAACTGAAAAAACTGGGTTGCGAGGTATTTTCCTGTAGCGTGGACAGCATCTTCACCCACAAGATCTGGGATGAGGAAGAGCTGTCCAAGATGGTGGACGGCGGGATTCCCTTCCCCATGATCTCCGACGGGGCGGGACATCTCGGTAAAGTGTACGGCGTGTACGATGAAAACGCGGGGGTGGACATCCGGGGTCGGTTCATCATCGACCCGGACGGGGTGGTCCAGGCCATGGAGATCCTGACTCCCCCGGTTGGCAGGCATCTGGACGAGACGATCCGCCAGGTGCAGGCCTTCCAGCACGTACGAAAAACCAAAGGTGCGGAGGTCTGTCCCTCCGGCTGGCATCCCGGCGATCCGGTGCTGAAGCCGGGACCGGATCTGGTTGGAAAAGTCTGGAAGGTCTGGAAACCGAAGTAGTTCCTTCCACGCTGCAGTTCTACACGGAAACGAGGGAGTGTGGCTAGAGCGGTAGGTCAACCTGTGTCTATCACTCTGGAGCACTCCCCCATTCTCAAACTAAAAGAGACCGCTCAGACGGGGCGTATCGAGGTACCTGCAGGCACCACCGCAGGAGAACTTCTCGCTCTGCTCGGTATCCCCTCGGACCATCACCGTTATATTCTGGTCTATGCAAACGGCCGGAAGCAGGGGCTCGGCTATGTGCTCCGGCAAGGCGACGCGGTGCAGCTGTTTCTGCCGATCGGCGGCGGGTGACACCGGTCGCTCGACAGAGCCGAGGTGGAAGGTTGACACGGGGCGAGCCCGCTACATACTATGGTGACGGCGTAAAAACAGCGCGACCTGGTTACCGGTGCTTTGTATGCAGGGAAGCTGATGGGATCTGGTGGTCCCCGCGGTCTTCAAAACCGTTGGTCGTCTGAACAGGCGACGGCAGGTTCGATTCCTGCCTCTTCCGGAACCTCGGACCCGTAACGATCGAAGATGAATAAACCCGACTCACGATCCCTCTCCCGGCTGCCCCAGATCGAAAAGCTCCTCCAGGTCGAAGAGCTCAAGTATTGGTTTCCCCGTCTCAGTCGTCCCCTGGTGACCCGCTTGGCTGCGGACACGATCGACGCGATTCGGGAGGAAGTCCGGGGCGGAAGCGCCGTTCCCGGAATCGAGGCGATTGTCCGGGCCGTGGCCGAACGCTGTCTGGAGACCTCCAGGCGCCGGATCCACCACCTGATCAACGCCACGGGGGTGATGCTGCACACCAACCTGGGCCGGGCTCCCATCTCCAAAACGGCCTGGCGCTCGGCCGAAGCGGTCAACACCGGCTTCTCCAACCTGGAGTTCGACCTGCAGACGGGCAAACGGGGCAAGCGCAAGGGGATCATTCCCGATCTGCTCGCCCTCCTGGTCGGGGCCGAGGATGCCCTGATGGTGAACAACAATGCGGCGGCGGTGTTTCTGATCCTCTCCGCCCTGGCCAAGGGCAGGGAGGTGATCGTATCACGGGGAGAGCAGGTACAGATCGGAGGCGGTTTCCGCATCCCCGAGATCCTGGCCCAGACCGGTGCCCGGATGGTGGAGGTGGGCACGACCAACATCACCCGGCTGGAGGACTACACGCGTGCGTTCAACCCGGAGACCGCCATGGTTCTGACCGTGCATGCCTCCAACTTCCGCATCCGGGGGTTTACCGCCCGGCCCGGGATCCGCGAGCTGGCGCAGAGTCTTCCCGAGGGCGCGCTCCTGGTGGTGGATCAGGGCTCCGGCACGACCACGGAGCGCATCCCCGGAGAACACTCGGTCTCCCACTATCTGAGCTCGGGCGCCGATCTGGTCAGCTTCTCGGGGGACAAGGTGCTGGGCGGTCCCCAGGCAGGCTTCGTCGTGGGCAAACGGGATCTCATCCGAACTCTCGCGGCGCACCCCCTCAACCGGGTGTTTCGACCGGGCAAGACCATCTACTCCCTGATGGAGGAAGCCCTGGTGGCCCGGCTCAACCGGGACGCCGAGCCCCCGGTGGAGGCCGTGCTGAACCTGTCCGCTGAGGAGCTTCGCTCCCGGGGGGAATCCCTGCTCTCCGATCTGCCCCCGGAGACGGCACGTCTGGTAGACTCGACCGTGACCACCGGAGGGGGAAGCGCCCCGGACGAGCATTTTCCCTCCCTCTCGATCGAGCTGCAGACGGAGGAGAAGCCGGAGCGACTGCTGGCCGCCCTGCGGGCGATCGATCCGCCGGTCATCGGAACCATCGTGGAGGGCAAGGTCCAGCTCAACCTGGCCACCCTGCTGCCCGAGGAGGTGCGGGCGGTCGGGGAATCCCTGAAACGGCTGTTGGGCGGAGAATCGTGAGAATCCACGACGCACCGCCGGAGAGGAGACCCGCATGCACGTGATCGGAACCGCCGGACATGTGGATCACGGCAAGACCCTGCTGATCGAGGCTCTCACCGGGATCAACGCAGACCGGCTGCCGGAAGAAAAACGCCGAGGTCTGACCATCGATCTGGGATTCGCCCACTTCTTCACCCCGCAGGGGGAGCCGGTGGGAGTGATCGATGTGCCCGGTCATGAACGTTTCATCCGCAACATGGTGGCCGGGGCCTGGTCCCTGGACCTGGCACTGCTGACCGTGGCCGCGGATGACGGCTGGATGCAGCAGTCCTCCGACCACACCCGGGTCCTGCGCCTGATGGGCGTTCCCCGGCTGATAGCGGTGATCACCAAGTCGGACCTGGCCTCTGCCGAGAGGATCGCCCAGATCGGCGAACAGGTCGCCGGGGAGTGCGGCCGGCTCGGCTATCCCCAGGCGCCCATTATCGCCGTTTCGGCGCGCAGCGGACAGGGCATCGACGAGCTCAAGGATTTGATTCTCCGCGAGCTGGCGCAGCCGGAGCACCCGCAGGGGCCCCAACCGGCGGAGCCGCCGCCGGTGCCCGGGCAGCCGGCGGGTTCCCCGTCCCGGAGCCGGGGTGTCGCCCAGCTGTACGTGGACCGGGCATTCACCGTCAAAGGGTCCGGGCTGGTCGTCACGGGAAGCTTGAGAGGCGGAGCGCTCTTGCGGGGTCAGGAGCTGCTCCTGCTGCCTCAAAACCGGCGGGTGCGGATTCGGGGACTCCAGTCCTATTACAAGGACTGTGAACGGGTCGAGCCGACCTCCCGGGTGGCGATCAACCTGAGCGGCCTGGACAGCGGGCAGATCGCCCGGGGGGACCTGCTGTGCGAGGGGGAAGGTCCCTTCCGGGTCGTAAAAGAGCTCATATTACGCGTGGTGCGGCCAGCGGTCGGTGACGGTGCGCCGGCTCTGAAGAGGGACACCGAGGTGGAGATCGCCGCAGGCACGGGGCATCAGATTGCCCGATTGACCCGCTTTGCCGCGGGCAATCTGCTGCGCATCCGTTTGAACCGAGCAATTCCGCTGCGGTGGAATCAGCCGGTCGTACTGATCCAGCACGGCGGCAGCACCATTTTAGGCGGGGGGCACGTGCTGTGGCTCGGGAAAACCGGCAAGCAGCAGCGGCTCCGACTCGCCGAGCTCGAGCCGACCCTGAAGGCCGAGCTGAGCCCGGAGGACTTGGGCGGCTTCAAGCTCGCCTTGGAGGGTGCGGTCGCGCCGGAGGAGGCCGAGAATCTGGAGCTGTCCGCGGAGCTGCGACGGAGCACCGTGGAGCTGGGCGGCTGGATCGCGTCGATGGAGTACGTAGATCGGCTGGAGAAGCGGATCCGGGAGCTGGCCGCAGCCCCCGGGGGTGTGCGGATCGACGAGCTGGCCACCAAACTGCGGGAGGAACCGCAAGCGCTGCTGCGGCTGGTCGCGGCCAAGCTGGCCGAAGGGGGCGGGCTCTCCTTGCGCGGCGGCATCCTCTTTCCCGCAGGGGCGGAGGCGCCCCCGGTTTCCCCCATGGGCAGGCAGCTGCTGCGGGACCTGAAGGAAGGTGGCACCCTGGGGCTGGAGCTGAGCAAGCTCAAGATCTCGGGAGCCCGAAACGAGCTGCGCAACCTGGTTCGAGCCGATCTGGCCGTCGCCCTGGACGGAGACATCTACTACGAGAAGCAGGTCTATCTGGACCTGGTCCGCAGCTGCCTCGCCGATCTGGAGGTCGGCGGCATCTTGACGATCGCCCGGACCAAAGAGCGAAGCGGGCTGTCCCGCAAATACGTCATCCCCCTGCTCAACCGCATGGAGAGGGACGGTTTCGTGAAGCGAAGCGGGGATGAGCGCGTGGTTACGGCGAAACCTTAAGCAGCGGGCCCCCGCGTTTTGCCCAGCCGGTCCCACCACTTCTGGGTCCCGATCAGGGCCAAGAGAACCCCGAGGATGATCACCCCCACCAGGATGTAGGTCAGGCGGATTCCGAGGGTTGCAGCCACCGTACCCAGCAGGAGGGGGAAAGCCATGCCCCCGAGGGACACCGACCCGAACAGAACCCCGCTTACGGTTCCCGGCTGGTCGGGGTACAGGGCGGTGCCCCTGGCCATGA
>Ga0315552_1002447_pt1 | contig 10958 bp, 9 predicted proteins | sample SalMarSW160170MG_2_FD_203102 | JGI IMG/M metagenome (GOLD analysis project Ga0315552, IMG submission 203102) | Salt marsh sediment microbial communities from the Plum Island Ecosystem LTER, Massachusetts, United States - Salt Marsh Sediment SW1601-70 ...
AAAGGAAGCCCTGATGATGTCCTCTGCCCTTTCAGTAGTAATAGTTAGGTTGCCTCCATTGTGTGCCTCAATCATGAAATACTCGGCATTGATAATGATGTTAAGAAACACCTGCTGCAGCTGGAAATAGTCAGCCATAACTTCAGGCAGCTCGGGAGCAAACTGGGTATTAACCTGGACGTTGTTTACCCTTTGCTCGTAGGCACGTAGTTCCAGCACCTTCTCTATAATGCTGTTTATACTCGTCAGTTGCTTGGCTGGGGGGTGTTTTCGAGCGAAGGTGAGGAGGTTCTTCACCACCTGAGCGGCGCGCTGGGCTTCACTATACACAATCTGCACATCCTTTTTAAGATAATCAGGGATATCCTTGTCCAAGGCCATCTGGGCAAAGCCGATAACGCCGGTCAGCGGGTTGTTTAGCTCGTGGGCAATGCCCGATGCCAGCTCGCCAACCGAAGCCAGCCGGTCAGCGATGATGAGCTGCTCCTGCATCCGCTTGCGCTCGGTGATGTCCTTATTTATCCCGACAAATCCCTTGAAATTTCCGGCACTATCAAAAAAAGGAATGCCGCTAGTCTCAAGCACGACAGGACTACCATTTTTATGGAGATAGGTAATTTCAAACCCAGAGAAAGGTTCCCTTTTAGCATTAACTTCTTTGAAGCGTTTAATCCATTTTCGTTTTTCCTCTTCTGGCGCAAAGTCAAGCGTCCTTTTTTTGCCCACTACTTCATCCACTTTATACCCCAGGATATCCTTAATCCTGGGGCTAACGAAGGTATACGTCCCCATTCCATCTGCCTCCCATATCATATCGCTGGTAGCTTCCACCAATTTTTTATATTTCTCCTCTGCCTCTCTCAGCGCCTCTTCTGCCTGCTTGCGCTCGGATATTTCTGCCTCTAACTCTTCGCCCCATTGCTGCAGTTCATCCCTTGATTTCTTCAGCGACACTATCATCTGATTGAAGGAATGGGCAAGCACCCCAACCTCATTAGAGGATTTGACGTCAACCGGTGTTGATAGGTCGCCTTGAGCAACTCTCTCCGAGGCGCTGGCTAGTTTCTGGATAGGTTTCGTAATCTGTCTCGACATCAGCCCCCCTACCAGCACCGCCAGGAACATACCAGCAACCACCGCCCACAAAATTGTCGACCTCAACTGCCCAACCTCAGCGTCTATGTCCGACAGGGGTCTCTGGATGACCACCCCCCACCCCAGCTCCTCAATGGGCATATATGACCCAAACACCTGGCGTCCTAACTCGTCGGTATAACCCCTCATCGTCCCCCCTTCACCAGCTAGGACCGCTTCTACAACAGCCAACTTGGACAGGTCAAGCTCCGGAACCTGCTCCATATTAGTATGAGCAACCACCCTCCCGTTCTTGGCGACCACGACCACATTACCATTTCCCCCGACATCAATATCCATGACCGAAAGCATTATTATGCCAAAGTTGATGTCTGCGGAAAGGACACCAACCACTTCCCCGCTATCTATAATAGGCAAGGTAATAGTCTGCATCGGTTCTGAGGTCGCTGGCTTAAGGTAGATATCAGAAACAAGCTCGTCTCCCCCCTTGGCCACCTGGAAGCTCCATATCTTAGACACATCTTCCAGCTCTTCCGTGCCAGTCCGGGCAATTTGCCCCCCTTCCACATCGGCTACATAGATGCTGGTCATCTCGGGAAAGCTGCTCTGGACGCGGTCAATCTCGCCCTTTACCTCTGTCGCCTCCATGGAGCGTAGCCCCACTGTTTCAGCCAGTAGTGTCAGGGTTGGTTTGACGCTTGCCATCTCCGCTGCCACCTCCTGAGCTATACGATCAGCGAAATTCTGGTCACCATCGGAAATCTTCCGCGTGACGATATTCTCGCTAATCTGTAGCATATACCAGCCACATACCCCCAGACACACGATAATAACCAGGACAAAGACCAGAAGTATCTGATGAGAAAGCCTGTTAAACCGCACTGCTGCTATCCTGCCTTTAGCATTTGCTTTCTGCTCTGAATTTATTCCACCTGGAGGTCAATCAGCCAGCCATTGACCTCGGCTCGATGGTCCTCAATCCACTGTCTGGCATACTCACTTTTCTCCTCCACTGTGGCTTCTCCATCTTTAACTATGCTCTCCCAGTAGCAATAGGCGTTCAGGTCAGCAATACTCATGCTAATTCGCTCAAGTAGCTTAACCACATCGGGGTACTCGTCTTCCAAACCGGCGCGGTAAGCGATGTAGATGGTGGAACCAGGAAAACCTGTGTAGTAATCAGTAGCTTCTGGTTCGGAAAAGAACCCCCAGGGGTCTACTAGCCACAGTATCTGACCGTCTTCATCACACAATGCGTCGGCATACTCGGTGAAAAGGTGGTTGGGAGTCCAGAGGTAGAACAGGACGTCCTCCCCCCCATCCAGTTTGCTCTTAATAGTAGCCAGCATCTCATCATGGCCACCCCCATGGGTCGCCACCAGCTGCCTCACGTCAAGGTCGTAGTTCTCATTGTAGTAATCTATCTTCTCGTCGATGACTCCGGTCACGCCCCACCCCAACTCGCCGCCAATTAAATCCATGAGGCCATCGCTATCTAGGTCCAGGGCATCAAAAAGCGCATCACCGGGCTCAAGGGCGGCAATGTCATCCAGGGAATCGATATGGTATTTATCACGGGTCCACCTGGGGATAAGCCAGCCCTGGTCAGCACCGGAGTATATCCCGGTGGTGGGGTTGGAAAGGTCTCCGGCAATCCCTACCTGATGCGGAACAAACTCGTCGGTATAGCTCTTTTGGTTGGGATACCAAACGTCGGTGAAAATATCAAGCTCCCCCCCTGCCAGCGCCGTATAGGCGGTATCAGCCGCCGCTTCCCTAAGCACCACCTTATAGCCAAGCTCGTCCTCGAGGAGGATTCTGGTTACCCGCTTCGGTAGCTCAGCCCAGTCGCCAACAGCCGCCGCCAGCTTCAGTTCTGCCGGCACCGGAGCAGTCTGCCGAGGGCAGCTAACTGCCGTGCTAACTATCAGCACTACTAATAGAAGCACTAATAACTTCTTCGTCGTCTTTTCCCCTTTTGGCAAGTCCTCATCCATGGTGAAGTCGCCCTGAACCTGACCGGCAGCTATCTCCTCATTAATTTCTCAACTTAACTCCCGTCAGTCTTCCTCCCCAAAGATATCAATGAACCTGGACACTATGTCATCTTTGTGCTCTGCTATCCAATAATTGTCCGAGGGAATAACCTTCAACTTGGTAACGGTGATTATCCTCTCTGGTGGGCTAACATCCAGCCTGACTGGCACATATCCTCCTAAATCCCGCAATAAGGTCTGCCCACTCTTAGATAGGATATATCGTACGAATGTCTTTGCCCCTTCAATGTTCTGGCTATCCTTGAAAATAGCTATGGGACCGGGCACCATAACTACCCCAGCCTCAGGGTAGATATAATCTATGGGAGCACCTGGATTCTCACTTAAGAGGGTGCGCACCGTATAGTCTATGGTAATTCCCATATCAAGCTCGCCATCGGCTATCCTCTGCGTCGTTTGGGTGCTCGTCTGAATCTGGGGTGAGTTCTCCGCCAAGGCTACAAAGAATTCCTCGCCGAAATCGGCATCTTGAAGCAATGTGCCCACAAAATACAGGAAGGGGCCAGATGTCTCTGGAGTGTCGTGGCCTATTCGGCCGTAATACCTGGCGTCAAGCAGGTCTTCATAGCCGGTAGGTATTGCGGTTACAGTATCAGTATTATAGGCTACAACCATGATCAGGAGCTCGCCAGCGCAGTAATAGCCCTCCTTATCCTTTAGAATATATGGAATTTCCACAGACTCGGCCGGTATGTAGCGTAACAGGACTCCTTTTTCCTTCAGCTCCTCACCTACAGTGAAATCGGCTACCCAGATGAGGTCAGCTTGAACCTGACCGGCAGCAATTTCCTGATTAATCTTGTCAACTACGGTGCCTGTGTCCTGCCAATATATCTCCAAGTGCAAGCCCGGGTTTTGAGCCTCAAACTCTTCTTTCAATTCCTCAATAATAGCCGCCGGAACCGATGTGTAGAGGGTGATTGTCCCTTTAGGTCCAATTTCGTTTGGGCAACTGCCAACCACGCTCATCGTCAGGCACACTATGAGAGCACAAAGCAAGGTTATAACACCGAAACGAACCTGATTAACTTTCACAGCTTATCTCTTCCCAGATAAAACAGCCGGCTACGGTAATAATGCCGGCATAACCTTCAATAAAGATCGTTTAATAATTGAAAACCCGCCTTATTGCATGTCGCACCCGGTCCTTCTTTGTGTTTTTTTGAGCCTCCTGAATTTGACTGTAGTATTTTTTGTAGCTCTTTTTATGCCTCCTGTCATTATAGTAGACGATAATATCACTCCTGTCAAATTGTCAAGTGTTTTTAAGTCTCCCTGGCTCGGTTAGAGAGAGGAGAGTGGCAAAATCAGATATGAACTGAAGGCTATCTTGAAACTTGACGGCGCCTTATGCCGTTTAGTAATATTCCTTTGGCGCAGTTGGGGCTTCCCCAGGGGAGATAAGGAAAAGCGATAAAGAATGCCGAGGTGGTGGAATTGGTAGACACGCCATCTTGAGGGGGTGGTGAGCGTAAGCTCGTAGGAGTTCAAATCTCCTCCTCGGCACCAAAAGACGGGTCCCCACGAAAATTTTTGATTTTCTTGGGTGGTAATGCGGAAGTGGCTCAGCGGTAGAGCATCTCCTTGCCAAGGAGAGGGTCGTGGGTTCGAATCCCATCTTCCGCTCCAGCACAGCTAAGCCAGCTATGGCGTCGTGTCTGGCGCGGCGGCAGAGCTGGCTTTTGATAACAAATCAGTTTGAAGCGGTTTCATTGTAATCTCCTTTTCGGGTGTTTGCCGAGGGGCATGTGCTCGTCAGAGGATAACTCATATACCAGAAGATCCCCCTCAAGCTGTCCTTGAGGAAACCAGCCAAAAGGGTTGGTTTTGGCGGTGGCTTCAGCCCATATCCAACCCGGCTCACCGTATAACTCAAAGACCACATTTGCCCTCTGGTAGTCTGGCAGATAGACCACCACGCCCACATGTCTGGGGCAATCGACAATTGCTGAGCGGTAGCCCGCTCCCTGGTACATAACCGCCAGCAGAGTAGCAAACTCCTCGCAGTCAGCGTAAGCCATCCCGTCTTCTTGGATGGTACCGGCCACCTCGTCGGCGTTCTGGGCGTACTCCCCTATATCCCACTGGTCAATATCAGGCGTGTACTGTACCCTGTCTCTCACGTATTCAAATATCCTCTCTGCCCTCTGGTAACGGTCAGGATATTCTTCAGCAAATTGCTCGCCCAATTCGTAAGCGATATCAATATAATCGCCCAGGCTCTCAAAGGCGAGAGCCGGCCAGAAACTCTCCGGTGGCCAGCTTGTACCGGTGTAGTTTTCCTGCAAATAGCCATCATCACCTGAGGGGTCAGTCCGGCAAACGCGCCAGTCGTCAAAGATATCGCCGCCTTCCTTGTAGAAATCGTTGGACGGCCAAGCAAAGCAGGCAGTGACAGGCAAAGCCTGGAACAGCACAACCACAAGTAGAACCAGAAAGACCGTCAGTTTTCTCATAGTCCAACTCACAGAGGTGTCGTTAAAGCAGCATGCATTATCAGGCCAAAGAAGAGCAAATATCCGAACACATACAGTCCGACGGCGACAGGCTCCTTGTTTACGCTTCTGAATGGTATCTTGGGCGTCAGCCAGTCGAGGATATTAAACAGGGCTATCCCTACCAGCAAGCTCAGGAAGAAGCCCGCTGCCAGGAGCCCCAGCCTTATCGGGCTGAACACGGTTGTCACTGCTGAGGCGCCGATTAAAATGGGGAGTGTCGATGCCCCATGTATAACCAGTCCAATACAAATGAAGAAACCGCCTATAAACAGACCGGTTGAGATAGGGCTTTCCCCTATCTTCTGACGCTCGTGAATGTGGGGAGTGAGCATGTCAAGAATCCGGATTCCAAGCCAGAGTAAAAAGACGCTTACAAAAGCAAAGAAAGCAGTTCTTGCCAGCCACAGAAGTACAGTGACATAATAAGGACTAGTAGGTTCTATCGCTCCCAAATTGCACCTCCTAACGACTGCTTTAACACAATGTACTATCGCCACAGTGATTTGTCAATAAGCCACCCAGCCAGATGAGAGAGCTTTAGTCCCTTGACCTCCATACTACCCCATGCTATGATTTTGCTGGTTCAAGAAGGATGTTACCGAGGGGCGACGTAGCCAAGTGGTTAAGGCGGGGGTCTGCAAAACCCCTATGCACCGGTTCGAATCCGGTCGTCGCCTCCAGTTTTTTCAGCCTACTAAAGTGGCATTGACCCCATCCCCCTGACCCCCTTATATCTTGTCATATCTTTTCCCACCCACCACCCTATAGGCATCTGCGGTTATCTTTTCTCCCCCCAAAAAACCAGAGAGTTTTAGAGGCGAAGCCTTCGAGGGCGGGAGGGTGGGAAGTAAAAGATTCTTAAAAACGGTGGGGAGGGTGGGAAGAAAGACCTGCGGGGGGTAAGGCTGACAAACAACCTCCATATACTAGCTTGAACCTCTTGAACACGTTCCCCGAACCATGTAAAATAGAACCTACTATTGCCGGGGTGGCGGAATTGGCAGACGCAGCGGACTTAAAATCCGCCGGACTTAGTCCTTGTGGGTTCGAGTCCCACTCCCGGCACCAAATTAGAGAGTGAATATGCCCTGGCTGATAGTAATACTGGGTTATCTTCTCGGCTCCATCCCCACCGCCTATATTATCGGGCGTATCTTGAAGGGCGTTGACATCCGGCAGATTGGGGATGGCAACATGGGTGCCGCCAATACCTTCCGCCAGCTCGGGCCCAAGGCGGGGGTAACAGTTGGTGTTATTGACGCCGGGAAGGGGGCAGCGGCTGTTCTTATCGCCCAGGCAGCCGGCCTGTCCTTATTTGCTGTCCTGCTCACCGGAGTCGCCGCCGTCATCGGTCATAACTGGCCGGTGTTTCTCGGCTTCAGGGGAGGCCGGGGGGAGGCAACCACCATTGGTGTGCTGCTGGTTACCATCACTCAGCCAATGCTAATCATGGCTATACCAGCCATAGCCGCTCACTTTATACTCAGGGATACAACCAAAGCCGGTGCTGTTTTATTTGTCCCGCTGCCTCTAGTTTGCTGGCTGGTGGGGCTGTCGGGGGCACTCATAGCTTACAGTATAGCTCTGCCCTGTCTGGTGGGCTTAACTCACTTCCTCAGGACAAGGTGGGTGGCTGAAACCTCAGGAACAGGCCGGGCTTAGTCACTTCCTTTTTATCGCCGACCTTACCCCTTGCTCAATATCCTTGGCGGTAAGACCATACCTCTCCAGAAGTTCAGCCGGTTTACCTGATTTGGCGTAGGTATCTTTAATCGCCACCAGCTCCATCGGCACCGGGTGGTATCTGGCCACCACCCGAGCCACCGCGCTGCCCAAGCCACCGTGCTCCAGATGCTCCTCAGCAGTAACAATAGCCCTGGTCTCAGCGGCAGCTTGAGTTATAGCCGCCTCATCAATGGGCTTGAGGGTGGGCATATTTAATACCCGGCAGTCTATGCCTTCCGGCTCCAGGTTTTGGGCAGCTTCCAGCGCCGCTTTGACCATGAGTCCGATAGCTATTATGGTGGCATCCTTACCTTTCCTCATAGTTACCGCCTTCCCCAGCTTAAAGCGGTAGTCCTCACCATAGACCAGCGGAATTTTGGGGCGGCACAGCCTGATGTAAAACGGCCCAAAGTGGGCAGCCGCCGCCTTTACCGCCTGTTCAGTTTCAATAGCATCAGCCGGAACGATAACGGTAAAGCCGGGCAGAGAACAAATCAGAGCCAGGTCTTCAATGGCCTGGTGTGAGGTGCCATCCTCACCAATGCTGATGCCGCCGTGGGTAACAACCAGCTTAACATTAAGCTGGGGCTGAGCGATAGACATGCGAATCTGGTCAAAACAGCGCCCGGGGGCAAAGACGGCAAAGGTGCTGGCAAAGGGTATCTTGCCCGAAGCCGCCAGTCCGGCGGCAATACCCACCAGATTCTGCTCGGCGATGCCGCAATCAAAGAAGCGCTCTGGGAACTCGCGGGCAAAAAATTGAGTCATGGTAGACCGGGACAGGTCAGCATCCAGCGCCACAACATCCTGGTTTTCCATGCCTAATTCAACCAGAGTCTTGCCGTAGGCTTCCCTGACCGAAACTTCCTGTTCCACTTTTACTCCAGCTCCTTCAGGGCTAAATCCACCTCAATAGCGTTGGGAGCTGTGCCGTGAAAATCGGGGTTGTTCTCCATAAAACTGACCCCTTTGCCTTTTATGGTATGGGCGATGATGACCGTCGGTTGCCCTTTAACCTGTTTTGCCCGCCCAAAGGCGTTAAGAAGTTGGGGAATACTATGACCATCAACCTCAATGACTTTCCAGCCGAAGGTTTCCCACTTTCTGGGGAAGGGGTCAAGGTTCATAACATCACGGTTCCAGCCGTCTATCTGCTGACCGTTGTTGTCCACTATAGCCGCCAGGTTGTCCACCTTGAAGTGGGCAGCCGCCATAGCCGCCTCCCACACCTGCCCCTCGTCACACTCCCCATCCCCGAGCAGAACATATACCCGGTAATCCTGCTCGTCAAGCCGACCAGCCAGAGCCACGCCAATGCCAAAGGATAACCCCTGCCCCAGAGCGCCGGCCGACATCTCCACCCCGGGGGTAATTGTTCTATCGGTATGACCCTGGAGGCGACTATCCATCTGCCGCAGCGTAGTAAGCTCAGCCACCGGAAAGTAGCCGCACTCAGCCAGGGTGGCGTAGAGCAGGGGGGCGGCATGCCCCTTGCTCAAGATGAACCTATCCCTATCCGTCCACTGAGGGTCTGAGGGCTTATGCCGTAGCACCTTAAAATAAAGGGCAGTCAGAATCTCCACCGCGGAAAGGGAGCCACCGGGGTGACCGCTACCTGCCTTTCCCGTCATAGTGATGATGTGGCGGCGTAGCCTCTTGGCGGTAGCCTCCATTTCAGCCTCCGACGCCGATAATGAAAAAACCTCGGCTTCTATATTATTCACCGAGGTTGACTTTGGATCGCCCGTTTCAGGCACAGACATTAGCACCACCTGTTGTTTAATTATACAATAGTTTCAGACTCAAGTCTACATAGTTTCAATTGACTTCACCGAAGGGAAAATGGTAAGGTTAAATGAATATGAAGCTATTGATTGGTTTATTGGTTGCAGGCTTAATATTAGTGATTACAGGCTTGACGCTGATGCTGCTATGTTAAACGCCAGGGGCGGACTGATTTTAATTAGCCACGGTAGAGGGAGATAAATGGAAGGGCTAACACTGGAGGCTAACAAAAGGGAAATACTGGGCAAGAAGACAAGATTTTTGCGCCGCCAGGGCGTTACCCCGGCTCACCTTTTTGGGCATGGCATTGAGTCACTATCCCTGCAGTGTGATACGCCTAATCTCCAGCGGACTATAGCCCAGGCAGGAATGACCAGGCTTATCGCCCTCGACATTGAAGGGGATAAGCAACCCAGAAGTGTATTCATCAGGGAAATCCAGAGGGAACCCTGCAGCGGGGAACTGCTTCATGTTGACTTCTACCAGGTGAGAAGGACGGAGAAGATAAAGGTAGACGTTCCCATCATCCTGGTTGGTGAAGCCCCGGCAATGAAAGAAAAGGGGCGCACCCTGACTCACAGCCTCACCAGCCTTAGTGTCGAGTGCCTGCCCGATAAGCTCCCGCCCCAGATAGAGGTTGACCTCAGCCCACTGGAGGAGGTGGAACAGGCAATCTTCGTCAGAGACATCACCCTTAGCCCGGATATCACCGTTATTACCGACACCGACCAGATGGTGGCCAAGGTCAGCGAGGCGCGGGTGGAGGAGGAAGAGGTAGTCGAAGAAGAGGTGGTGGCTGAAGAAGGGGTAGAGGAAGGGGCAGTAGCCGGAGAAGCGGAAGCCGGGGAAAAACCAGAAGAGCCTGCTGAATGAGCCTTCAACTAGCTTGAAGCCATTCGGGCTGTTCTGTTATAATTTGCCTGTGATTATTGACTTTCACACCCATGTCTTCCCGCCCCAGATAAAGAAAAAGCGCAGCAAATATATTGAGCGTGACCCCTGTTTCGCTCTCCTCTACTCCAACCCCGACTCCAAAATGGCTACCGCCGATGAACTCATCGCCAGTATGGATAAAGCCGGGGTTGACATCTCGGTCATTGTCAATATCGGCTGGACGACCCATGAGCTTTGCGTGGAAACCAACGACTATATTATGGAGTCGGTATCTCGTTTTCCCCAGAGACTGGTGGGCTTCTGTGCCGTTCAGCCCCAGTCACCCAAGGCAGCCATAGCTGAAATTGAGCGCTGTGCCCAAGCCGGAATAAGAGGGGTTGGCGAGATGAGACCGGATATGCAACTTTTTGACCTCACTGACGAGATGGTGATGGCGCCCCTGGTTGAGGCATTGAGGAAGCACAAGCTAATTCTGCTCACCCACGCCTCGGAGCCGGTAGGTCATGACTATTCGGGAAAGGGGAGTATCACCCCAGATATGCTCTACACCTTTATCGCCAGCTTCCCCGATTTGAAGATTGTCTGTGCCCACTGGGGAGGTGGTCTGCCCTTCTATGCCTTGATGCCCGAGGTCAAGAAGGCAATGAGCAACGTCTTCTTTGACACTGCGGCTTCACCCCTTCTCTATACGCCCCAGATATATAATCAGGTCATCCAGCTGGTGGGCGCGGACAAGATTCTCTTCGGCAGCGACTATCCCCTGCTGGCACAGAGTCGGTTGCTGGAGGAGATTGAAGCACTGGACCTGCCTGAAGAAGCCAAAAACCTCATGCTATCAGGTAATGCCCTGAGGCTTCTCGGTATCGAAGGTGAGCCATAAACTATGGAGCAAGTCCGCTGTTTT
>Ga0315552_1002448_pt1 | contig 10950 bp, 16 predicted proteins | sample SalMarSW160170MG_2_FD_203102 | JGI IMG/M metagenome (GOLD analysis project Ga0315552, IMG submission 203102) | Salt marsh sediment microbial communities from the Plum Island Ecosystem LTER, Massachusetts, United States - Salt Marsh Sediment SW1601-70 ...
TCGACCAGGCGCGTCGTCTCCACATAGCTTTTCCCCTTTGCCACGCCACCGCTGCGGCGCAAGATGAAGATGGGCGCAACGCCGAAGATCAGCGAGGGCACCCAGATGACCCAGCCTATCCATTGGAGCGCTTGTATCCCTGGCAACTTGTAGACAAAGAAAGCCAGGATGTACTGCGCTATAATCAGGATGCTGGCGAAAAAGATTGCACCGGAAAATTTCCATTTTTCATCATTTGCTCTTGCTATTAAAATACCCTGGGAATCAGCCGCCACGATTTTTGGCAGTAGGTTTCCCACTCCTGCCCGAACGCTTTTCCCATCAGCTCCTCTTCATCCTGGATGCGATAGAATACGATAGCAGCGAATATCATTGTCAGGGCGAGGCCAATCCATGAGCAAAAAAGCAGTGACAGCCCAATTCCCTGGATCATGCCGCCCAGGTAGCGCGGATGCCGGATGTATCGATACGGGCCAGAGGTGATCAGCTGGTGATTTTTCTGCAGGGTGACTTCGGGGCTGTACAGCCGCCCTAAAACGATTCCTGACCAGAAGATCAGCCCCATCCCCAGGGTTGCTAAAACCAGGCCTGTCCAGCGCATCACAGGGCCGCCTGCCATGACTCCAATGCCGCGGCGGTCGGCAAAGGGCACGAAAACGAGCGCGCAGAACAATATACCTGTTACGAGAATGCGCACAATTCTCTGGCGCGGGTTGAATTTATCTTCCTGCCCCTTTCCTCGATTCCCCAGACCTCCTGGGCGCTGGATCATGTAGCCAGCCAGCAGGCCAAAGGCCGCAATGCTCACGGAATAGCCAATCAACTGCAGGAAAGAGAAGAAGCCTGGCAGATCATCAAGTCCCCAGCCGAGTAGCGGCAGACCAACGTAGATTGCCAGTGTGTACAAAAAAGATCCGAGGCTGCGTGCAATTTTCATGAAACCCTCGCTTTTTGCTTGATCCGTGGCAACAGTCTTCCCGTCCGTTCCATGTACGCAATATACCGTTGCCCAAACAGATTCACCATCACCTGTTCTTCTTGTCCCATGCGCACAAAAGCCACTATCGTAAACATCGTCACGGGCACACCGGTCAGCACCCAATTGCCCGCCAACAGGCCTCCCCCAACATAGTTCAAGAGGTAGGCCAGGTAGATCGGGTGGCGTATCCAACGATAGGGGCCAGTTTCGACAAGCACTTGGCCCTCTTTAGAGCCGACCAATGAATTAAAACTCAGCCCCAAATAATGATGTGAGACTGCCAACAGCGCTATGCCGACCGCCAGAGCAAGACCGCCAAGCCATCTCAATCCATCCGGATAATTCAGGGTGTAGGCAAACGAGAAAAAACCGGGGAAGAAAATGTACTCGCCGCCAAACAGTAGCGTGGTTAATGCGGCGATACTCCCGGCTATCAGGCTGAGCTTGCCTTCCTGTATTTTGAACTTGCCTTGTTCACGCAAGACTTTCGCTTGGTAGTAGAAGCGAATGCACATCATTGCGATGAAAGCGAGAATGAAAAGCGTTCTAAAGATTATCTCGGTATTCATAGCGCAGCCTCGTGATAGATTCTAGCGAGTTGCGCTGCCTGTTAACAACCAGACAGCATAATGAAAACATATCAAGCAACCACAAATGTCTCGATATCGGGATGTTTCAGCGCTTCCTCGTAGATTGGCCCACGCTGTAAAAATCCCAATGCCAGCCCACTGCCGCGCACCGCCAACAAGCGCTCGTCGGGATGTACGCTGGCCGCGGGCAGCAGCGCCACCCGGCCATCGGCGCCAATCGTAGCTTGCCCGATGAAACGCGACTGCAAAGGGGAATTCTTTAGCTTTTCCGGTCGGCCAATGCCTACCCCGCCCGAGCGCCGGCTGCCGCGGGTGATGATCACGCTTTCTCCTGGCTGGAAACCGTATTCAGCATAGGCTTCCGGCGGAATCTGAATCTCGCCAGTTTTCCCAACTATACACCAGCCGAACACCCACTTGCCGCCTCTGGTCATTTGTGGCATGGTTCATTCCTTGCAATCATACAATCTCCATCCGAATCGGCTTTCCACCTCACCGGGATCGAGCAGGTTGGTTGGCAGGTCGGTGTACAAAATGTTAGCCTCAGCCAGGATGCCCTGCCTATTGCTGAAGAATTCGACGTGTGCCAGGGTGCGGCTGGCGCGGCGTTTACGCAGCCAACCGGCCGCCTCGATCGGCACACCCACCGGAACGGGCTGACGGAAGCGCACATCCATGCGAGCGGTAATAAAGAAGCGATTGGGATCCCCAATCATCACTGTGCGCCCGGCAACTTCGTCCAGGATGGCCACTACTATGCCGCCATGCGCTATGCCAGGATAGCCGGCGTGGGCGGAGTCGAGGGTGAAGTGGGCAATAACCTGATCTCGACCATTATCGTAAAAGCGCAGGCGCAACTCGGAGGGATTTTCCAGGCCGCAGGCGAAACAGGAGGCAGAATTGTATTGTTAGTTCATAGCAGGCTGGCGATTTGCTTAAACATCTGGCGGAAACGTCCGCCAGATTCCGGGTGAATATCTACCAGTGTTTTCCCCTGGGCCACGCCCTCGGCGATGGCGCGTTCGAAGGGGATGCGCAGCAGCACCGGCAGGTGTTGATTGGCGCAGAACTCGTCTAGGGCAAGGTAGGGGCCATTCTCACGGTTGATAATCACCCCCGCGGGGATACCTAACTCACCGGCGACTTGGGACGCCAGGCGTAAATCGTGCAGGCCGAAGGGCGTTGGCTCGGTCACCAGCAGCAGGTAATCGCTGCCGCGCAGAGTTTCCACCACCGGGCAAGATGTTCCAGGTGGCGCATCGCGGATGACCACCTGCTCAGGTTGGGAGATGGCCCATTTTTTGAGCTGACGTATGACCGGCACGGCCATCGGCTCGCCCACATCCAGCACGCCGCGGGCGAAAGATATGCCCGCCGCAGCCGGGCCGCGCTCGACCACACCCATTCGGTCGGGAACCTCTGTGATAGCCTTTTCTGGGCATAACGCCGTGCAGCTCCCGCAGCCATGACAGAGCTGCGGGAAGACCAGCGTCTTTTGGCCCAATACAGCAATGGCGTGGTATTGGCAAACTTCAGCGCACTTCCCACAGTGGGTGCATTTGGTCTCATCCACTGATGGGATGAGCAGCCCCACCTCCTGCTGTTCGCCCAGCCTGGGGTGCAGGAACAGGTGAGCGTTGGGCGCTTCCACATCGCAATCCAGAAACAAGGGCGGCTGTTCGGAGTTGATCGCTGCCAGGCTGAATGCCAGGCTGGTGGCGACCATGGTCTTGCCCGTGCCGCCCTTGCCGCTTGCAATGGTGATTATCATCTATTACCCTCGCGAGTGGTGTCCCTGGACGGTAGGTGCGCCAACGCGATGGAGCTGTCCTGCCTTGAAGTGTTCGATGGCCTCCTTAACAGTGGTGCTTGCTCCAAACAAATACATGGCGATGCCAGCAGTCTGGAGCGCGTTGTAGGCGTTTGGTCCAAAATCGCCGCTGATGACTGAATCGACATGTTGGTTTGCTGCAAACTGGACTGCCAGGGTGCCGGCTCCGCCCGATGCGCCCACACCCGGGTTCGGATGGGCTTGCCATTCCAGTTTGTCAGGATCCACAACGATGAGATATGCCCCGCGCCCGAAACGCGAGTCAACCTTCGAATCAATGCTCGGGGAAGTAGCGGTCAGGATAATTTTCATAGCTCAACTCAACAGATTCTCAAATTCATCCTCGTGCTCAACCTCTTCGCTAAGGATATGGATTATAAGGTTATATGTGATAGGGTCTTTGCCATGCGTCTTTTGAGCCAGTTGGTTGTAGGCTTCAATGGCGCCGTGCTCAGCCTTGATCACCGTCCGAACAATCGCCTCAAAATCTTTCTCGTTGGCCGGCGGAGTCGGGTATCCATCATTACTGGTTTCGACCAGCTTGCTGACATCGGCCACTGGCTTTCCACCCAGCGAGGCAATACGCTCAGCCAATTCCTGCTGGTGCTCCAGTTCATCTTTGGATGTATCCAGGAGCAACGCGGCCAACTGCTTGGCGGCTGGCCGGCCGGTGACCACCTGACCCATGTAGTTATAGGCATACGCGGCCAGCCATTCGTCCGCGTACAAGCGGTTGAGGTTTGCCAGAAGTTCTGCCACATCTAGACTGACGATTTGCTTGCCTTTGCTTCCCATTTTGTATTCTCCTTTGTTGTCACTCGCGGATCATCTTGGTCCCGCACTTGGGACAGGTTCGGTCAATGCAGCGCTGACCAGCCAAGTGCGGCTCTTTATGCCCACAACTTGGGCAAACACAGTTACCGTCTGGGCCAGATCCGGGTTTGTTGCCGCCGCCCTGACCGCGGCCACCTTGACCGCCCCCACCCTGACCGCCTCTACCACGAAAGTCTCGGTTTAACATAGTTTCATCTCCTTGTTCAGTCAAAGCGGTGCGTGGACAGTGCAAACTACCGGTTCCACGCACCGCACCTTTATACGGATTACTTCGATATGAGTTCCTCGATGCGCTTTTGGATGGAGTCGAGTTGCGCTTTCAATAAATCGGCCTGGGCGTTCAGGTTAGCGGTTTCTTGCTCCGGTGTGGGTGTTACCCAGCCGGGGATGTCGGTGGCATAGAAGCGATGCCGCCAGCCGCGACCCGCCCCCCCGCGTCCGAAGCCAAACCCGCCTCGAAACACAGTGGCCTGATTTGCGAAACCGAGCCGATCGTAACCGCCGCAGTAGCCCATGCCGCGCCCAGTTCTCGGACCGGCGCCCAGCGGACCTGTGCGATCTCCTCCTGGCATAATCTTTACCTCCTTTCTTTGGGGTTTCTATTACCAGTGCGCCCGCCGCGATAGCGGGCTTGCCTCCGTTTGCCTCTGCTCTGTACTGTAAGGCTCCTTGGAGAAGTAGATAACGGAGTAATGGTGGTTATTGTTGGCCGCGCAAGCCTGCGCTCCAGCGCGGTAATCAGCACATCAACCAGGCGCGGAGCGATTTCGCTTCCTAGAAACGCCAGCGCGGCTCCGGCCAGCGGCGCCAGGCCGCGGGCAGGGGCTGCTGTTTCCGGTAGCGCTGTCTGGTTCCGGACAGGAACCGGGCGGGATTCGGCTACTGGCAGTGACATGATTGTCGCATTGCGCGCGGGTATGGAGAGCGGGGTGATGGCCTCGTTCAGGCAGGCTTCAATACATGCTTCACACGCTGTACACAAGGCGTTATCAATCACAGGCCGCTGATCCACCAAGTGGATCGCCCCAACCGAACACGCATCTACACACACGCCACAACCGGTGCACAATTCTTGATCGACCTGGATGACCATATCAAACTCCTGACTGTTTCCCGTCTGAACAACTGAATTACTCAATGCAGTCGCTCTACTTGATCAACAATATTGCCTCCAACATAGGCCATCACTGCCTCGTCAATGGCGACGATATCAGTCACCACCGGGCGGATGTCGCGCGCTTGCATGCTTTGGTAGGCGCCCATTCCCATGCCACGGCACAGCAATGCCTCACAGTCGGCAATGGCTTCAGCCATTTGCAGGTGCTTATTATGCGAGACAGCGTCCATACCGTGCGGTTGTCCGGGCTGTTCCTTGAGGTGAGGCTGGTTCACAAAATGGGTATGTCCTAGCTTTTCGCGTAGTTCACGGTTCACAATCTGCCCATCTTCGACCGTAGCAACCAGGTAATAGGATGCCCGTCCAAAGTGTTGGCTGATCGTTTTTCCATCATCGGTGATAGCGGCAATCTTCATAAAGATATCTCCTCGTTTTAGATTTGGTTTAAAGGGTTAATTCACATTCGAACCAGACTGTATCCGGTTGAACATCCGGAGAATCAGTCTGGAAGGGGGCATCCACACAACGCCCAGCAGCACGCTCAATTCGCTCCACAGGCTGCTTTCTGCGGCAGGCTCGCCGGCAATGCGGCTAACCAAGGCATCGAACGTATTCCCCAGCAAGTTGCCAAAAGTGATCATGCGCAGGTAAGCCAGGATGTCATGGGCGGTTTCTTCACCATAGCAGGTCACGACCCGCTGCCAGGCGGTTGGGTCAGGCTGGCAGTTGGCTTCGGCATAGTGTTGGGCAAAGGTGAGCGCGGTTACTTCGTTGGCGGGGAAAGTTCCCAGATCGAGGGCCAGCAAGCTTTGCAGCTCGGTCTCCGAAACACCCGCCGCCAAAGCCGCCCGGCTATGTTCATAACAGCAATAACGGCAGCCGTTCACGCATGAGACCACCAGCATGATTTTTTCGGCAAAGGCCTTATTCACCCGCCCGTCGCGGGCAGCTCGACGCAGATCATCCATATGGTCGAAAATCTGCCGGACATCTGTTCTGAACGCCGGGAAAGTATAGATACGCTTATTGAAGGATGCATTCCTCGCTTTAGATAGCTGGCTCATTTCCTCACTCTACCTCGACGCGGGCTGTTTCTGGAGCGAAATGCCGTTCGGTTGGGCGGTCTTGTTCGTCGGATGGGCAGAGCACCAACAATGAACGCGTTGGAGTTGTGCCTGTGTTCTGCCAACGATGCGGTAAGTGAGCCTCAAAGAACAAGCTATCGCCTGGCTCCAGCAAGAAAGTTTGATCTTCAATGGTGTAGGTTAATTGCCCTTCCAGACAGAAGACGGTCTCACGCCCAGTATGGACAATGGGATTTTTACCGCTATTGGAATGGGGTTTAAGCGTTACCAGGAATATTTCGGCGCCATGTCGGGGCATTCCGGCGCCCAGGTCCTCTAGCGTTCCGTGGGCGAAAGCTACATTTGGGCGCTGGCTGGCTTTGTAGTGGACGATCTTATTCTTGGGGGTGCTATCCTCAAAGAAAGTGGCGATGGGCGTCTCCAGGGTAAAGGATAATTGCTGCAGGGTCTCCAGGCTGGGTGAGGTCTTGCCGTTCTCAATCATGCTGATCGTATTGACGTTAAGTCCACTTTTCTTGGCCAGGTCGCGGATCGTAAGACCGCAATCTGTGCGTATCTCCCGCAGCCGCTGCCCAACTTCCACCAACGGAATGTGGCCAGCAGCTTGGCTTTGTTGCAGCGCTTCGAGAAAATCACGCCGTCGTCTTCGACGCCGACGAGGGTAAGAAGTCGCATCATCTAGCAGGTCAAGATCGCTCATTTCATGAAGTCCTTTTCACAACAATATATTAGAACCCGGCAATTTGCAACTAATATTATAGTACAAAAATGAATTCTGTGTAATAATAACAACTATATCTATAGTTGTTATTGCAAATCCTTGTCCCCATAACGATGTGCAATCACATCAAAGCGGCAACACATTACTAAAACAGCAAAGTGACAAAACCATGCACAAACAGCCATCCGTCTCCAGTCATTTGTTTTGACTGGAGACGGATTGGTTAAACACTGTTGTTTGGGTTTACAACTACTTTTTAGGGTTCATTCCAATAACGATGGCGGCCTGCACCTTGTCCAACACATCGCTTTCATGGCTTGCTGCGATCGATGAAACGCTGATTATGGTCTGCCGCCGCGGCCTCCACCTTTGCCGCCCTGCACACTGCCCCCGCCATTGCCGTTTTCTGTATTAGCGTTGATGATCGCTTGATAAGCCTCGGCGCTGATGTACTGCGGCTGAAAAGCCAATCCCGGCCGTATGCGCTAAGTGTGCCAAAGGTAAATACGCCATCTTCGAAGGCAACGAAGCGGGTGCTGCTTAACCAGGTATCAAACGCTGCTTTTGGCATATCCAAACGCAATTGATCGAGCGCCATCATCCAGGCACTCTCAGGGTTGATCGAGGAGCCATGAATGGCTCCTCTCTCCCGTTCGGCCTGGGTAGTGCAGCGTTTTTGCTGTAACCGGTCTCGTGCAGGAATATGCCGATGGCATCTTCCGGAATACGGAATGTCCGGGGGGCAAATTGGATTGCTTCAAGTTTGCCGTCCTTGATTCAGCGGTAAACGGTTTTCGGGTGGACACGTGCCCAATCTGCCACTTCGAGCACGGTCAATAAGTTCCGGGCATTCCAGGTGCCCGGCGGTGGGTGTGTAGATTGTGTGGTCATCTGCTTTTCTCCCGCAGGCCTTGACGCAACCTTTGCGGTCTGCCGTCGCAGGTCTTACGACTAGCTTAGGGAGAATCAAAAAGTCGGCCTCAATCGTTTGGTGATTGTGTAGGTCATAAGACTGAGGGTTTGCGACTGGCGTTATTATCACGCCAGAGATCGCTCAGCCTCCGCGGGGTGATCTGCTTTTTAATATCTTGCTCCCATTGTATTTGCTCCTGGGCGGTCGTCTAGGTTTGTTAGGCATGGGGAGGAAAGTTTTAACCAGGGTGATGCCATTTAAGTGGACGCTGCTAAAGCCCTCACCCACAAGCCAAATTTCATCCTGAGAGTGAGTTAATCCTTGACAAGGAGAAAAAAAGATGTAGAATTATAACAAACCAGTTTGCGATACAAACCAATGACTGGTAATGAAAGGAGATCCTCATGGAGAACAAAATGGATGAAGTCATGCAACGAACATCCCGATATTTTTACGCTGATGGCTTGGTGGAGCTGGCGGTTGGGGGCTTGTTCCTGGCGATTGGTGTAATGTTGGAGGTGTGGGCACGTATAGCCTTAGGGTCGCCGCTGGTTCTCGCAATAACTCTGGGGCTGATCCTGTTGATTATCGGCGGGGGGTTGGCTATCAACCGGGCCATCGGGAGCATCAAGGAACGGGTAACCTATCCTCGCACCGGTTACGTTTCTTATCACCAGCGCAAACCGAGCCGAAGCCGGTGGCTGATCGCCGCGGCGGCCTTGGGTTTGGCCATCCTCGGCGGCCTGGTGCTACCCGAGTGGTTTTCAAAGATGGCGCTGGCCGAAGGGCTGCTACTGCTCGTCGTCCTGGGCTATATGGGATACCGCGTAGGGGTACGGCGGTTTTTCCTGGTGGGGATTATCGCTGCGCTCCTCGGTTTGGGCGCCGCGCTGCTAATCCCGGAAGACCTTCAGGGATCGAGTGTTACGTTCGGGGGAACCGGAATCGCACTGTTACTATCTGGCGCTCTTACGCTGCGCGCCTATCTACAGGCACACCCAAACGTTAGTGAGGAGGCCCCATGAACGCTGATCTACTCAGCCTGGTCGAGGTAGATCGTATTATCCATGAACCGGCCCGCCTGGTGATCGTTGCGATCCTATCCTCCGTGGAAAGTGCCGATTTTCTTTACTTGCTCAACGAGACAAATCTGACGAAAGGGAATCTCTCCTCACACCTCTCTAAACTGGAAGAATCGGGGTATGTGACCATCGAAAAAACATTTGCCGGGAAGGTCACGCGTACCATCTGCCGCTTGACCCCTGAGGGGCATGAAGCTTTCCAAACTTACAGGAAACAGATTCGGGCTGCTTTTACTGAATCGCCTGCCCCGCCCTCCTAATCTGTTTTTATCCAAAGAAGAGCTGCAGCCTGAATAGCAGTCAGTCAATTGTATTTGGATGGATTTGTCTTGATTAATTCACAGCCCTGGTAGCCTTCTGCTCGAATGATCTGGTAGATCTTCTTAGCCGTGTAGCGCTGTTTGCGAGACAGTTTCTCGCTTTCGTCTAGCAGCTCGTTTATGCGTTCTTGGTAAGGTCCTAACACCGGTGTTGAGCGCGGTTAGTTCAGTTGGTAGGGTTTGGGTACCGGTCCAACAATCGCTTTGCGGATCGTTTTCCGATCAACCTACAACCGCCGGTGTATGGCTCGGATGCTCAGCCCTTCGACGAAAAATGCTCTGCAAATTTGTTCGTAGTCTTCCACCGTTTTCATCTCCTTACCTCCAGTACCCCTATGGTACCGGAGAGAGCCTGGGGTGGTTGACTTTTCGAGATTAATTTTTTCAGACAGGTGGTTGATTTTTAGATTTTAAAACACACTCGAAATTCAATAACTCTTATCCAAACTTTACTCTACATCATTTTCTCCTCCAATACAATAATTATTCTATACATGACACCGGATCCTCAAATTGAATCTAGTAAGAACAGAAACACCTTTCCTTGCTTCATGTTTGGTATAATTCTGGTGCAACCCGGTTAATGGCTGTAATGAAGCAAGATTAGCAGGCATAAACTATTGAACATTGGATTTTGCCTGCAACTACTGAAAGCTCATAGAGCTTTTTTTGCCTAAAGACCAAGAATTATATGACCTATTCATGCCTCGCCTAATTCCAGCTTCTGAGAGAATCATTCGCGCACGAGCCTTAATCCGACAAGCTCGTGAACTACCTATACCAACTGAAGCCGGTAGATATGATTTTTCGTATATCGCCCGAGTAAAAGACCTTTTACAGCAGGCGCGTGACCTAGTCAAATTTATCCCATATAAACCGAGCGCGACACCAGAAATTAAAAACGAGGTTAGTAAAATATTTCAAGAAGCTGACCAAGCCAATAAGGATATTTTTCATTGATACACTAATGTTCTCCAAAAACCACCATTCAATGGCTTCGATGGTCGCAATATATAGCTCGAATGGATATTAAGGACAACTTGGACAAAACCACCGCCGTATATGGCACTCTATGGAAACAATAACCCCTTACTGTATAAATGGTATGCACCTAATGGTAAAGTTGGCGACCACATCCTAATTCTGGCCAAAAAGCAATAAGATAACCATACCTGTGGGGGTCTAATGCGCCTCCTAAATCTAATGACATACCAAATATACAGTCAGGGAACAATAACGCCATATATTCGGAGTGGGTAAAACGGGGGATAACATCGGATCTGAGGCTTGCACCTATCCCAAAGGTTTTATTGTTCGATTTGCCTCGAGTTCCCCATATGCACTAGGATGCGGTGTTTGATCAGGTCCCGAGCTAGGGGGATCACCCCATCCGGCAAGCGCCTACCATCCATCTCCACCCAGGCAATGCCTTGCTCACATTTCTCCGGATTCTCAACCTGGATCTCGTAGACAGCCTC
>Ga0315552_1002453_pt1 | contig 10932 bp, 12 predicted proteins | sample SalMarSW160170MG_2_FD_203102 | JGI IMG/M metagenome (GOLD analysis project Ga0315552, IMG submission 203102) | Salt marsh sediment microbial communities from the Plum Island Ecosystem LTER, Massachusetts, United States - Salt Marsh Sediment SW1601-70 ...
GCGTGAATCTCTGGAACACTACCTGAAGCGACTGAAGGAACTGGAGGATATAGCCAATAGCTTCAAGGGAGTAGAGAAGTCCTATGCTATCCAAGCCGGTCGTGAAATTCGTATCCTGGTTAAGCCAGAAGAGATTGATGACCTGGGGGCAATGAGGCTCGCCCGAGACATCGTTAAGAAGATAGAAGAGGGCGTGGAGTATCCGGGGCAAATAAAGGTTACCGTGCTCAGGGAGACAAGAGCTATAGATTACGCTAAGTAGGAAAGCTAGTGCTGATATTGGCAATAGGTGATATAGTCGGCAGGCCTGGTAGGAGAGCAGTAAGCCAGCTTTTACCAGGCCTTCGCCAGCAATACGGCTTAGACCTGGTTATTGCCAATGGCGAGAATGCCGCCGGCGGCATAGGGCTGACCTTATCCACCGCCAGGGAGCTACTCGATGCCGGCGTTGATGTGATTACCTCGGGTAACCACATATGGGCTCAGAAGGAGATTATTCCCTACCTTGATGGCGAGATGCCTATCATTCGCCCATTAAATTATCCGGCGGGGGTGCCGGGTAAAGGATATATAGCCATTGGTCAGGCGGCGGTGGTTAATTTGATGGGCAGGACCTTTATCGGCAATTTCGATTGCCCGTTTAGAGCTATGGACCAGCTGCTAAGTGAGCTTGAACAGCAAATTATCATTGTTGATTTCCACGCCGAGGCAACATCAGAGAAGGTGGCAATGGGGCGGTATCTGGACGGGCGGGTCAGCGCCGTGCTCGGCACCCATACCCATGTGGGAACCATTGATGCCCAGTTGCTTCCCCACGGCACGGCTTATGTCACCGACATCGGTATGACCGGTCCTATAGATTCAGTTATAGGTGATGACGCCGAGGCGGTAATTCAGCGCTTTCTGACCGGAATACCCCATCGTTTATCGGTGGGTAAGGGTAAAACCGCCTTTAACGCCATAATGGTAAAGGTGGATGATGACAGTGGAAAGGCACTGAGCATTGACCGAATCTATCAGGAGGTGGAATAGCGGTGAGCCAGGTTGACCTCCATATACACTCCACCGCCTCTGACGGCCGACTTGCGCCGGCAGACATCATCAAGGAGGCGGCGGGGCGGGGGTTAATCTATATCGCCCTGACCGACCACGATACCGTGGACGGAATCGCTCCAGCCCGGGCGGCGGCTCAAGCCTTCCCTCAGCTTAAGGTCATACCCGGCGTTGAAATCAGCACCGATATCCCTCAGGGCGAGGTTCATGTCCTCGGCTACTTTATAGATTATACTGACCCTGAGCTTAAATCTACCCTAGATAGATTCAGGAATTCCCGGCTCAGGCGAGCCCGGGGGATGGTGGCTAAGCTGGAGAATCTGGGCATCCACATCGACTGGCAACGAGTTCAGGAAATAGCTGGCACCAGTTCTATCGGGCGTCCCCATATTGCTCAAGCCATGCTGGAGAAAGGCTATATCAGCTCGTTTAAACAGGCATTTACTGAATATTTAAGTCGAGACGGTCCTGCCTATGTTGAGCGGGAAAAGATGACCCCTGCCGAGGCAGTGGAGCTAATAGTTAAAGCCAGAGGCCTGGCTGTGCTGGCCCATCCCTTAACCGCTGGTGACCCGGAGGTGCTGACTACAGAGCTAAAGGCAGCCGGGCTGGTGGGCATTGAAGCCCACTACGATGGCTACAGCGCAGAAGAAATCAACCGGCTGGTGGGGCTGGCCCGAAGGCATAATCTTATTGCCACCGGTGGTAGCGACTACCACGGTCTGGAGCCTGCCACCGAGACTGCCATTGGTGGCGCCAATGTGCCAATAGAATCAGCCGAGCAGCTCATAGCCCTGGCAAAACAAAGAAACCCCAACCTTATATTCTGAGGAGAGTTTATGACTGTTGAGTTTGCTTTATTACTGGTTGGTGGCTATCTCCTGGGTTCAGTTCCCACCGCTTATTTAGCCGTCAGGTGGTCACGGGGGGTAGACATCAGGCAATATGGCAGCGGTAATGTCGGCGCCGCCAACGTGATGAAGTTAACCCACAAATGGGTAGGTGTTGCGGTCAGCATCTTTGATTTAGCTAAGGGGATGCCGCTGGTGTGTGTAGCTCAGCTTTTGGGGCTGGGCATCGGTCAGCAGGCAGCTATAGGTCTGGCGGCAATTGTCGGGCACAACTGGCCAGTTTTCCTTCGTTTTAGTGGGGGGCGGGGTATGCTGACCACGCTAGGGGTCGCCTTTATCTTACCCTTGATGAACTGGTTAGTGCCTTGGGAAACAATAGTCGCTGTAGCTATCTGCTTTATCGGAGCATTTCTCATCCACAACGTGCCGATAGGGGTGGGAGCCGGTGTAGCCTCTGCGCCTTTAGTTAGCTGGATAGCCAATAAACCACCAGAGATGACTTGGGGATTTTTAGCTATGGTGCTGATAATGATTATCCGGCGACTAACAGCGCCAAAAACCTCGCTTTCGGCCTCGGTGTCCTTCGGGGAACTGATGCTTAACCGCTTTCTTTTCGACCGTGACATAAGAGATAAGGAAGCCTGGCTAAAGCGGCAACCGGTTAAGCCAAAAGAGAAAAAGGAGAGGGGTTGACCTTCGCCAAATGAAATGCACTTATCATCCTGATGTTGAAACTAACCTGAGGTGCGGTAAGTGTGGTACGCCGATATGCCCCAAGTGCATGGTGCAGACCCCCGTAGGGGCCAGATGCCCAGATTGTGCCAAGTTGTATAAACTGCCTACATATCGCGTTTCCACCAAACACTACCTAATCGCTGTGGGAACAGCCCTAGGTATGGCTATTGTTTGTGGCATCGCCTGGGGGATAGTGAGAGCCTTCGTGTCTTTCGCTTTCTTCAATTTGCTGCTGAATTTGCTACTGGCTGCAGGTGCTGGCTATGCCATTGGAGAAGTGGCCAGTCTTTCGGTCAACCGTAAGCGCAGCACAGGGTTAGCCGTTATCGGTGGCATTGCCGTGGTAATAAGCTACCTGGCGAGTATCCCTTTTAACTTGTTTATTAACGCCGAGGCTAGTTTCCACCTTCTTGACCTATTAGCCCTGGCTCTAGGCATCTTTGTTGCTGTTACCCGATTGCGCTAAAACTTTTATCGTCCAATTGGACCTAGATAGGAGGTATTATGTCACCGGTTAGCATGACCTACGGAGGAGTTTCAGGGTATGTGATTTTTTGGGTCTTATTTGCCATTGGCTTTGGCTTATTCGCTCAGCGGGTTTACTTCCTTTTGCGTCTTATGCTCCTCGGGCGCAAGGAAAATCGCTTTGATAAAAAAGTTTACCGAATGATATACATGGTTTTTGTAACCATTTTCCAATGGTGTAACCTGAGGAGTGTTACCCGAAAAGACCTAGCTGGAATAGGGCACACTATTCTGGCTTTCGGTTTCCTTTTACTGCTTCTGGGTTACATCATCTTCATAGGCTTCGCCGGAGGGTTTGGCCTCTCCAGATTCCTTATGGGCGGCACATTTGAGACCGTCTACTCCTCAATTCTAGACATTGCTGCGGTATTAGTCACTGCCGCCATAATCTGGGCAGCTATCAGGCGGTATATTATGAGGCCAGAGAGGCTGGAGGGAGAGATAAACATTGAAGCTGGCATTATCTTGATTCTAGTCTTTGTCCTTATGGTGCTTCATTTCTGCATTGAGGGCTTTGGCTACGCTGCTCACAATATTTCAGCTTCTTGGCCGCCTATAGGAGCTAATCTGGCCAGCTTCTTGAGCGGCACGGGTATGTCACAAAGCTCATTAGAAGTAACATACAAGAGCGTTTGGTGGCTTCACTACGCCACCATCCTTGGCTTTCTGGTCTTTATTCCTTACTCAAAGCACCTGCACCTCCTGGCATCCTTCCCCAACGTTGCTTTTAAGAGCTTGGGGCCTAAAGGCGCACTTAAGCCCATAGAACTGGAAACGGCTGAGAGCTTTGGGGTATCGAAAATCCAGGACTTTACCTGGAAGCAATTACTTGACCTCTACGCCTGCGCAGTGTGTGGCCGGTGCCATGCTAGTTGCCCGGCTCAGACCAGCGGTAAGCCCCTCTCCCCAAGGGATTCGTTAATACTAAACCCAAAAAAGCATTTGTTAGAGGTAGGTCCAGGATTGTTCAAAGCCAAGGCAGAAGCCCCCATAGCTGCCTTGATTGGTGGGGTGGTAACCGAGGATGAAATCTGGGCATGCACCACCTGTTATGCCTGCCAAGAGGTATGCCCGGTCGCCAACGAGCATATTGATAAGGTTATTGACCTGAGGCGAAACCTGGTGATGGAGCAGGCTTCTATCCCGGAGACGGCTGAGGGGGCACTGAGGAGTATTGAAGACCGGGGGCACCCGTGGCGGGGAACGACACTATCGCGGACGGACTGGGCTGAAGGGCTTGGCATCAAGACTCTAGCCGAGGATAAGGACATTGATATCCTGTTCTGGGTGGGCTGCAGCTACGCCCTGGAGGAGAGAAGCACCAGGGTGGCTCAGGCTATGGCTAAGCTAATGAAGCTAGCCGGGATTAACTTCGGCATCCTGGGGGCTGAGGAAAGCTGCTGTGGCGAGCCAGCCCGCCGCCTGGGTAACGAATACCTGTTCCAGATGCAGGCTCAGAAAAATATTGAGATATTGAATGGTTATGGTGTAAAGAAGATAGTTACCGCCTGCCCTCACGGCTATAACACCATAAAGAACGAGTACCCCCAGTTTGGCGGCGAGTTTGAGGTTATTCACCATACCGAGCTTATTTCCCAGTTGCTCAAAGAAGGCAAGTTGAAGGTTAAAAAGGGTCTGAATGAGCTGGTGACCTACCACGACGCCTGCTACCTGGGTAGATACAATGATATTTACCAGCCGCCGAGGCAGATTATAACCAGCATCCCCGATATAAAGATGGTGGAGATGGAGCAGAACCGGAATAATAGCTTCTGCTGTGGCGGTGGCGGCGGTCATATGTGGCTGGAAGAGCGCACCGGCCGCCGAATCAACGAGCTGCGCACCGAGCAGGCGATGGAGACCAAGGCTCAAATCGTGGTTACTGCCTGCTCATTCTGCCTGCAGATGTTTGATGACGGAATTAAGGCTAAAGCGGCTGAAGAGAAGCTCAGGGTTATGGATATCGCCGAGCTGATAGCCGCCCAGATAGAGGAATAGAGCAAAAAGATGGCAGAAAGCTATAAGGTTAGGATTAAGGTAATAAGCCAGAAGGGGAGTTGTGAGGCGGGGCATAAGGTCGGCGATGAGTGGCTGGTCGGTGAAAAGACACCGGGAGGTTTGTGCCTTTTCGCCTTCAGTTCCCTGTCTCCCAGCCTCCAGGTACTAATGTATGGCGGCTCGTTTCCCTGGGAAAAAGACCCCGACAAGACCACCATCGCCTGCCCCGACGGTGAAAACCCGGTAATCTTCGAAATCAGCCGCGTCCGAGATTAGGCCTGTCCGTATTTCTGGCGGAGGGTTCGCCGCAGAATCTTGCCGGTGACGGTCTTGGGTAGCTCTCCTTTAACAAAAATTACCGAGCTGGGACGCTTGAAGCCAGCCAGCCTAGAGCGACAAAAGTCAATAATCTCCGGCTCGGTGGCAGTCTCCCCTTTTTTGAGCCTGACTATAGCCCTGACCTGCTGACCCCACTCAACATCCTCAACCCCAATCACTGCCGCCTCTTCAATTTTGGGATGGGTGGAAAGGACGCTCTCCACCTCATCAGGGCCGATGTTCTCCCCACCCCTCACGATGACATCGTCACCACGCCCGGTAAGATAGATATAGCCCTCGTTATCTTTATAACCCAGGTCACCAGTACGATACCACCCATCGGCGGTAAAAGCCCTTTGGGTTTTTTCCTCATCCTTCCAGTAGCCCTTCATTATTCTGGGACCTCTGGCGACAATCTCCCCTATTTGCCCGGTGGGCAACTTTCGCCCTTCTTCATCTCGAACCTGAATTTCCACATCATCCATAGGCAAGCCAATAGAAGTAGCCAGTCTCTTTAACTTCTTCTCCCTCTCCGCCTCGGGCTCTTTGCCGGTGATTATCTGGTCTTCAGCCCGGAGCGCAGCTATGGTGGAAGAGGTCTCCGTCCCGCCAAAGGCATTTATCAGGGCTCTACCCGGGAAACGCTCAATGGTTTTCTTCAATACCTCATACGGACAACCAGCGGCACCGTAGGTTATCACCCGTACACTGGAAAGGTCGTATTTATCAAAGTCGGGGGACTCCACAATCCGCTTGAGCATGGTCGGCACCACCATCACCCGGGTGGCTTTATCCCGCTGCACCGTCTCGAACCACTCTTTTTCGTCAAACTGACGCATCAAGGCAATAGTCCTGCCGCCATAAATGCCAGCCATCAACGCCTGCATGCCGGCCACATGGTAGAGGGGCATGACCAGCACGTTGGTTTCCGGCGGTGCTTCCATATCAGGGGGGTCAACATTACGCAGCACATAGGAGCTGTAGGCATTATGGTCCTGCGGGACCCCCTTGGGGAAGCCGGTGGTGCCGGCGGTAAATATGAGCACCACTGTATCTTCGTCTTTTACTTCGGCAAAAGTTTTTTCCTCGGCTGAACCTGAGGCAATAAGCTCATCGTAGCTTAGCATCCCCTGGTACTTGCCACCGATGATAATGAAAATCTTCACCGAGGGGAGTTGAGAACGGACGCTACTAACCATGCCAGCATAGCGGCTGCCGACAAAAAGGATTTTGGGCTCAGCTTTATTCACCAGGTATATTAGCTCGTCCTGCCTGATGCGGAAGTTCAAGGGGACAAAGATACCCCCCACCTCCACCGTGGCAAAACAAGCCTCCACAAATTCATTGCAGTTGACCTCAATGATGGCCGCCCGGTCCCCTTTTTCCAGGCCCAGTCTGTTCAGGGAATCGGCCAGGCGGTTTACCCTCTCCTTGAGCTGAGAGTAGCTATATCGCCTGCCTTCAAAGGCGATGGCTGTTCTCTCCGGAACCAGCATGGCTGATAGGTCAAGGAATTCAGTTATAACCATTCTTCACCCGCCTATTTTAGCTTGCTTTTTCTCTCACCCTGTCTACTATTTTGGACATTGCCTCCCCCGCCTTAGCCATAATCAGGACAGTCGCCTCTCCGTCCATGGGGGTAGAGCTGAGGTTGATGATAACCAGCTTAGCTCCCGCCTGAACAGCATAGATTGGCATATAGGCGGCAGGATAGACAACTAAAGTGGAGCCAACCACGATAAGCAGGTCGCAGTTAGACGAGCGGTTGGTTGCTTCCTGCAACACCTCATACGGCAGCTGTTCGCCGAAAAGGACGGCGTTGGGTTTGAGCATCCCGTGGCAGACTTCACAATCGGGGATTTCTTCACCCTTGTCCAGCCTGACTTTAATCTGCTCAAGGGGGTAAAGCTTACCACAGTTCAGGCATACCGCCCACTGCACATTGCCATGGAGCTCAAACACCTTGTCGGCAGGCACCCCCGCCTTCTGATGAAGATTATCCACGTTCTGGGTGATGACACAATCCAGCCTGCCCATCTCGTCCAGTTCAGCGATGGCATAGTGGGCGAGGTTGGGCTGAGCCTCGGTAGTTAGATGCCCCTCCCCCAACATCCGCCACTGCTTTTTCCTGGCTTCGGGGTCAGCGACGAACTTCTGATAGGTGAAGTCATCGGGGTCAAACCGACTCCAGATTCCGCCAGGGCTGCGAAAATCAGGAATACCGGATTCAGTGCTAATGCCAGCACCGGTGAACACCACCACCCTTTTGGCGTTAATAATCAGGTCGGCTACCTTTTCCGCCAGGACATCCAGCTTCTCTTCCTCCATTATGTCCCCCTATAAAATAGAGTGAGCCAGCTTGGCCTCAAGCTCCAACCCCTGCTCCAGACTGAGGTCAAGCCCCCTGACCATAGCCTGCTTAGCATAGCTTACGACAACAGGGTCAAAGCCGGCAATTCTTCTGGCCAGCTTCTCGGCTTGGGGCAGCAGCTCCTTCCGAGGTACCACCCGGTTGACCAGTTTTAAGCGGTGAGCTTCATCAGCCTTGAGCCACCGCCCGGATAGCAGTATTTCCAGCGCTTTAGCCCCGCCTATGACTCGGGGCAGGGTCTGGCTACCGCCAGCGGCGGGGATTATACCCAATCCCGGCTCAGGCAGACCAAATTGGGCGTCTTCTGAAGCCAGCCTGATGTCGCAGCACAGGACTATCTCTATCCCTGAACCCAGAACATAGCCGTGAACGGCAGCAATTAGCGGCTTGTTGATGCTCAAAAAAAGCCCCCAGACGTCCCGCTCCCAGCGCGCCCGCCGGGCGATTATGGGGGAGGGAGCAGTGAGAAATTCAGTAAGGTCAGCGCCAGCACAGAAAGCTCTTTCGCCGGCACCCCGGAATATGGCAACCCTGACCCCGGGGTCATCCTTGATGGCGTCCAGCACCTGGTAAAGCTCATCTCTCATCCTAAGGTTGTAGGCATTCAAGGCATGAGGTCGGTTTAGGGTGACATAGGCTAGACTATTCTTCTTTTCGTAGATAATCGTCTCAAACTCGCTCATTTTCCCTTAAACTTCGGCGGTCTTTTCTCGATAAAAGCAGTAATGCCTTCCGTTCTATCGGCGGTGGTATGGAGTAAGAAATAAAGGTCTGCCTCCAGGTGAAGCCCCTGCTCCAGGGTCAAATCCAGCCCTTTATTTACCGCCTCCTTGATATACCTCAGGGCAATAGGACCCTTACCGGCTATAGTCTTAGCCAACGCCTCAGCCTCAGCAGCCAGATTTGCCCCGCCGACCACCTTATTGACCAGCCCTATCTCAACTGCCTCCTGGGCGTTTATAGTTTCAGCGGTGAGGATTAACTCCAGGGCTTTACCCCTGCCCACGATGCGCGGCAACCGTTGTGTGCCACCATCAAAGGGGATAAGCCCTTCAGCTACTTGGGGAAAGCCAAAATTTGCCTTGTCTGCCGCCAGCCTGATATCACAGCTCAGGGCTAGCTCCAGCCCCTGCCCCAGGGCATCTCCGTTTATGGCAGCAATAACCGGCTTTTCGATACCGGCGATGGCAGTGGCGGCACTATAGACAGTGCCCGATTTCTCCAACTCGCTGCCCTTACAGAAGGTTTTGTTCCCGGCACCGGTAAGTATGACTACATAAATAGCGTCGTCCTGGTTTATCTGGCGGCAAACATCTTCCAGCTCCTGAGCCAGCTCGAGGTTGATGCTATTACCGGCTTCAGGGCGGTTGAGGGTTATGTGAGCAATATGGTCTTTCTTGGTGTAGATAACCGTGGAATAGGACATTAGCTCGGTTCCTTCAACCACTCATCTTAACCAACTTGCTTATTGGCGTCAAGGTTATTGTCTTTCTACTCCCCCTGACCCACCCCGTTTTCAACAGTTCTCCTTCTTCCCAACCCTCCCACCCTCATAGGCTTCGCCTCTAAAACTCTCTTTCCCCACCCCCCACTTTAAGGGGTATTAAAGAGGTCTAACCTCCGAAGGGTGGGTAAAGAAATACCCGCTAACAGGGAGGGGCTAAAACTAGAGCTTTAGAGGGGTACACCCCTATTGGGCGGGTGGGTGGGAAAAAGACAACTAAAAACAGGGGGAGGGGATAGGGTCAACTCCCTTTTAATCCCCCCAGATAGAACTGGCAAATGTCACTCAGGCAGCACTGCTGGCAAAGAGGACGGCGCCGGCAGACATTCTTGCCCAGGCAGACCAGCAGAGCATGGTATTCATTGAATAACTCAGCATCAGGCGGCAGGTGCTCCATGAAAAACGCCTGATAAGCGGCATAGCTATCTTTTTCCGGGGTTAAGCCAATACAGCTGATGATGCGGCGGGTGTAGGCATCAATGACAAAGATGGGCTTACCAGCGGCATAGAGTAATATAGAATCGGCGGTCTCCTGCCCGATGCCATGGATGGAAAGCAGTTGACGGCGCAGGTCGCCAGTATCGTTGTCAAAAAACCTATCCAGGTCATCATCATAGTGATTGCCCAGCCAGAAGGCGAAGGACTTGAGCTTCAATGCCTTGGCGTTATAGTAGCCACAGGGGTGAACCAGCTTGGCCAGTTTGGGGCGGGAAAGGCGGCGCAGCGCCCCCGGTGATAGCGCCTCGGCTGCCTTCAGGTTGGCTATCGCCTTTTCCACGTTGCCCCAGGCGGCTGACTGGGTGAGTATGGCACCGACGATTACCTCAAGGGGCTCCTCTGCCGGCCACCAGTGCTGGGGTCCAAAGTTAGCCAGGAGGCGGCGGTAGAGATTGATTAAAGATTGTCCTAATGCTTGGTCATCCATGGAGGCGCTTTGGCATCATCTGCCGAATCATATCCCGGGATATAGGGTTTTATATCAATCACCGGTGTGCCGTCAATGGCATCAAGACCCTTAACCTTCAGTATGTTACCCCGTCGCTCAAGGAGTCTGACCGTAGCCTGCCCCACCGGATTGGGGCGACTTGGCGAGCGGGTGGCAAAACGACCTACCAGCGGCAGCTCCGGCCTACCCATAGGATGAACCTTGAGCGGGAGCTGCCTGCCAGCAGGCAGCCGGTGCAGCCAGTAGAGAACAATAATGTGAGAGAATTCATCCAATCCGTCCAGGGCTTCGGTTAAATCGCTGTTAATTACGATATCGGAAACGACTTCCCGCCAGCCATGCCTTATTGGCTGCTTAATTTCATTTCTGACAATACCGATGGCTTTCAGGGTCATGCCGGGCGATTGATTGGCCATTTCGCTGACCTTCACTTTGCTTACTGATGAAAAGAGGCTGCCGGGCGAAAACAGCCTCCCAGTTACTACTATCCGAAGTATAGCTATTCCAGCGGAACCATGGTTAAGAGCTTTTTGACAATCTGGGGATACTTGGCAATAAACAGCAGTTCATCTTCGACCAGAGGCTTTTGTGCCTCCACATTGGCGTATCTCACCAGCTCCAGAATCTCATT
>Ga0315552_1002461_pt1 | contig 10910 bp, 7 predicted proteins | sample SalMarSW160170MG_2_FD_203102 | JGI IMG/M metagenome (GOLD analysis project Ga0315552, IMG submission 203102) | Salt marsh sediment microbial communities from the Plum Island Ecosystem LTER, Massachusetts, United States - Salt Marsh Sediment SW1601-70 ...
AGTGCTATTCAGTTGTTTTGTTTATGTAGTATTGTTTAGTAGGGTTTGTGTTTATCGTCAAGGGTTGCTTCGCCACGCTCCGCGTGGCTCGCAATGACCTGTATGTTTTAGCTAATTTGTACTTCTCGTTTGGGTCTCATTTAGTATCTATCTTATATGCACTGTCATTGCGAGGACTCCGCATAGCGGAGGACGAAGCAACCCATATCCAACTTCTACTGTGCCAACTCAACGCCTTTGCGAACGCAGTGAAGCAACACTTCTCATAAACTTTGCCACAAAATAGATAAACAATCCGAACATAAGTGGTTCAGAAGGAAATTTGTACCTGTTTGAATCGCCTGCGATCACAAAAAAGAAATTGATCATATAAAAACTCAGATAAAGCACAATTATAGTAAGAAAAACAGGATCAATTATTTTAAACGTTACAATCCTGTAACCAAGATATAAAAGGACTGCAACAAAAGTGAAGAGACTTATGAAAATCATTGCTGATTTATATGTCATTATCGACCATGCAGGTAAAAGGCCAAGATTAACGTTTTCATTACCGTTCATGGTAATTCCTGAAGAACTCCGGAAGGAATTTAAAAGCGAATAAATCCGCATCATAAAAATACGCTCTCTGTTCAAAGAAATGATCTCTTTGTAAAAAGGCTTCAAATTCTCCGAAATTTGGGGTTCCGGGGCTTCAGGATTAATTCCGTACAAACTGCATAGAGCAGGCAGGGCAGATGCATATATCTGGAATCCGGAATATAATTTCCCTATAAAACCCGGCTTCCATATTTGTAATAGTGAGGCTTTTTTCTCAGTAGTTACTTTCAGTTTTTGCCTGTTTGCCGCTTCGAGAAAAATGTTATATACTGTTTCGTTTTCGTCTGAAACTGGTTCTGTCCCATCAATGGTGGCCAATATAGCATTCCTCGATATCAAAGGTGAACCCCCGGTGGGAAAGAGTCTATATAAATCATTCACCCTGTAATTATAAAAGGCAAAAATGTTTAAAACGATCACTAATGGCAATAAATATATAAATGCTTTAACTAAAACGGAGTAAACAGATTTTGGCCGTTCCGCAAAAATTAATGAATAGACAATGATAAAAAGAAATCCGGCAATCAGCGGAAGTGTATTGAATCTTGACAATATAAGCAGGGAAGTTAAAATACCAGACAGAAGAAGAAAATAACCGGATTTCCGGTCAATCCATTTCATCAGTGCCCGGATGGACAGCAAAAAAAGCAACATTGCAAGAATTTCAGTTAAGACCATATATCCATAATAGATTGTGGAAAAGCTGAAGAAAAACAAAAGCACTGATATAAGGCTCTGTTGCTCTGTAAGTACAAGTTTTATAGTCTTGAACAGAATAATCGATGCACAAAAAATCAGTAGATATTGTATTACAATTACTATGCGACCTAGAGATTCCATTCCAAAAATCTTTACTATAACTGCCAGTAATAAAGGGTATAATGGAGATCGGTAGAAGTAACTCTGAGAAACATCTTCTCCAGAAAGTTTCAGAGCATAATTTATATAAGCAGGTCCATCACCTTGATTTGATACAAGCGTAAATGAAAATGCAAAAATTAATGAAATGCATAACCCTGAAAAGAGTATGGCAATCTTCCAGGATTTTTTAATGAGCCCAGGCATTACAAATTTTGATCCTGTAGTCAGGATTCGAAATGAATTTTAACTCTGGCCTTCCCCCAGGAGTACTACCGACCTGGTATTAATTTTTAAATTCCGGTGATTGATATATACTCCGGTTAAACCCGATATAAAAAATATCAGTCCAATCCCTAATAAAACCATGCTTACCAAATCTATTTCATTACCAGAAATGGCAGACTGTTTCATGAAAGCACATATAAAGAACCACAGTAAACCAACTATTACTAAAACCAGTGAAGTGGTAAACAGCCAATAGATAAGTTTTGAATATGAAAACAAAATTCTCACTCCATGTTTACACAATTTCAAAAAAGTATAGGAACTCTCTCCTTCGGGCCTGTTATGGTGGTTAATATGCGTATATGCAATGTTCCTGGTGAATTTGCTGAGATAATCATCAATGAACGTATAGGAGGACACCATTGTAGAGGCTTTTATTGCAATTTCCCTTTTTATCAATCGATACGGAGAATAATTGTCACACAGACCAGGAATGAAATATTTAAGGGTCTTCCTGAGGAGTACTGACATTTTATTCCTGATACCTTTGTGTCTTAACATATTAAATTTCCCGTATACTATATCGTAGCCTCCTTCTTGTTGCTTAGATACCAGTTTCAGGATATCTTCCGGATTGTGCTGCAGGTCTTCGTCCATGGTAATTACAAAATCACCTGTCGCTTTTCCGAATCCAAATTGTATTGCTCTGTGCTGACCATAGTTGCGGGCAAAATAAAAAATCTTTATATGGTCTGAGTAGTGTTCATTCAGCTCTTCTAAAACCGATTGTGACCTGTAATCGCAACCATCACAAACAAAAAGAACTTCATATTCAAATTTCTCAATAAGTGTGCTGTTTGTTTTTTCAAAAAGACCCTTTATAATATCACCACCCCTGAAAACAGGTATAATAACCGAAAGCTTCATTCTAATAATCTGAGGAAACAACTTTTCTCAAAACAATCCTTATTTCATTTATCCTGAATGAAAATATTTTGGATAAAGAGCTTAAGATATCCCTGTTATTTAAAGAAACGGAAGTGATGAGTTTCCTGGTTCCGAATTCCCTCCCATTCTGGAGCCAGAACCATGTAAGGACAAAAATGTATCCAGCAGATTTATACCCGTTATAGATACCAGCAATTGGACATCTATAGAGATTTTTTGATTCCTTCTTCATTGTAAAAAATCCTGCTCTGGCCCCTTCCCGTGCTATGGTAAAAAACAGGGTGTCGCCTTTTTTAAAAAGGTGATCGATCCAGTTTGCGTATCTTTTTGAAGAAATATTTGATTCACGAAAACAGGGATCAAGAGAAAACCTGTCTGTCTCAAACATATTATTATTCACCTCTTCAATTATAGAATCCAATTCATCATATGTTTTAATCTGACAGCAGGTGAATCCCTTCAGCAGCCTTTTCCATACAGGATTGATCTCATCCAGCTGACTGATATCAAAAGATAAAACCAATTGGTTTTCGATATACCTGTAACCGGTCTCTTCAAGCTGATGAACCAGTTCTAAATCGCCTGCAGGTACTTTGACAACAGAAAATTGATAGTTCCCTTCTATATCGGCATCGAGGTATGTTTTAAATGTATCATTTTTTTCAAACACAATCTCACAGGTTTTTAATCCTGTATTAACCTGATCCCAGGTTGCGTTAATCACTTTCATCTAGGATAAGTAAAAAGTAATTAATTATAGAAGAGTGTTAGTGGATTGCTTCACTTGGTTTTGCATGACTCGACAATGACCGTTCTACTCAGTATGTTTTGTTTATGTAGTATTGTTTAGTAGGGTTTTTGTTTATCGTTAAGGTTTGCTTCGCCACGCTGCGCGTGGCTCGCAATGACCGGTTTATTCAGTATGTTTTGTTTATGTAGTATTGTTTAGTAGGGTTTGTGTTTATCGTTAACGGTTGCTTCGCCACGCTTTGCGTGGCTCGCAATGACCGTGCTATTCAGTATATTTTGTTTATGTAGTATTGTTTAGTTGAGTTTGTGTTTATCGTTAAGGGTTGCTTCGCCACGCTGCGCGTGGCTCGCAATGACCTTTATATTTTAGTTAATTTGTATTTCCCGTTTGGATCTCATTTAGTATCTATCTTATATACACCGTCATTGCGAGGACTCCGCAGTTTATGCGCCGTAGGTTTACCGAAGGCGTAAAGCGGAGGCCGAAGCAACCCTTTTCCAACTTATACTGTGCTAACTCAACACCACAGCGGAGGATGAAGCAATCCTTATTATCCATAATCCATACTTTTACTTTCACCTTTCGCCTTGTCCTCCAGGCACGCTTCCGCCCCGTCAGTCCCATTCCATTGAATGTTCTAACAAGTTAATATTACCCTGTATCTCATTGCGTTATTAGAACGCAACCTGGTTCAATATCTTTTTATTTTGCAATCAATTCATTCTCTTTGATATCCCATAAAGGAAGAAGATCCGTCGGTTTTAATTGTCCCAGATGATTTTCCGCTTCATCCGGTTTAAGGACAATATAGCTTACTTTTCTGCCAACTAACTCCTCTGCCTGTACTACTTTCCTGGCAAGGTATTCCCTGTCAATACCGTTTCCTACAAGGATCAGCTCAATAACCGGACTGTCTTTACCACGGGCAAAATCACCGGTCAGGTAAACACATAAAAGGTTCCCCAGCCGGTGAATCACTTTTTCAATCACACGATCAATACCTGTCTCCTTTAATATAATGTTATGGATATCCTTATAGAGAGGATGCTTGTCATTAGCCTGAAATATTTTCTTATTACCGTCACGCAATGAATTCAGCAGACCGGCCTCTTCGAACCTGTTCAGCTCTATCCTTATAGCATTTGATGATTCCCCGAATTCAGCTTCCAGTCCACGAAGGTGAGCCTTTGTACTGCTGTTAAGAAAAAACTTCTTCAGCAGCTTTATCCTCGTCTCTGATGTAATAAGACTGCTAAGCATCAGGTCAGGTTAATGAGTAGCAAATTTACTCAATGTTGGGAAACTTCCAAATTTTTTTTGAGTTTTTTCAGTAATTATCGAAAAAGATTGCTTCGTCCTCCGCTTTGCACCTCTGGTAAACCTATGGCGCATAAAATGCGGAGTCCTCGCAATGACCTGTTGTTTTTAAATAATTTGTGCTTTTCGTTTGGCTCACATCCCATATCTTTCTTTATTGCATCGTCATTGCGAGCGAAGCGAAGCAATCCTTATCTCCCAACCCAAAAACTGTTTAATCCTCATTGCGAGCAAAGTAAATCGGGACAGCACCCAGTATTACCAGCCGAAGCTTTCCTTGACGGCCGAAGCTTCAGCGTAGGTCGTAGCGAAGGCTGGCACCATACAACTTTTTTTCACCCTTCCCCCTGACCCATTTGTTAATTAGTATTATATTTGTATTAGCTATACACATTAGCTTGCCTTTGCAACTAATTCAGATTTAAAAAGGTCTTAACCTGGAATAAAAAGATATAAAGTATGAAAAAGATAATAATTTTCTTCTTTTCAATTATTTTAGCTCTCAACTCATTTGCCCAGAGTGGAAACGGCACTTCAGATGATCCTTATTACGGTACAATTTCTGGTTCAGTTGAATGGGATCCGGATGATTATTCAAATGGCGAGGTTTATGTAGGATCAACAGCTCCTAATGAAGACCTTACTATTATAGATGACGGACACCTGACAATTCTTCCCGGGGTGAAAGTAATTTTTATGCAACCTGGTTCTGATCTTATTATTACCGGATCAGGAATTTTAACGGCAGAAGGCACCACTTCAGATACGATTATCTTTACTAAAGCTTCAGGTAATGATAACTGGGGGCATATTTCATTTGAAATTCCGGGGTCCGGCACTCCCATTGAAGGAACAGGTTCTTTCAGTTATTGCATAATGGAGTACGGTTATGCTGCCACCTCAGGTACAAATCCCGATAATGCAGGAGGAGGCATTCAGGTTAACGCTGACGATGTGACAATTACAAATTGTCTATTTGAGAACAACTATTCAAATTTCGGGGGTGGTGTCACTGTAAATGCCGGTAGAAATACTGTAATTAAAAATTCTTTATTTAATACAAACACTTCTAATCAGGCCGGGGGGGCATTACTCCTCTGGACAAATTCAACTGCAAAAGTTGAAAACTGCATTTTTGAAGAAAACAATGCCCTTGGTGATGGTAGTGATAAATATGGAGGGGGTGCAATATGGTTATTGAATAACACTTCAACTATTGTAAACTGCACTTTTGTAAATAATACAGCAACAGATCCGGGTGATGCCATCTATTCGTATGGGTCCTCAGGATCAAGAATAGTCAATTCCATTTTATGGGGATCTGATAGTCAATTTGCAGGTTCAACAACTACCTCTACAATTCAAACCTGCGCTTTTGAAGGCGCAAAACCCTCAAATGCACTAAACTCAATAATTATTAGTGATGTTGCAAATGATCACTTCACTGATGCCGGATCGGGAGACTGGTCTTTAAAATTCATATCTCCCTGTCGCGATGCAGGACTTGATTCATATCCAGGAGTAACCATCCCAACACTTGATTATGCAGGAAACAACCGTGTGTTTGCTACTGATATCGGTGCCTACGAAGTGCAGTACAGCAGATGGACTGGCGGAAGCAATGATAAAACATGGACCAGCTCAGGGAACTGGGATGGCGGAGTGCCAACGACATCATCAAGCGATGTCATAATCCCAACCGGCCTTGCATTAAATTATCCTATTATTGCTACCTCTCCTCCAGATTTTGAAATTGGATCCGGAAAAATAATGATACTTGAACCAGAGGCAAAAGCAACTTTCGGAACACTTACAAATAACGGCCTTCTGAAACTTCAAGCCGATGCCGACAGTACAGCATCTTTGATCCTCAATTCATATTCCGGCAGTGGTACCGAGGAAATACAACTATATCTTACCGGCGGTGGATCAATAAGTACTTATAAATGGCATTATATCTCAACTCCGGTATCAAGTCTTCCGGTCAGTACATTTACCGGTGTGACTCTGAATATTGTAGGATTTAACGAACCGCGTGTAACGACCGACCTTTTACAGGGATGGGTTGCTTTTGATGGTTATGTTTATACAACCCCCCCAAGCTTCGATTATACTTATGTTTTCTCAACCCTAAATCCCGGGAAAGGATATGATTATTTTCATGATTCAAATTATGAATTTACATTCAGTGGTTCTCTGATTACGGCAAATCAACCGATGTTATTAAGTTACAGCGGTACTGCACATAGCGGATTTAATCTGCTTGGAAATCCGTTTTCTTCCGGACTTGACTGGAATACAATAATAAATACAAATTATCCCTCCTCCACAAGCAAAGGACTCTATTTTACCAGAAATAATGCGCAATGCAGTTATGTGGGCGGTGTCGGCATTCCTGGAGATGTTACAGGGATCATCCCTCCGATGCAGGGTTTCTTTGTCAAAACCAGTGCTATTGATCAAACTATTAATCTTACGCCTTCTGCAAGAACTCACGCTAACATTCATGCCAGATATAAGGGAGCATATATTATTCCGCTTGTCCGCCTCTCACTACTGGAAGATACAATAACAGATGAAACTGTGGTCAGATTTGATGAATCTGCAAAAAGTTACTTTGATAACGATTTTGATGCACTTAAGATTTTTGATTCACCCGAAAACCTGGCAATATATTCTTATTCAGATGGTACAAAATATGCAATCAACGGCCTTCCTTTTCCGGATACTCTTGTTGAAATTCCGATCATAGTTAATCTGGTAAAGGAAGGAAATCACACAATTACTTCAACTCAGCTCCAGGGCTTAGATAATTATAAAGTTCATCTTATCGATAATACAACCGGGTTCACTGCAAATCTTAAAACTACTCCGACTGTAACCTTTTCAGCATCAGCCGGATTACTCAGTGACCGGTTCATCCTGAAAATCATTAATATTACAACCGGGACTGAAGATCCTGTCTACACAAAGAACAACTTCAATATTTATCAGGGATATGGACTTATTAACATTCAGACACTTGCAGACGACTGGGATGGAAGTTCCGGTACTGTTAAAGTTCTGGACATGGCAGGAAAAACTGTTTCATACCTGCAAAACGCTGAATTCATTAAAAACTCTGTCATACAGGTACAGTCTCCGGCAGCAAATGGATTCTATTTTATCGAGATAAGATCGGGAGTGAAGAGGTATGTGGGGAAAGTAGTGATTAAATAAGGCATTAAGGCATTAAAGTGTAAGAAACCGTAAAAACCAGAGCTGTAATGCCGTAAAACCTTGAATTTAGATTTGTGCATTTTAATTAAATATGTATTTTTGTAATTATTCTGAAACATCTCTTGCATTTGAAGAAAATATACCAGAAAATATCACCTGAGAAATCTTACTGTAAACCGGAAGTTACAAGGATTATCCTGGATAACTCGATTTCACTTGTGATGATGACTACCACGCCGGGTAACCCTCCGGGGCCAAGAGGCGGTGGTAGTAAAGGTACCAATGAGCCGTTCCAGAGTCCGTTCGGGGATAAACCGTTCGGTTGAGAAAGCTTATTCTGTATACCTTTTTATATAATATAGTGCTCTTAGGAGCACTTGTTGTTTGTAGGGACTGGCTACAGGCGTCAGGCTGCAGGCTACAGGTGGCGGGCATCAGGTAACTAAAAAAGACCGATAAGTTATTTCATACGATGTTTTATCAATCTGGTTAACATTGCACTTATTTCATCGCATTCAGCTTCAATCTCATTATACTTTTCTACAGACAAATAACCTATTTCAACAGCAATAGATAATTGTGTTCTTAATTGACCCTGATCAGTTAATTTATAAATACGTACAGCAAGATCTTTAGCTTTCTGCCAAACACGAAGTTTCTTAAAATTTCCCATAATACAGCGAGTTAAATTAATAATTATTGCTAAATGCAATTCCACCTTGCATTTATATCTTCTAAGATAATAATGAATTATTATGACTATCGGTAATCAATAACAAAAATAAACTAGTGCTTGAACCGGAGCAAAGCGGAGCTCGACGAAGTCAAAATCAATTATTTGCCCCAATCCTAAAGGGAGTAATTGATTTTGGCTGCGCCGAGCTCCTCCGCTTCGCGGAGTCGGTTCTTCGCACCCCTGGGGCTGTTGAAAAAGTCCCTCCTGTTTTATTCACCCCTAAATCCCCCAAGGGGGACTTGTTGATATACTGAATGTTACAACTCCCCCCTTGGGGGGCTGGGGGGTAAAACAAAGCTTTTTCAACAGCCCCCTTTAGGGTCAGGGGCTAACGAAGAAAATCAATAAAATTATGTTATTGATTCCAGGTACTCATATAATAAATTTTCCAACTATAACCATTACATCCAAAAAACCTGCAACATGTAACCTGCAACCTGCACCATACAACGGTTTCTCCCGGATTTTCTAAACTTTTTACCGTAATTTACGTTTAAATACAGTAATTTTTAGTATCTTAAGGCTTTATTTCAAACCAAATATCAGACGCCATGAAATCAAGGTTTATTCTGATAATCACCCTGCTATTTTTAGGTTCAGTCTGCATTGCACAACCGACCGAGGTTACCTATCTCGGGAATGTAATAAAATCAGGGTATGCAGTAGAAGAATCATATGGTCCTTTCAATATTGGATTCAACTTCACATTTTACGGAAATACATATGATGAGTTTTATGTAAATTCAAGCGGTTTAGTGTTATTTGGTGCCGGATCGATTGACGGAACGGAGGATCCGATACCTACAACAGACGCTCCGAATAATTACATTGCACCCTTATGGGATCAGTTGATTATCAGCAGCTCAGGCAAAATGCTTTATACAACAATCGGAACTGCGCCAAACCGTAAGCTGATAATCCAGGGAACAAATATGGGATTCTACCCTTATCCTATATTTATGGGAACCTACCTTGTAATACTTTATGAGACATCAAATAAGATCCAGTTTCAGTACAGAATTATCGTCGATGCAACATCCGAAAGGGCACATGGTGGCAGTGCAACTATAGGAATTGAAAATTCGACCGGAACGGATGGTGTTCAGTATGCCTGGCATAATCCTGCAGCGATAACAACGGGACAGGCAATATCTTTTACTCCTTCCGGATCAACTTATACAATTAATCCCAATGATATTTACTATGGTGTTGTTTTAACAACAAACCTTACACTCCCCGATCCGGGAATTCCACTGCTCCTAAATCCTCCACAGGATGCAGTGATTGGCTCTGATTATACATTCGAATGGGCTGAGTCATCTTATGCAGAATCTTACACTTTATTACTTTCACACTTTTCAGATTTAGGGGGTGCAACAAGCTACAATGCCGGAACAAATCTATCGTACTATATTACGGGCTTAACCCTCGATACCACATATTACTGGGGAGTCTTTGCAACTAATGCAACCGGTACGACATGGTGTGAAATAAAAAGATTTACAACAACTTCAGCTCCTCCTCTTATTCCCGTTTCTATTACAGTATGGACCGAACAGGGTCAGGATAAAACCATAAAGCTTAACTATACCGGTGGCGATGCAAGCTCCAAGACAGCCATAATAACTTCATTGCCTGCCCATGGTCAGCTGTACCAGTATAACGCAGGAGTTAAGGGGATTTTGATTTCATCTGTTCCGGCTGCCGTTACTGATGCAAACATGAATGTAATATATGCTGCAACCGGAAGTGCCGGTAACGGGGTGGGAAACTTCAACTTTAAAATAAATGATGCCGGCGGCGATTCCCCGGAAGCGACAATTACAGTAAACGTCAGCCCGCCCGGCGTTCCGGACGTCCTGTATATAGCCAAAAGCACCAATGTTGAAATACAGCTCGATATGATCATGGCCGACCCCACAGGCAAACAAAGCCAGTTTGAAGTTAAGGTGAACAGCACACCTGTCACGATTAATTCTGCAGCCCTGAAAACAGGTGATCCTTATACGATTGTTCTTACCCTGGCAACCCCGCTTATCGGGACAGAAACCGTCCTTGTCTCCTATACACAGGGCGATGTTACTTCAGCTGTCGGCGGATTCCTCTTATCATTTACCGATGAGTCTGTGACACTTACTGCTCAGACAATTAACTTTGCACAGTCTCTCACAAGAAAATATAACGAATCGCCGCTTACACTAACAGCAACAGCATCCAGCGGACTCGGAATAACATACTCGAGTTCCAATCCCT
>Ga0315552_1002463_pt1 | contig 10904 bp, 9 predicted proteins | sample SalMarSW160170MG_2_FD_203102 | JGI IMG/M metagenome (GOLD analysis project Ga0315552, IMG submission 203102) | Salt marsh sediment microbial communities from the Plum Island Ecosystem LTER, Massachusetts, United States - Salt Marsh Sediment SW1601-70 ...
TCCCTTCGAATACATTGACGTCACTGACAGAGACAATATTGAAAAAGTTGTGCACAAATATGACATTAACATAATTTATCATCTTGCTGCGGTACTCTCGGCTATAGGTGAGGAAAAACCGCAAATTGCTTGGAAAGTGAACATGAACGGTCTTTACAACGTGCTTGAGATTGCAAGGGAACATGGGTTGGTTAGAGTTTTTTGGCCCAGCTCCATAGCTGTCTTTGGCCCCGAAGCACCTCGCGTTAACACACCTCAAGACGCAGTCTTAATTCCTCGCACAATGTATGGCGTCACAAAGGTTGCTGGTGAGCTGTTGTGCAACTACTATTTCCTTCGATTTGGTTTGGATGTGCGAAGCGTTCGCTATCCTGGAGTCATAAGTAGCGAGACTCCTCCGGGTGGAGGCACAACAGACTACGCGGTAGAGATATTTTATGAAGCCGTCAAGAAGAAGCGGTACACGTGCTTCGTGAGGGAGGATACGGTGTTGCCGATGATGTATATGCCTGACTGTATCAAAGCAGCCGTAGATCTGATGGAGGCTGACTCGTCTCGGATTATATGTCGTACGAGTTACAATGTGACTGGAACGAGTTTCTCTGCAGGAGAGCTGACGTCTGAAATCAAAAGGTACATTCCAGAATTTGAATGTGAATACAAGCCTGACTTTCGACAGAAGATTGCGGATTCTTGGCCAATGGCGATAGATGACAGTGTAGCTCGTGAGGAGTGGGGTTGGAATCCAACGTATGATTTGGCTGCTATGACAAAGGATATGATTGAAAAACTGACGAAAAGGTTTGCTGAAGACAATCTTTAAGGATACTCGTAAAACATCATGTCTACGTAACATCCATCAATGAAATAGTAACTTCTTATTGCTTCAGTGTTCTTGAAGCCGTGATTTTCAAGTGCAGCTTTGTCTTTTATCAAAAAAACAAAGAAATTTACAATTTCAGAACTCTATCCACATCCTTATCAAGGTGGGCTTTATGAGTGTGCGCGCCAGTATTGCTCTGGAGAGGTTTGAGATTTCGAAGCACTAAGACGATGTCCGACCCGTCATACAGCTGAGAGATTTCAAGCCTCTCCAATTTCTAGCTGGTTTTCTCCTCCGTGGGTCGTTTTCCAGTATTCTTAGTAGTTTGGTTCTGATGATTGTGGATTCTGCAGAGCTCGACGCACACTATGCAAACTGTCTTTTCCAATTTCTGCCTAAGATGGTGAAATGCTAAGAGGACGATGTAATTGTGAAAAGACTATAGGTAAATATTAAAAGAAACTGAGACTAAGTTTTTGTAAAAGGTGATCAATGTGGAAGTTTCACGTCATCCAACAAAATATTTAGGTGAAGAATATCAACGCTTAGTTCGTGAAAGCCTTAACTGGCAGCTTAGGGTTCTGGAAAGCGCAAGCGAACCGATCTGTACAGTAGATGGAAAGGAGGTTTTGATGCTTTGTGCAAACAACTACCTAAACCTTGCAACTCACCCAAAAGTGGTTGAGGCAACGATAGAGGCAACCAGAAAATATGGGGCAGGTGCAGGCAGTGACAGATCGATTTCTGGCAACATGTTTCTTCATGAGGAATTGGATCGTCGTCTAGCAAAGTTCAAGAACGCTCCAGCTTCGCTAACTTTTCAAACAGGCTTCATGGCTAATGAGGGGCTTATTCCCCAGCTTGCTGGCAGAGGAGACCTATTCGTTTCAGACGAGTTAAACCACGGTTCAATAATCGACGGAGTAAGACTGAGCCGCGCGGACAGAGCTATATTCAAACATAAAAACATAGAAGACTTAACGCGTGTGATGGAAGAAGCGGAAAAACACGATCCTCAGTACAAACACGTTTGGATCTTTACAGACGGAGTTTTCAGTATGGACGGAGACCTTGCACCATTAGCAGGGATAGCCAAGATTGCCAAAGAACACGGAGCTGGCGTCTATGTTGACGATGCCCATGGCGAAGGTGTTTTAGGCGACGGTGGACGAGGAATCGTGGACCATTTCAAACTTGGACGTGACGAGGTGCATGTGGAGATGGGAACTTTCTCAAAGGCTTTCGGTGTCGTGGGCGGGCACATCACTGGCAATGAAGACCTTCGCAACTTCACGTATAATAAGGCTAGAAGCTGGCTGTTAAGCGGTGCTGTTCCGCCTGGTGTTGCTGCCGCTTGCATTGCAGCCATAGACGTGCTGGAGACAGAACCGCAACACGTTAGAAGAGTTTGGGAAAATCGCAACCATCTCTTAGACGGATTTAAGGATGCTGGGTTTGACACTGGAAATGGCGAAACGCCTATAATTCCGGTGATGTGTGGCAAGAGCAAAACGTCAAAGGACTTTGCAGACCATCTCTGGACGAAAGGCATATTCGTACTGCCAATCTTCTATCCAATGGTTGCAAGAGACAAAGCAAGACTCAGAGTCCAGCTGTGTACAAAACACACAACAGAACAACTAGACAGAGCCCTAGAAGTCTTCAAAGAAGGCGGCAGAAACCTCGGAATAATCTAAGCTCCAAACACCTCTCTCATTTTTTATGTTATCTTTTGTTGTAGATGCCTAATGACTATATCTTCAAAAAAGCAGTTGTTACGAGAAAAAATTTGGAGTGAGATGGAGCGCTTAAGAATCGCAGCTTTTCCTCTTCCGTGTCAAGGCAGAATACCCAACTTTGTTGGAGCTGAAGCTGCCGCTGAAAGGCTGCGTCAACTAAAGGAATGGAAAAACGCCAAAGTGATTTTTGTTAATCCAGATTCGCCGCAACGGAAAGTCAGAGAAAACGCACTTAAAGACGGAAAAACTTTGATAGTGGCTTCTCCTAGGCTTAAAAAAGGCTTCATGCTGATTGACCCGGCTGAAGTGAAAGGAAAAGAACGCTTTGCATCAACAATTAAAGGTGCCTTCAAGTTTGGAGTAAGAGTGGAAGAGTTTTCTAAGCCAGACTTGGTTGTTGAAGGCTCCGTTGCCGTTGACACGCGAGGGCATAGACTTGGAAAAGGACATGGCTACAGCGACTTAGAAATACAAATGCTAAAAAGAATGTTTGGAAGAGTTCTCGTAACAACAACGGTTCACGATATACAAATTGTTGAAGAGGTTCCGTTCGAAGAAAAAGATGAAAAAATTTCAGTAATCGTTACGCCAACGCAGGTTATTCGTGTTTCGAGCTGATTGAGATGAAGAAAGTCTGCAAGTGGTATGTTGTTTGTCCGATGAAGAGATTTTATGAGGAAGGGAGGCTGGAGCGGAAATGGATAGAGGAATATTGTATGGGTGACTACAAGCGTTGCGTACGATATAAACTGGAGGAAGCGGGAATACCGCATCCAGACAACATGCTTCCAAACGGCAAGATAATGAAATCGTTATGACAGGTTTCTTCTTAGGAAAGCTTTAATTCAATATTTTGTTATTTCGTTAATGAGAGACAATGGCCAGACTAGTTGAGTTGAAGCTTACAATGAGCTTATCCATTTTTCTAGTGGCCTTTATATTCGCCCTATTTTTATCGGCAATAATGTTCGTTTTCCAATTCCCCTTAATATTCGCTTTGATTGGCACAATAATTTTCATACTGATTCAATATCTTGTCGGACCAGCCATTGTCAAAGCCTCAACACGCCTACGCTATCTAAAACCCGGAGAGAACCATTGGCTCGAATCCACCGTAAAGGAGCTTGCAGACAAAAGTAGAATACCGATGCCAAAACTAGCCACAGTTCCAGACCAAACCCCAAACGCTTTTGTCTTCGGGAGAACAGCTGGTAGCGCCACTTTGGCAGTTCATGAGGGGCTGTTGATCAAGTTGAACAAGGATGAAGTTAAGGGCGTAATCGGTCACGAGCTAGGACACATAAGACATAAAGATTACATTGTGATGACCCTGCTTTCTGCATTACCTCTACTCGCCTATCTTATTGCTCGGGGAACATGGACGGCGGCAAGATTATCTGGTTCATCAAGGGATAAAGAAGAGGGTAGTATAAGAGCTGCGTTCTTCCTAGTCGGAATAATCTCCTATGTAGTCTACATCATTTCGCTGCTTTGCGTGATGAAGCTCAGCAGACTGCGAGAGCAGTACGCTGATGCTTATTCAGCTTATGTAACTAGCTCGCCTAGAAGCCTAGAAAGCGCTTTAGCAAAAATCACTTATGGGTTGTCGCTTTCACAAAAACCGCCTTCTGGGGTGAGAGCGTTCTACATTGGCGATCCAGCGTTAGCTAAACAGGAAATTCAGCATATAATGTCTAGAAAGCAAGAGTATGACTTGGATAAAGACGGGGTACTAGATGAAAGGGAGTTAGAGCTGGCCATGGAAAAAGAAGCTAAATCAACATGGTCAAAAATAAACACGTGGTTTTCAACTCATCCACCAACTTTCAAGCGAATATTGCTTTTGAGTGAAATAGAAAGAGAAATGGAAACCGGAAGATACACAAGCGACCGCGTCTACGCTAACGTTTAGCCTCAGCTAATGGATTTTGTGGCAAAACTAAGAAAACCGCGGGTGCAAAGATTGGAGCCAGAAAGATTTCGAAGGAAAAGAGAAGAGCGGGTCTAATGAACTTTCACTTGCCTTTTGGTACTCACTATACGCTTGGCTGGGGTCGAGTTCCCAACTCAACCGCGACGGTCATTGTTTGGTTGTTTCTTGCTATTGTTACGTTGATTGTTTGTCCAAGTAGGGTGTATTCTTCTAGGTAGGTCGAGAGATCATCTAAGTTAGTGATTCTTGTTTTGTTGATCGCTATTATGATGTCGCCGCCGATTGTTACCCATTCTCCCACGATTAGGACTTGCTGTGTTCCTTCTCGTAGGCCTGCTTCATAGGCTGGTCCTTCACTTACAACATCGACGATTAACCAACCGTATGTGATGTTGGTGTCCATTGCTGTTGCGATTTCGTAAGTCATATCTGTTCCTGATGCGCCTAGCCAAGGATGCCTGTTGTAGGAACCCTCGTTGATTAGATACTCGATTTCCCGTAAAATCGTGTTAGAGGGGATTGCAAAACCTACACCTTGAGAATCCTCCACGATGGCTGTATTTATGCCTACAACTTGACCCTGGTAGTTTAGAAGCGGGCCTCCTGAGTTACCAGGATTTAGGGGAGTGGTTGTTTGAATGACATTAGCTATAGGGTATCCACCTGTCATTTCTTCAGTTATTGTTCTGCCCAGTGCGCTAGCTATGCCTGTACTCATTGACCCCGCTAGTCCATAAGGGTTGCCGATTGCTATCGCTGGGTCACCGACTTTCAAGGTTGATGACCTGGCAATTTCTAGAGGCTTGTATTCGCTCTGTGGGGCGTCTGTTGAAAGCACTGCGAGATCTGCGTATGGGTCTGAGCCTAGAGCCGTTGCTGAGTATCCGTTTCCATCTATGAAGGTTACAGTTATGTTGATTGCGTTGTTGACCACGTGATAGTTTGTGATGATTACCATCTGTCCTGTGAAGTTGTAGACGAACCCTGACCCTTGCACTTGGGTGTAGTAGGGGCGCCCGAAGAAGTCGTATTGTACTATTATCCCTCGGATTACGACGACAGATTCTTTGACCTGCTTGTATAGCTGGGAAAGTGAAGCATTTTCTCCTAGGACGTAAGTGATGTTTTGTGTTGATTGGAGGTTCGAGGTTTGTTCTTGGAGTGTTGAAAGTTGATTTTGCAGATTATCGATTTCTCCTGAAATGGATGAGTAACCTATTAAATAGCCTAGCACGAACAGGTTAACTATGACAATTATTACTATAAGAACCGTTGAGATGCGTGTTGCTTTTGATTTTTGAGGAAGTTCCAATTGAAATCATCCTTTTCTTCTCATAATTTTCTACCGCAATGGAGACAATATTCAGCGTCTTCTGGCAATTTTTGCCCGCAATGGGGACACCTGAGCATTTTCTCCGTAACGAGAGTTCCTTTCTTCTCTTTTGCCAACAGTTTTCCGTCGCTGAGGAAGAGCATTCTCTCTGAGTGGGCAGCTATGTGGCTGTCATGGGTTACCATCATGACTGTGGTTCCTTGGTCAATGTTCAGTTTGCCCAGTAATCTAATGATTTCGTACTTGGTCTTCTGGTCTAGATTTCCCGTAGGTTCATCTGCCAAAACTATGGCAGGATTATTTGCCAAGGCTCGTGCAATGGCTACTCTTTGCTGTTCTCCTGCGCTTAATCGACTTGGCCTATGCTTTTCTCGTCCCGACAAACCGACCATTTTGAGCAGTTCACGGGTCCTCTTTCTTCTTTCATCCTTTGATTTTTTCGTGCTTTCCATGGGGAGTTCCACGTTTTCGATGGCACTCAAGTATGGCATTAGGTTGAAAGTTTGGAAGATGAACCCAACCTTGTCTCTTCTTATTTTGTAGAGCTTTTTCTCTGGCACCTCTGTGATGTCTACGCCCTCTAGAATGACTTTACCAAGGGTTGGTTTGTCAAGGCAGCCTAACATGTTCAGTAGTGTTGTCTTGCCGGAGCCGGAGGGCCCCATGATCGAAATGAAGTCTCCCTTCTTTACTTGAAGGTTTACATCAGAAAGGGCGCGAATCTTGCGCCTACCCAGTTCGTAGACCTTGTCTAGCCTTTCTGTTTTCAGAACTAGCTCACTCATGTCTCAGCGCCTCCATAGGGCTTGTTCTAGACGCTTTCCAAGCAGGATACAAACTGCCGAAGGCTCCCAACAAGACAGCTGCGCCAAACGCCAGCAGCAGCGTTTGTGGATCCAGTGCAATGGCAGTAGACTCTGACTGAAAGATCCCAGGATTCGTGGCTTCTCCCCATTGTCCAAATTGTCTCTCTCCTTGTGTGGGAAACAGGCTGACATGAGGAAGCAAAAGCGATGATAGAATGGGTGCTCCAACGATTCCTATCACAACACCGACTACTGCTGCCATTAAACTCATCAACATTCCTTCGACCATAAATTGACTCATAACACTCCAGTTACTGAAGCCTATTGCTTTTAGGACGCCGATTTCTTTTGTTCTCTCACGCACGGTATACAGCATTGTGAACAATGCTATCAAGCTTGTAGCTCCGATTGCTATGACAATCTCTTGAAAGGCGGTGGTTTGCGTCTGGCTAAGGGTTGATTCAGAATTTTCCAACGTAGTTTGATACATTTCCTGCATATTCTCGAGGTTCGCCAAGCGGTCTTCATACGTCGTAACATGAAGTTCTGATGGATATGCTGCTTCTATCACTTCGGCTATTCCATCCACATCAGAAACGTCCTCTGCGTACACGTCAAGCCTACTACTGTTTCCAGTATTGCCAGTTATTATCTGAGTATCAGAAATGCTCATGTACACCTGTCTTGTTCCACTGGTACCCTGACCTGCTGGTTCATAAATCCCCACGACTGTAAAATACTCCCCGTAACTCTCCACTTTGTCACCAACTTCTACTCCAAAGTAATCTGAGAGGTTTGAGCTTATGAGAAGAACCCCGCTATCTCCTTCGTGTAGGGGTGCCCCCGCTGTTATGTTTGTTGGTAGTATGGAATAACTGTCTATAAAGGAGGAAATCAGACAAACACCTGAAATCGTGTAGAGCGGTCTAGAAATCGTAAAGCTTCCACGTGGGGTATCCATGGTTTCTGAAGTTGTTTCTTCGGATGACACCTCAAGGAATGGCACAACATCTTTGACACCTTCAATAGAACGAATTTCATCGACAACTGTTTCATTTACGAAGACTTCTTGTCCGAATCCAAATGATGGTAGACCCTCGGGCATACCCGAGGGCATACCTGCGAACCTACCTTGTCTAGATGAAGTTCGACATTCTATTAATGTTGCTGTCTCGTTAATTTCTTCTTGCATATCACTGATCATGCTCTCGTAATTTTCAGATAGGTTCTGTGTGGCTTCTTGATTTGCCACGATTCCTGCGGGAATACAAATCATAATTGCCATTGAAAAGCCCAAGGCAATAACCACTAACAACACTCGAATTTTCCTTCTTGAAACATTTCTCAACGCTCTTATCAAGACGCCCAAATCTCTCACCTTTCAAACGCATTCTAGATCTGACCTAAAACATCCTGAATTATTAAAGAGTTTTTCAAAATTAGACCCAAATCTATCCCCTAATCTAATTGCATGAAAATCACATCTGTAAACAAACCGAAATACGAAGCAAAGAATGAGCAAATGGAGCATTTGCGCTTTTTCTCAATGCACTTTGAGTCTCACAACAAAAAAGGGGGGAGTTGTCGTTATCTAGACCGTATGCGTTAAGGTTATTTTTCGATCACTGTTCTCGTTAAGATTACTATTTTCGTCACTTTTTCCTCTTCCATATCCACCCGTACAGTCGCGTGGCTTGTTGTATCTTTTTCTAGCATTACGATCGCGCTTGTTGCTTTTGTCACAACACTGCCATCTCCTTCAACTACAGCTTTGATGATCGGTCTTACTCCTGTTATGTTGTAACCATCATCAAGTAGCTCCTGCACGTCGGAGTCGTTTTTAGCTATGTTGATCACGTTCTCTTCAAACTCTTCGCTAACCTGAACAAATCCGTAGCCTCCCCGTCCACGTGGCCCTTCGCGTGGCCTTCCGCATGTTCCCGGCATCATTCTCCCATTGATCAACCCTGCAAAACCATTGCTGCTCTCTTCTCCATTGCCAGCCGCATATGTTGTTAGCACTATGCCGCCCAAGATCGCTGCCACAGCTACCATTGTTAACAGGATTAGGGTTTTGCTTCTATCTATATTCGTCACCTCCTTCACATTATTGTGGGTCTTATTTGTGGGTCTTATCGCCTCAAGTTTTGCTTAAATATCGTTATATTATTAAACAGTTGTTCAGAATTAGACCCAATTCTTTCCCAAATCTAATCACATAAAATATGCGTCTGTAAACACATCAAATATGGAGCAACGAACTAGTCACATCTTAAGCTAAACACATCAGAAAAATACTATGTTACCGAACATTCGATGACCAGAACCGAAGGATACATTTATTACTCGCCCATTTTGGTTATCAGCTGTCCTAGTCATGTTTTTTCACTGTATTCTCAGTTATGTGAGTCATGGTTGGAGGAGGGTTGGAGACCCGAGGGAGAAAGGAGAATAGGGGAAGGCTAAAAAACTCTACCTCCTCCGACCGTTTCAGAGATGTTTTAACAGATTGGTAGAATTAAAGGGTATTTCAGAATTCAACCCAATTTCATACCTAATTCAGTTCAGGCGTCTTAGAAGGACATATTTATTAGCAGTTTAATAAATTGGAAAAGAAATAATACCTTACTTTGACGGAGTGGTATAGATGTCTGCTAGTAAACGCCCTTTGAAATATTTACTTGGGTGGCTAATAGCAGGCACCAGAGGTGGCATCACTCGTGCCCGAATAATTAGAACTCTGAAGGAAACACCCCAAAATGCAAACCAATTAGCGAATGTGCTGAAAATGGATTATAGAACAATAAGGCATCATCTCAAAATCCTTCAGAAGAACAGAATAATCACTTCCGCCGGAGATAGGTATGGCACCACCTATTTCTTGTCTCCAGTAATGGAGGAGAATTACGCCTTGTTTGAGGAGATTGTGAATAAAATTTGGAAAAAAGAAAAAAGGGAGGAAAACAAATGAAGCATCGTATGAACAAAAACGTGAGAATCTGGTTAATACTGGCAATGTTGGTAGCGGTGGCTCTGCTAGTAGCATTCTGGACCACCACATATTGGTCTCCACCTCATCCATGGGAACATAGGCCCCCAGAGATTGTTCGTGGAGATATAGAGCTGTTTTACACAGTTAAAACGGTGATTTCCACAGTCAACGTGACACTTTTAGTCTTCCTATTGATCACATACATTGGTATATACAAGAAGACACAGTCAGAGTTCACAATCGGATTAATAATATTTTCAATGGTCCTGCTTCTCTATGCCCTTTCCTCAAATCCCTTGGTGTATTGGGCTTTTGGTTTCCGCGCGTTCGGTCTTGGACCATTTGCCATGCTGCCAGACTTATTTACATGCGCAGCATTAGCTGTACTACTATACCTAACTGTCAAATACTAAGTAAAGCAGAAAAGCCCCTTAATCGAGAATTTCCTGTACCCTCTCAATGCGTAATATCCAACAAGGAAGCTTATGAATGAACTCACGAACTCCATAAAGAACGTTATCAACCGTAAATCCAAAGCTGATCCACCTCTAACAAAACAAAATCAAGAGTCCTCTTTTAGGTTGTTTACGAATTATTCATTTTTGTTTTCTCAAAGTGACTTCTCGAAAAACCAATTCGATATAGCCGGCTGTCTTCTTTACACAAAGCAAATTTATTACTTCCATATAACAATGGAAGGTGAGGTCAAAAATTGAAAGTCAAGCTTCTTCGTTACACAGCAGACCCTGTGCTTTTATGTGGAGCCGCAGCCTTAACATCAACAAGAACCGGAAGCCCCTCAGAAATTTTCAAGAAAATGGATCCCGACAAAGCTAAGCGAATAATAAAACGGGTAACTGGTTACGGTCACGTTTCAGTAATTGAACACGCATCCTTCACATTCAGCATTGAAGACGTGTCCAGAGCAATGACCCATCAACTCGTCAGACATCGTATTGCATCTTATACACAGCAAAGCCAACGCTACGTCACCTACAACACACTTGAGAAATATGTAACCCCCGCAAGCATAGCAGACAAAGCTGAAGCAAAAGAACTGTTTGAAGAAACATTAGAAAGAATCTCTAAAACCTACAATAATCTTCTGAAACTGGGGATTCCCAAAGAGGATGCAAGGTTTATTCTTCCAAACGCATGTAAAACAAACATAATCGTAACAATGAACGCTCGTGAATTACGTCACTTCTTTAATCTGCGGTGTTGTGTTCGTGCCCAGTGGGAAATAAGAGAAGCTGCAACAGAAATGCTTAGGCAAGT
>Ga0315552_1002465_pt1 | contig 10898 bp, 10 predicted proteins | sample SalMarSW160170MG_2_FD_203102 | JGI IMG/M metagenome (GOLD analysis project Ga0315552, IMG submission 203102) | Salt marsh sediment microbial communities from the Plum Island Ecosystem LTER, Massachusetts, United States - Salt Marsh Sediment SW1601-70 ...
CGCCCGATCTCCAAGGATTACAGATTGCTCATTCACCGGCAAGTTGATGCTGATACCCTTCTGGTTAGCGAGAGGGGTTACTACTTTTACCGCCTGACGGATGGCCTCGTTCAAATTTATAGGTTCCATCTTAAGCTCTATTTTGTCAGTACCGAGGCGGGCTAGGGTCAGAAGCTTCCCGACAATCTCTGACATCAGCCCAGTAGCTTCCTCGATAGCTGTAAAGGCATGTTTATATTCCTTAGCACTTCTTTCTTTCCTCAGCATAATCTCACTGTGACTCAGGATGACCGACAAGGGGGTCCTGAGTTCATGGGAGGCATCAGCTACGAATTGTTTCTGGCGTTTAAATGATTTCTCCAACCGCGCAAACGTATGATTAAAGGAAGCTGCGAGTTCTCTTAATTCCTTGGGTACATTTCGAATGGTTATCCTTGCTGAAAGATTTGATTCTGAAATTCCCTTTATGGTGTCTGAAATCTCTTTTATCGGGGAGAGGGCCTTTCTTGCAATGAAAAAACCACCTGCCGCAGAGATCATCATGATTGAGAAGATCGAGAGGGAGAGGATAAGACGATAATTTTTCAAGAGGGCTGCCTGCTCATCTATGTTCACAGCGCATTGAATGATGAAACCGGAAGCATTGCGTAGTACCACAGGTACTTTTTTTTCGTGCTCATCGTCGCCATAGTTCATAAAACGGAAGTTGACTAGCCTGGCAGGTGCACCATTCAGGTCAATGGTCTGGTAACTTATTCGATTTTGGCTTGAGGGAAGGGGCAACTCAAGGTTTCTTAAGGACCTTGATTTTTCGACGGTGGTTCCGCCAAAGTGGCGTATTTGGAAAAAGTTTTTTGCTTTGATGGAATTATACTCCCACATGATTTCGTCGGAAAAGTTGAATTGGGTTTCACCGTCTTCGTTACTGACCAGGGTAGCCAATGCCTTTGCTTCGGACAGAAGACTTGAATCAATGGAGCTATAGATGATCTTGCTGAGGCTGAGGTAAAGAAACACCCCCAGAACGGGTAGAATCATAAAGAGAACGGCCACATAAAATAAGATGACCCTCGTTTTTATGGAAGAAAACATCTCCTTATCCCTTTAGCATATATCCAGCCCCCCGCACAGTATGGATGAGCTTTGTTTCAGATCCTCTGTCTATCTTGTTTCTAATACGATTAACAAAAACATCGATTACATTGCTGTCAAGGTCGAAGTCATAGTCATAAATATGTTCGGATATATAGGTCCTGCTCAGGACTTTATTCCTGTTGATCGCCAGAAGTTCGAGGAGGGTATATTCCTTGGCTGAAAGCAAAATTTCTTTCCCGCCTCTTTTTACTTCATGAGAGGCCATGTTGATAAGAAGATCCCCTATCGGGATTGCAGAGGTCTTTCCCTCAGAATCACGCCTCAATAATACCCGAATGCGCGCAAGGAGTTCTTCGAAGTGGAATGGTTTGGTCAGATAGTCATCAGCGCCGCTGTCCAGCCCTGATACCCTATCCGTTATTGCATCCTTTGCCGTGAGCATAAGAACTGGAGTTTTAACCCCTGCCTTCCGAATCTTCTTAAGGATGGTCATCCCATCGATAATTGGCAACATTATATCCAGGATGATGAGATCTGACGGCTCATTCTCTGCCATAAAGAGTCCATCCTCTCCATTATATGCCACATCCACGGCATAATCCTCCTCTTCGAGCCCCTTCTTAATAGCCTCAGCAAGGGATTTTTCGTCTTCAACAATGAGAATCCGCATAGCCTATATTATCCTCTTTCTTCTCCTGATTACAATGAAGGTTAAAATCACTCCGATGATCATGGGCTCACCAACGGCAACAGGTAGGACATTGTTAGGGTTAAGCCTGAGAACCCTTTTTATCTCAAGACGTGACATGGTGCTGCTTATAGGGGTATTGTCATTTTTGTCCACAACCGTTATATAAGCAACATAACTTCCCGAGTCGATCAGGCGCATGGGCCATTGGCCCTTGTAGGTTCCATGAGGCGGAATGGTATCCACCTTGATTGCCTTGTTGGCACTCCAGTCCTCAAGGTCCATGGGCGACTCCCTGCCCTGGGTGACATTTGCCAGAGAGATATAGGCGATAATATTGGTTACGGCCCTGTCTGAATTATTGGTTATTGTTCCTACATAGGTTATTTTATCACCCATATTAGCCTGAATAATTGGCGGATCGATAGAAGCAGTGATACGGTCTGCTGCGGAGGCAGTTGCGTAATTTGCTGTTATTGCCAGAAAAATCATTGATAAAAACAAGATTGACTTTTTCATTGTATCACCTCACATTTCCAGTCTGGATACGCTTCTCTTTAAAAACCACAGGGACAGAAGCGTATAACCGCAGATAATTGCAACCCGCCCTGCCTGATAGCCGAAACCCTGGCTGTCTATGACCACACTGTCGAAGGTGTTGATCGCACCGGCAAAGGGATTTATAAAATCAATGATCCTGCCAAACCATGTTCCTCTCTGGGCTGCTGAAAGAAAAATAGGCGACCCTGCCAGCAGGAATATAAAGAAGGAGATAATCAGGGAGTTTTTCACGGATTTTATCCTTGAGGAAAGTCCCATGGAAAAGGCAGAAAAGGTAATGGCCAGGAACGTTCCGAGTAAGGCGAGATAGGCAATACCGACAAAAAGATTTTGCCCGCCCTTGCCCACGACAAATAGATAGGGTAGAGAAATGGCAAAGAGAATCCCCCAGTTTGTAAGCGCAGCGCCCAACTTCCCTGTGGCAATCTCGGTCTTGGTTATCGGGCTTAAGAGCAGCGCCTCCAGAGTTCCCCTCTCTATCTCTCCAGCAAAGGCGTCCGCACCGAATACAAGACCGATCAGAATCCCAAGGGCAGTGATAAAATTCATGATCATGTAAAGCATCTGCCCCTGGTCAAGGAGGCTTAATTCGCTGTTGGTAAGGAAGAGGTAACTCAGGACGCTCAGGATCATAGAGGTAATAGCGTACCATAAAAAACCCTTTGGGGTCAGGATGCTTTCCCTTATCTCTTTTTGCATGATATATGCAATCTTCATAGTGTCCCCTCCTTTGTTGACAAAAAGAAGATATCTTCTATTGTCCCTTTTCCTTTCATCCTGTCAAGCTCTCCCGCCCTCACTATCTTCCCGTAATTGATAATGGCTATCCTGTTACAGAGCCTTTCCACATCATCAAGCAGATGAGTGGAAAGAAAGATGGTTGTGTCGTGGTCCCGGTTGAGGTCTATTAACAGGTCATGGATATCCCTCCTGCCCTTTGGGTCGAGGCCGTTTGTGGGCTCATCAAGAAACAGGAGTTTTGGCCTGTTGATAAGCGCCCGGGCAATACCGAGCCTCTGCCTCATGCCGCGGGAATAACTGCGGATGAGATGGCTTTCTTTGCCGTGAAGCCCCACGATCTCTAAAAGCTTATAGACTTCCTGTTTCGATATTTTCTCTTTATAGAGATGGGAGAAAAATTCAAGGTATTCGCATGCCGCCATCCACTCGTAATAGCCATTGGATTCCGGAACGGCATTGATAATCTTCTTTACCGCCAATGGCTCTCCAAAAATGCTGTGCCCGTCGATCAGGACATTTCCGGAATCGGCTTTAAGGATGGCGGTCATGATGCGGATAGTAGTTGTCTTTCCCGCCCCATTCGGCCCAAGGAAGCCGAAGATATCGCCATGCTCAACAGTGAAATTCAGGCCATCCAGTGCCGTATAGCCATCATATTTCTTCGCCAGATTTTCTACACTTATGATCATAACCTTCTCCTATTTTTTGTTGTCCAATAATGGTATTTGATTATAATAGGTTTTTGGCGCTCCTCTTTCCATTTTTTGCATACAGGGGCGGAATTTTTTCCGCCCCTGCGCCTGATTGTTATTACCTTTCAGGTCCTTCTTCATGGCCATTGTGAGAGTCTTCTCTTTCATGGCCTTCGTCGTTGTCCTGGTCTATTTTCAGTATCTTTCCGTTTCCCGCATCAACCTTAACATCAACTATCTGATGGTCGGGTTTTGCGATCTCGACACCATAGACCAGGTAGCCGTTTTCGTTCTCCAGTTCTACCCTGAGCACCTTGCCCGGAACTTGTTTCAGCGCCGCATTCATGGCAGAGTCCAGCGATATTTTTGCTAAATCCGCAAATGTTGCCTCATCGCCGTTTTTAATCTGGATGCTGCCACTATGTTTCGCCTGTTGAGCCCTTAGGCCTACTGTTCCGATGACAAGCAGAGCTGCCAGAACTACTCCGATGATCGTTCCAAATCTTTTCATTTTTCTCCCCTCCTTTCGTGTGGGATTGTAAGCTTAATTTCAGCTTACGGAATGCATCATAAATCAGGTAAGATTACAGGAAGATGAACGGAATACAGGATTTAATGAAAAAAGGGGAAAGATATTCTGAAGACATTTTTGCTTTAGCTTGATCATCGGGGATACCAAGCTCCTGGCTTCATTATATGCCTTACATCTTGTGAGATGAAGCGAGCAGATTTATATGGATTGACTAAAGGAAATATGAACCGAGCCCCAAAAAAAACCCTTTAAGCTCTGCACGGAAGGTATGCCTGGCGGCCTGAATGTGCGGGGATTAATGGAGATGTTTTTTTAAGATCTCGTTCACCAGCTGGGGGTTGGCCTTGCCCTGGGTGGCCTTCATTACTTGGCCGACAAAGAAGCCGAAGAGCTTGTCCTTGCCGCTCTTGTATGCCGCCACCTCGTTTGGATGATGCTGCAGGACCTCTTCCACGGTCTTGGTCAAGGCGTCCTCATCGGTGATCTGGACCAGACCCTGTTCTTTAACGATTTCCTGAGCCCCCTTGCCGGTCTTGTACATCTCCTCGAAGACGGTCTTGGCGATCTTGCCGCTGATGGTCCCGCCCCTCATAAGCCCCAGCATCTCGGCCAGGTGTTGGGGGGTCAGGGGGGACGCCTCCACCTCCTTGTCATCCTCCTTTAACAGGCGCAAGAGATCACCCATGAGCCAATTGGCCACCTGCTTGGGTTCGGGGAAGAGCCGCACGCACTCCTCGTAGTAGTCGGCCAGGGCCTTGGATGCGGTGATGACGCCGGCATCGTACTCCGGGACCTGGTACGTTGCGACGAAGCGCTCCTTGCGCTGCAGGGGGAGCTCGGGCAGTCCCTTTCTGATCTCCTCGATCCACTGGGGCGAGACGGCCAGGGGGACCAGATCGGGGTCGGGGAAGTAGCGGTAGTCGTGGGCCTCCTCCTTGCCGCGCATGGCCTCGGTGATCCCCTTGTGTGGATCCCACAGCCTGGTCTCTTGGACCACTGCTCCCCCGCCCTCCAGGACCCCTTTCTGTCGCTCGATTTCATAGGCCAAGGCACGCCCCACATTGCGGAAGGAGTTCATGTTCTTGACCTCGGTCCTGGTCCCGAAGGTCTCAGAACCTACGGGTCTGATGGAGACGTTGGCGTCGCAGCGGAAGCTTCCCTCTTCCATGTTGCCGTCACATATCTCCAGGTATTGGAGGATCGCCCGCATCACCCGCAGGTAGTCGGTGGCCTCCTGGGGAGAGCGCAGATCGGGCTCGCTCACGATCTCCAGGAGGGGGACGCCGGTTCGGTTGAAGTCGACGTAGCTGAAGGGCTTGGCTTCGTCATGAAAGAGTTTTCCCGCATCCTCCTCCATATGGATGCGGGTAATCCCCACCCGCTTTTTCTCCCCCTCGACGCTCGGGATTTCCACGGTGCCGTTGATAGCCAGGGGCAGCTCATATTGGGAGATCTGGTACCCCTTGGGGAGGTCGGGATAAAAGTAGTTCTTGCGGGCATAGAGGCTGAAGGGGGCAACTTCGCAGTTGGTGGCCAGGGCAAGCTTTATAGCGAAATCCACGGCCTTCCTGTTCAGGACGGGGAGAGAACCGGGCATGCCCGTACAGATCGGGCAGGTGTGGGTGTTGGGCGCGGCACCGAAGGCGGCGGAGCACCCGCAAAAGATCTTGCTCTCGGTCAGGAGTTGGGCATGGACCTCAAGCCCGATGACTGCCTCGTATTCCACCATCTCCTCCTCGTATCCTTTCGTACTGGTCGCACTGGCAGGATAGTACGGCGTCACCACCATGTCAAGCTTTGAGGACTTCACTGGTATTTTCTGGCTGAATCGCCGTTCTTCTGGAACCTGTGGGGCGAAAAAGGGTTTTTTCGGCCTAAACATCCGATTTTCCCTTCAAAAATCGAACACCTGTGCTATACTACTACACGTGGAACGAGACGTATGATGGATTTCTTCGAGCGGCGCATCCTGACGGTAAGCCAACTCACCTCGGGGATCAAGGACCTGCTGGAGTCCGCCTTCGACGAGGTATGGGTGGAGGGGGAGCTCTCCAACATCAGGCGTCCCCCCTCCGGGCACCTCTATTTCACCCTCAAGGATGAGGAAAGCCAGATCAGGGGGGTGATCTTCAAGCAGCAGTCGCGGTTGCTGCGCTTTGAGTTGGAGGACGGGCAGCACGTGATCTGCTGGGGGCGGGTGGGGGTTTATGAGCGGCGTGGTGAGTACCAGCTCATCCTCGATTATGCGGAGCCCAGGGGGATCGGGTCCCTGCAGATCGCCTTCGAGCAGCTGAAAGGCAGGCTGGCCGCGGAAGGGCTCTTTGACGCAGATCGCAAGAGGCCCCTGCCCCTGCTCCCTCAGCGGATCGGGATCGTCACCTCTCCAACCGGTGCGGTCATTCAGGACATGCTGCACATCCTGCGCCGGAGGTTTGAGAACATCGAGGTGCTCCTCTGTCCTGTAAAAGTCCAGGGTGAGGGGGCGGCACAGGAGATCGCCCAGGGGATCGAGTACCTCGGCGAGGAGGGGAAGGTGGATGTCATCATCGTGGGCAGGGGAGGGGGGTCGCTGGAAGACCTGTGGGCCTTTAATGAAGAGGCCGTGGCCCGGGCCATTGTCGCCTCCCCGATCCCCGTCATCTCGGCGGTAGGACACGAGACGGACTTCACCATCGCCGATTTTGTGGCCGATGTGCGCGCCCCTACCCCGTCGGCGGCGGCGGAGCTGGCGGTACAGCAGAAACGGGACCTGGTCAGGGTGATCGACGTCTTGACCGAGCGGTTAGGCAAGGGGATGGATCGCCTCCTGGTCCGTGGGCGTGAGCAGGTCATGGGGGTACAGGAGAGGATCAAGGACCCTCGCCGCAGGGTAGAGGACCTGCGGTTGCGTCTCGATGAGTATGGGGGTCGCCTTGCCCAGGCGACGCTGAGGACCTGGCGGGAGAACAGGGAGCGGGCAGCACGGAGCTCGCAGCTTCTCTTTGTCCGGGACCCACGTCATGCAATCCGGTTCCTTCGGGAAGACATCGACCAGTTGACCAAAGGGTTGCGAGGGGGGATGACGGCCATCCTGGATTCCAAGCAAAAGGGATGGGAGAAGGAGGGGGCGAGGCTCGACGCCTTGAGCCCCCTGGCAATCTTACGGCGGGGATACAGCATCACCAGACGTCTGCCCGACGGCCTGATCCTGAGGGCGGCTGATCAGGTAGAAGGGCACGGCCAGGTTTCGGTGCGGCTCCATCGCGGGGAGCTTATCTGCCGAGTGGAGAGAAAGGTATGAGATGAGGGTGTATGTTCGGAGTGTGTTCTGGTGTATTCTCACCTATTTTCTTTTAACGGTACCCTGCTCCGGGGGAGGGCTGGTCAAGGTCAGCTGGTTCCCGCAGGAGCTGAGGCAGGGAGAGGTCCTCTGTGTGACGGTGCGCCCCGAGGCAGAGATTGCCTCCGTCACCGGTGACCTGGAGGGGACCCCCATCTACTTCTATAAGCAGAAACAAAGGGGGTTGGCCGGCATCGTGGGGGTGGACCTGGCAACCGCCCCGGGCCGGCGTCATCTCAGGGTGGAGGTCACGGACCCCGAGGGGAGATCCTTTGAGCAGGTCTTTCCCGTGGAGGTGGCGCCGGGGGGGTTCGAGGTACAGCGCCTCACGCTCCCTGAAAAACAGGTGGATCTGAAAGGGGAGGCCTTGAGACGGGTCTTGGCGGAAAATAGGAGTTTGATCAAAATCTTTAATCGGGTCAGGCCCCAGCAATTGTGGCGCCATTCTTTTATCACGCCGGTAGACGGACCGATAACGAGCTCCTTCGGCCTGCGCAGGGTACTCAACGATAAACCCCGCTCCCCCCACAGTGGGGTGGATATCGGGGCCCCTGAGGGGACCGAGGTGGCCTCATGCAACGACGGGATCGTGGTCCTGGTCGAGGAGTTGTACTTGTGCGGGAAGACCATTATAATAGATCATGGGTGCGGTCTTTATTCCATGTACTTTCACTTGTCAGAGACGCGGGTTAACCAGGGAGATCAGGTAGGGGTTGATGAGTGCATCGGCCTGGTGGGGGCCACCGGCCGCGTCACGGGGGCCCATCTGCACTGGGGTATCAGGTTGCTGGGGGCACGGGTGGATCCCTTCTCACTCTTGAGGGCCGTGCCTCCGGGGGAATAAGTTTTATGATTGCCTCGACGCCAGCGCACCGTGAACATGGTATATATAGCCTTCCTCTCCCTCCCCGCCATAAAGATGGCGGCCGAAGGTGGCCCTTTGGCCAGATCTTCGACGGAGGGAGAGGAAATGAATTTATTTTCTGAGTAAGGAATATGAAAAAGGAAAAAACCTTTGAAGAGGCCTTGCGGGAGTTGGAGGAGATCGTGAATCGCCTGGAGGGGGGAGATCTGCCCTTAGAGGAGGCCCTCCAGCTCTTCGAGGAAGGGGTGCGGCTCTCCCGCTCATGCCACACCAAGCTCGATGAGGCGCAGCGGCGGGTAGAGATTGTCCTCAAGGACGAGAGCGGAAAGATGACGGCACACCCCTTTGAGGGCACGGAGGGTGGAGAGGATGGCTGAGGGGAAGTTGGTAACCACGCGGATCCTCGACCGCATCGATTCGCCGGCCGATCTCAAGCAATTGGAACGAAAGGATCTCTCCCGTTTGGCCGAGGAGATCAGGGAGGAGATCATTTCCGTCTGCTCCCGGGTCGGGGGTCACCTGGCCCCCAGTCTGGGGGTGGTGGAGTTGACCTTGGCCTTGCACTATGTCTTCGATACCCCCCGGGACAAACTCATCTGGGATGTGGGGCACCAGGCCTATGCCCACAAGTTGATCACCGGCAGGAGAGAGCAGTTCAAGACCCTGAGGCAGAAGGGGGGGATCAGCGGCTTTCCCCGGCGCGCGGAGAGCGTCTATGACCCCTTTGGAACGGGGCACAGCGGCACCTCGGTCTCTGCGGCCCTGGGTATGGCCGAGGCCCGTGACCTGCGTGGCGACGACTACAAGGTGGTGGCAGTGATCGGGGACGGCGCATTGGCGGCGGGCATGGCCTTTGAGGCCCTCAACTGTGCCGGTGAACAGAAACGGGATCTCATCGTGGTGGTGAACGACAATGAGATGTCCATCTCCAGGAGCGTGGGGGCCGTATCCGCCTATCTCAACAGGATCATGACGGGTCAGCGTATCAACCGCTTTCGGGAGGACATCAAAAACTTTCTGCAGGAGGTCCCCGGCATCGGCACGTCCGTGCTAAAATTTGTCAAACAGGCCGAGGAGTCGTTAAAGGGGTTAATGGTACCCGGTATCCTCTTCGAGGAGCTCGGTTTTCAGTATTTCGGCCCCTTGGAGGGCCACCATCTCGATCACCTCATTGAGACCTTTCGGAACGTCAAAAAACTCAAGGGGCCAATCATCATCCACTTGCTCACCAAAAAGGGTAAGGGATATACCTCTGCCGAGGCGAATCCCGACATATATCACGGGGTGGGCACCTTTGAAAAGGAGACGGGGAAGATCTATACCAAACCCTCCCCCCCGACGTACACGGCCGTCTTTGGCAGGACCTTGGTGGAACTGGCCGAGGAGGATAAGCGGATCGTGGCCATTACCGCCGCCATGCCCCTGGGGACCGGGCTCGTGGAATTCGCGGAGCGCTTTCCCGATCGTTTTTACGATATCGGCATCGCCGAGCAGCACGGTGTGACCTTTGCCGCCGGGCTGGCCCTGGAGGGGATGCGCCCCGTGGTGGCAATCTACTCCACCTTTTTGCAGCGGGCCTATGACCAGATCGTCCATGATATCTGTCTCCAGCGGATCCCCGTGATCTTTGCCATGGATCGGGGGGGGATCGTGGGGGAGGATGGGGCTACCCATCAGGGCCTCTTCGATCTTTCGTATCTGCGCCATATCCCCGGGATGGTCCTGATGGCCCCCAAGGACGAAGATGAGCTGCGTCGAATACTCGTAACCGCCATCCAGTATGAAGACGGCCCCATCGCCTTTCGCTATCCGCGAGGGAAAGGGTATGGGGTGCCTCTGAAAGGGGAGATCACGCCGTTGGAGATCGGCAGGGGGGAGGTCCTGCGGGAGGGTGAGGATGTCCTCATCCTGGCCCTCGGCTCCACCGTTTACCCCGCCCTCCTGGCAGCGGACATTCTCGATGAAGAAGGGATCAGGGCGACGGTGGTCAACAGCAGGTTTGTGGTCCCCCTGGATGGAGAGTTGATCGGCGATCTGGCCGGCAGACACCGAGTCCTGATGACGGTCGAAGAGAATGTGGTGGCGGGCGGTTTCGGCAGCGCCGTGTTGGAATTCCTCCGTGCCAAAGGCCACCCTCTTCCCCCCGGGCGTTGCCTCGGCATACCGGCATGCTTTGTGGAACACGCCCCGCAGGACGTACTGCGGAAAAAGTACCACCTTGACCCCGAGGGGATCGCCCAGGAAGTGCGGGAGGCCTTGAATCATGGAACGGGAGCGGCTCGATAAGGTGTTGGTCCAACGGGGGTTGGCCCCGAGCAGGGAGCGGGCGCGGTCTCTCCTTATGGCAGGTGTCGTTGTGGTCGATGGGCAGCCCCAGGCCAAGGCGGGGACCCTGATCCGGCCGG
>Ga0315552_1002468_pt1 | contig 10892 bp, 10 predicted proteins | sample SalMarSW160170MG_2_FD_203102 | JGI IMG/M metagenome (GOLD analysis project Ga0315552, IMG submission 203102) | Salt marsh sediment microbial communities from the Plum Island Ecosystem LTER, Massachusetts, United States - Salt Marsh Sediment SW1601-70 ...
GTGGATAGGTCTCCTTCATCTTTTTCCTAAACCACTTAACAAATGAGGAATATCCTCTTCCAATGAAAGGCGCTATGGGAATTCGCCAGAATGACGAGTGCCCTGTTTGCCACGGCGTTGGTTATGTTGAAGGCTGATAGTGCGGGGCGTCTCCTAACCCCCTGTGGTCGTTGATATCACTCGCGGAAACTGAGGTTCCTGATTTCGGCGCGCCGAACAATCCGCTATTTTCATCGGGATTATAGCACCCACGATAGTGACTATGAAACTGGATATGGTAACGCGCCCTACTAAACTATCTGCTAAGTCGTGCACTGGCTGAACCGAGACTTTGACCTAGCCATAGAAACGTTATAATATTACGCGGGTGAACTTCTTCGGAGAAAAGCGGCTACGCGTAGAGGAAGGCCTTCAAATAGAATTATCGCAGAGAAGCACCAAGTTCAGGCTAATGGTAAGATGCAAGGTCATGGCGGAGTTAGCAGGATTAACACAGGCGTAGCTGTTGAGGGAATCATAGCTGATTGCCCTGCCAACAGTTGGCAGCATTAGAGAGAATAGGCGATATTCGATTGAAAAATTGAACACAAATGAACATAATACCGGATGATTTATTTAGCCGCATAGAATCTAGTAGTCTTCCTCTGGATAATATTGGTATTTCTGTTCTTAGTTTGAGTAACCGGTCATATAATCGTTTGACCAGAAACGGTATTGATACTCTTCATAAACTAGTTTATCTCACAGATTCCGATATAGCTAGCATGGATGGCATTGGTGCTATGAGCTTCCAGGAAATAGTAAGAAAAACTAATAGCTATTTGGAAAGGACTACAAAGCCACAGGAATTCGACCGCCTTTTTAAAACAACTCTATACAGATTGCTTCAAGCACAAAATATCAGTGTTGACTATGTAATTCCAACTTCATTGGCTAGCTCTAATAAACTCTTTCTAAATCCAATTCCTTTGCGTGATATCGTAGTTAATAATGATTTGCTAAATACGCTTCTATCTCTTGGCTTCTCGTCATCTTTGGATATATGGATTTTAGCTTTGGGGCACTACCTGAAGATAGCCCCAATTTTTACAGATTCACTAGAACAAATTAGCAATGATATTGCAGGAAATTGGCAAATCAAAGAAGAAATCGATTATACAGCTGATATCGAAGCTATTTATATTCCGAATGCTATCGAAAAAGTTAGCAGACTTTTTAAGCTGACTCCTTATAAACGTTATTCAAATAGCTATGTGAGAGTAAAACTCTCAATAAAGGCCTCACCAAATACTACGGTACACTGGGAGGCCCTTTTACCCTTTCAATGCTTAACTCAAAAGATAAACTGGGTTCATTATGACGATAAGACAAAAGAGTTTTGTGGCTTTCTAATACAAAGTACGGACAATAATGTTAAGCATTGGGCTGATCCTCCTACCAACAATTGGAATGGCTTAACACGAACCCGTGCGGATCATGCATTTGTAAATTGGTTATTTTCAATTAGAAGTAACAGTTTCGAGCGGAATTATGAAATATTTAAGGATTGGTTTGGGCTAACCTCCGGGGAAAGGAAAACTCTTGAGGAAGTTGGTTCCAAATACAATATCACCAGGGAACGAGTAAGACAGGTAGTAAATCGTTTTATCAAATTACTATTGCATCCATCTAAGAAAGAGTATCTTGTCCCCTTTGTATCACATTTTGATATGCTCTTTAGACGGTATGGCGGCATTATGACTCTTAGAGAGATTGTAAACTCATGCAAATTCTTCGATGATTTTACTGGCTTATCAACATTGCATGCGGCTGAATTGCTCCTAACAGGCTGTAATAAGTATGAAGCTATCGATTATCATTCAATAAAAAACAGATTAAATAATATGGAATTGGGTTGGACTACTTGGTACCTTAATGAAATCGATCCTAAAGAAATAAAAAGAACTAGAGATACTGCAACTCGATTAGTTACAGCAGCCCCATTTAAATACCATAGTGATGATTTGATTACCGTGGTGTCAAGTATTACTGGTATAAATAAAGAGGTTGTAAGGGCTAGTTTAAGGACTTATAAGAGATTACAGGATAGCAGGCTGGGTTATACGCCTTCTATGAACGGAGATAGACCACTTACAACGAGTCAAATGGTGATAATTGCTCTAAGGGAATTGATAGTTCCCGCTCATTATTCAGTAATATATAAAAAATTACGTGACATATTTCCTGGGCAAAATATCGATATCAGGACTTTGCGCAATACTTTAAATAGTGGTCAATTTAAGACAATAGATCGTGGTATTTACGGTTTATTAGAGAGCGACTACTAATAGTTGGAATATGCCCAAATACAAGGAAAAGAGAAGGTAATAAAAAAGTAGAATCTAAACAAGTATTTGAACGCATAATATATATAAGAGTTAAGGGCAGGGATGAGTTTTAAAGATATATCACTAAAAAGAGCATATTCATCAGATGCAGATGATATCCTCTATGACTTCTACATCCCGGTATTAGCTACCGCAAAAGAGTATAACAGAATCGCAGGATTTTTTTCATCAACCAGCTTAGCATTAGCAGCTAAAGGTATCGTTGGCCTCATAAAAAATGGTGGCATTATGCAATTGATCGTATCACCCAAATTAACCCATCGGGATCTAGAAGCACTCATTAAATGTAGAGTGGAACCAAAAGAGGTTATTAAGCAGAAAATGTTAGAAGAGATTGACAAATTGGAAGATCAACTTATAGCTGACCATGTTCGAGCTCTGGGTTGGATGGTTGCCAACAATAAACTTGAGTTACGCATCGCGATAAAAAATTACAACGAGGGACAGCCAATCCATGACCAAGAAGATCAACAAGCAGGATTATTCCACCAGAAGGTAGGTATTCTAAAAGATACAGAAAACAATATTATTACTTTTAGTGGATCTATTAACGAAACAGCATCAGGTTGGTTAGACAACATAGAGGAGTTCAAAGTGTTTCGAAGCTGGGAGAGTTCTGAGCATGATTATATCAATGCTGATGTTACTAAGTTCAATAAGTTCTGGGATAATCTATCTTCAAGAGTCAGGCTTTTTACAATACCTGAAGCTGTCAAAAATAGACTAATAGAATTAGCACCAGACGATATTTCACAAATAGATTTGTGGAAATGGTATACGCGAAAAGCAACGCGACCGGTAAAAAAAATAGATCTGTATGACCATCAACAACGCGCGGTGGAATCATGGCTGCAACATGACATGAAAGGCATATTTGAAATGGCGACGGGGACAGGTAAAACTTTCGCCGCACTAGCTTGTGTTAGTGAGGCATTAAAGCGACATAATAATCTAGTTATAATTATTACATGTCCCCTCCAACATTTAGTTAAACAGTGGGAGAGAGAGATTATCAATTATGGCCTAGGGAACCAATATATCATCGCGGATAGCACTAATCCGAAATGGAAGAGTAGTCTAGCAGATAAGTTATTAGATATTTCGATTGGTCATCAAAATACACTCCTTATTCTTACAACCCATAGAACACTCTCGTCAGACACATTCCTAAAAATTATTAGCTACGTTAAACCAGCGATTAATATTATGTTGGTAGCAGATGAAGTTCATGGGGTAGGTGCTGAAAAATCTAAGAAGGGGTTACTACAAAGATTTGGCTTAAGACTTGGCCTCAGTGCGACTCCGAAACGTTGGTTTGATTCTATTGGCACGCAAGTATTGTATGAATATTTTGGTGATGTTATATTCGAGTTTGGATTAAGAGAAGCTGTTAGTACGATCAACCCTGCAACTGGTATGACATACTTATCACCATATCGATATATTCCGATATTCGTCCTACCGACGGCGGATGAAATGCAAGAGTATTATGAAGCAACCAATTCTATCATAAAAATGTACCATAGGCAGGCCAAAGACGAGAAAAAGAATGATATATTGGAAAATCTCATATTTAAAAGAGCGAATATAATTAAAAACGTAAAAGAGAAATTTACTGCACTCGAAATATTATTAAAAAAGATGGGGCCTAATATACGCTGGACCATAATATATTGCACGCCACAACAAATAGATGATGCCATGGAATTAATTGACCGCATAGGTATTCTTCATAAACACAGATTTACTATGGAAGAAGGGACAATGGTCGAAAGTAAATACGGTGGCCTGTCTGAACGAGACTACATTTTGAAAAAGTTTGCGGCCGGTGAATACCGTGTACTTGTAGCAATGAAGTGTCTTGATGAAGGCGTCGATATACCACCCGCGAGGACAGCTATTCTTGTAGCAAGCAGTGGTAATCCAAGGGAATACATTCAGCGTATTGGTAGAGTAATTAGGCGATACCCTGGGAAAGAAGAGGCGGTTATTTATGACTTCATTGTCAAACCAGATTTTTCGAACATGCCCAAAGAATTGGTCGAAGTAGAGAAGAAGATTCTGAGAAAGGAACTTAAGAGATCAATGGAGATAGCACAAATTGCTATAAATAATACAGAAGCTTCTAAGATTTTACACGATGTATCTGCTCAGACAATGCAGGAGACATAATGCCGACTACGAATATAGCTAAACAGATATACGAAACTATTAGAGAACGGGCGCCAAACGACCCACCACTTCAGGAATTTATTTCGGCTATTCTTAAATGGGAATTAGATAGTAAAGGCACTTTTCAATTTAAAGAAAACTATAGACAGAGGATCAGGCTATATGCTTCGAAGTGGGGAGGTGATAAGTAAAATGAGAATAGAACGGATTGACCTGCAGAACTATCGACAATTTAGAAATGTAAGTATCAATTTTGATAGCAGTACAAAAGAAGATTTACACGTTATAGTTGCTGACAATGCTACCGGTAAGACCAATTTATTAAATGCCATTAACTGGTGTCTCTACGGAGACGAACCTCATCTTTCAAAGGATTCCCAACAATTGCCACGCTTAAATCTAAATTCTTTATTACAGGCAGACGAAGGAACGAAGGTAACTGTATCTGTTGAGGTTTTAACCGAGACAGAGGGTAATCGAATTACTTTTAAGAGATCAGAAGATTACGTAGTTCATAAGGATTCAAATCAACCCGTACTTCGTGATATCGATTTTACCATAACCTACATAGATGAAAATAAGAATGCTAAATGGGTTACCGATGAAGAGGCGGCAGCATACGTGGAAAGGTTTGTGCCTCGAGATATTAGGGAATTTTTCTTCTTTGATGGTGAGCGATTAGACACTTATTTTAAAAGCGCGACTGGACAACAGATTAGCAATGCAATGTTTAGAATTTCTCAGGTCGATACCTTGAATAGGATGTCAGACAGACTTGAAGGTGTCGTTAATGATTTAAAACGAGAAGCGGGGAAACGTAGCCCTCAAATTGAGCAACTAAGAGATAATATCGAAGGTAAGGAGAAAAACCGCAAAGAAGTTGTTAAACAAATAACCGAATTGAATGGGCAAAAAGAAGAAGCAAGGGGAAAAATTGACGAACTAAATGAAAGACTTAGGAGTATTCCAGATATAGAACAACTTCAGACCGAACAAGCTCAGCTGAATGAAACTTCTAAAAAAAAGGAGCAGATACGTAACGATAAGATAACAGAAAAACAGAATATGCTATTTGAATTCGGAATACTATTAAAGCTATATCCCAGCTTAGACAAGTCCTCGCTCGTTATTCAGGACAAAGTTGCAAATAAAGAAATACCGCAGACTTATGATACTCAGTTACTAGATAATATCATCTCAACACACCATTGCATTTGCGCACGAAGAGTAGAAGAAGGCAGTGATGCAGAAAGGCATATTCAAAAACTACGTACCGATATTACATCTTCCTCCATAATTGCCCGAGAGCTCCTTCAAATGATAGGTCCTATTGAACAAGTGAAAAAGAAAATTTCCACGTTCAAATCAAGTCTCGAATTAATTACAAGGGAGATACAGTTATATGAAGAGGAACTTGATGGTCTTAACCAAAAAATACAGTCAATACATTCCCAAATTGGCGGCTACAATGTTGAGCAAATTAAGCAATGGTATAGTGAATTAAAAAATTATCAGAATATACATGACTTCAATATTGAAAGAATAACTAGTCTAAAATTTGCCAGGGAAAAATTGGACAAAGAGATAACCGATTTAAACCAAGATTTAAATAAGGCTCTTGAAAAAGAAGCCGTTTCCCAAAAACTAAGACATCAGATTAACTTTGGCAATAAAGCATATGGCGTGATAGGTGAGGTTGTACAAACGATGATGGACAGGGTGAGAAATGATATTGAGAAAGAAACTAAGAATAGTTTCTTTAACCTCATCTGGAAAAAGGAAACATTTAAAGACGTCTATATTGACGACAATTACGCTCTCCATTTAATGCATTCACTAGGTTATGAATGCTTGGGGTCTGTATCGGCTTCAGAACGGCAGCTACTAGCTCTATCCTTTGTAATTGCTTTGCATAATGTATCAGGATTTGATTCACCTATTTTAGTAGATACACCGGTAGCACGAGTATCAAATGAGCAAAGAGAAAATCTAGGTAAGATCTTTCATCAGATTAGTGGAAATAAGCAGTTAATACTATTGTTTCTGCCTACTGAATATTCAGTTGAAATTAGCAACACACTAGATACTTGTGCAAGCTCCATGCGTAAATTACGACTAACTGAGGATGAGCGTGAAATTCAAGTGGAGGTATTACGATAATGCTTGATAGATTCTACATAGATAAAGAAGATAGGCCGTATTATCGAAAGGCTGAGGAAGAAAATGTCATCAATTTTAAGAATAGAAATCAAAAGGAACAGTTCTTGCTTGCTATGGCTATAGGTTTGGAAAACGAACAGAAGCGCAAGTTAAAAACTAGAGAAGGATTCTTCTTTTCAAATTATTTAGGACTGGAAGACAAAACGCTCATTAATGCCGTAGCCATTCATGAATATGGGTCGGCAGACATTTTAGCTAATGAAAAAGAGGTTTTTAGTATAGCCGAACAATACGCAAGCGCAGGAATCAGAATTCTAATTGACTCAATAGATAAAATTCAATTTGGTAAGTTTGACAAAATCTTTGAGAAAGATTTAGTAGAAGTACTCAATCGTACTGCAAGTAATGAATTAGAATAATAGAAATTATAAAATGCAAAGAATTCTTCTTGTAGAACCATCATATAAAACAAAATATCCCCCCCTTGGTCTAATGAAGATTTCTACCTATCACAAGTCGCGTGGTGATGAGGTGGTCTTCCATAAAGGCACAAGCGCGGCTGTAAGAGACCAGAAGTGGGACATTATCTATGTTACCACCATGTTTACCTTTCAATGGAAAAGGACTATAGAAACGATCCAATTCTATCAGCGGGGCAAGCAGAAGAACAAAAAGAATGTTAAAGTCGGAGGCATCCTAGCTTCCCTTTTGCAAAAGGACGTAGAAGAGGAAACAGGCATAAAGCCTCACTTCGGCCTATGGCAACGAGTAGACAGATTGGCACCTGATTATCACCTATTTGACGGCGTATACAATTATTACACCAATGATGTAAGTATCGGATACATGACTAAAGGATGCCCAAATCACTGCCCATATTGTGCGGTGCCTAAGCTAGAGCCTAAGTACGTTGATTTTATACCTTTGAAGAAGCAGATTGACCCTGACAAGAAGGACTTGCTGCTGCTTGATAATAATGTCTTGGCATCCTCGGAATTTCCAAAGATAATACAGGAAATAAAGAAATATGGATTCTACAGGGGAGCTGAGTTCAAAGGTAGACTTCCTCACATTGACTTTAATCAAGGAGTAGATGCAAAACTACTCACAGAAGAAAAAATGAGGCTTTTAAGTGAGCTGGCTATCAAGCCATTAAGGATAGCTTTCGACCATATCGAACTTAAAAAACTATATGTAGAGAAAATACGACTTGCTCATAAATATGGAATTAAGCATTTATCGAACTTCATATTATTTAACTATAACGATACACCGGAGGACTTTTACGAAAGACTAAGAATAAACATTGAACTAAATGAGGAACTAGGCTTAAGCATTTTCTCTTTCCCAATGAAGTTCGTTCCACTGGATGCTAGAGACAGAAAGCACGTCGGCGCCCATTGGACTAAGCAGCAATTGAGAGGTGTACAATGCATTTTAAATGCTACACATGGAGTGGTAGGTCCGAGGAGGCCATTCTTTGAAAGAGCCTTTGGTGAAAACGTAGATGAATTCAAGTACATAATTGAACAGCCAGAAGAGGTCATCTTCCATCGTGAGAATATGAAGCCTTATGGATATCCTATGGCTGTGAGCCATGGCTCCCTGACTAGCGTCAGCTAAACATTTCGTCAGTTTGTTAACGCTGCCCATTCATGAAAGGGCTAAATCCCTTTTTTCAAAAGCTATGCTTTATTCTTCCAAACGCTAAAGAAGGGGCAAGTATCAGGGTCTCACCTCGGCGCTTGAAGCAGACTAGGAAACTGCACACTTCGTCAATTTGTTACCAGATAAAGTTGGAGCTAAGTCTTCTATTTCTTCCTGGTTGACGGCTTTCTAATATTACCTTGATAGTCCATGAGGCCGGTCTTTAGACCTGCCAGACGTTTCAGAGCCTTATTATGCTGTGGTTTCGGCAACACAATAAAGGCGGGGCCGGTGCCCCCAGCGAGCTGACGGAGAGCTTTTGGAATTTCATCAGCAGATGATTTGACTTCAGCACGCCCAGCCTTTCCCTTCACGTCTGGGCTCGTCTGAGGATTATACCTACCACGCAGTTTTCTTGCCACCAACTTCGCAACTCTATCATGAGAATTAGCCATTATCCCACCTCCTATACAAGAATGAGGATTAAGATATTTACTGCTAGTCTGACACAACTTACCCAGTATAGGACGATTGAAGAAATAGTCAGGCTCACAGAGCAGAAGTGACTAACAGCCAGTAACTCCTTTGAATTGGAATCCCTTGACAAATAGTAGTAGCATGGTGTAAATGGTATAATCATAGTAGAGACAAGACGCTGAGATATTCGCCAGAGGATGTAAACTATGATTAGCATCGACTACAATCTAGTTGTCCCAGGTTTCCCACAAAAAGAGATCGGTTATCAGACGTTGGTCCGATCTCACATTGGTAAGTTCCAATTCGATGTGACCAATGGTGGGCGGGTACCTCTTCTTAGACTTAGTGTTAGGCCAGCCCTGGAGTCGTATGTGGGACAAGAGAAACCACTGTTGTTTCAGTGGGCAGACACCCAAGTCATTGAGGCAATTCCCTCGAAGGGCATGGTATCGATAGAATTTAAGTTCTGGCCGATTTTCCCAGGATTAGTCTCAGTCGCTTTGTACATGACTGACGCAGCTAATAAGGCCGTAATGGCGAAACGCAAGACCGATTCTAGTTACGAGCAGGCACCTGTTCGCTGGTGGTTTCATGTAACCGACGATATTTCACTCGAAACACTTAGGGCACTGAGAATATTAGTGGCAAGAGAGAAGGAGACGAAGAAGTGAACAAGCAAGCAGTACTCAGAAAGCGAGTGACATTATCGGAAGTAATCTCGAGGAATGTCCATGAGCGAGAACCTGATCCACACAAAGGGGAGGGTGAGGTGTTCGCCGATGTAAGTTCAGAAGATTGGACCTTTCTCATGATTGATAGCCTGCCTAGTGGAATCCAGGATGTGCCAATAGCTAAGAACCGGGGACTTTATCAATGGTTTTTCCATCGGTTCTTGACCTCTTTGCTCTCTGCGGCCACGACTTCTATTGACCCGGATGTAGCAAGCATTGAAGAAAAATTCGCTGTGTTGGCGAATCGCTGGCATGACGAGACTGATTTTCTTTCGTCGCCGTCGCGCATCACTGGCAATGACACTTACTTGCAAATCATTTCTATGGGGAAACGGGTCATTCCACTTATTCTTGAAGACTTGAAAGAGCGCGGCGGACATTGGTACCGGGCGTTAAGAATATTAAGTGGTGAAGACCCTGTGCCCATAGAAGCCCGAGGGGATGTTGAGCAAATGAAAAGAACTTGGCTTAAATGGGGCCGCGAGAGAGGGTACATCGAATGATGAGGCGGCCCCTGCCAAAGGTCGCGCAACTGGGATTCCCAAAACTCACCAATGAGAATCATTCGATATCTAGTCCGTCGAGTGACAATTACAACTGCATTGCGTGGGCATATGAAGTCAGCAACAAGTGGATGTGGCCGGGCGATCCAGATTGCTATTGGCCATCTGACATCGCTGGTGTGGACGAACTACGAACTCTGCTACAGCTTTACTTGGACGCAGGTTACAAGGAATGTGAGAACGGCCAACGGGAAGATGGATTCAAGAAGGTTGCCATATACGTGAATCAAGAAGGCCCCCAACATGCAGCGCGGCAACTGGAGTCTGGCCGGTGGACTAGCAAACTGGGCAGGCTTGAAGACATTGAGCATGATACTCTAGAGGCCCTTGAAGGCGAATCCTATGGGAAGGCGATAGTGTTTCTCAGAAAGCGTAACGTCTAGCCCCTGGTCTGCAACTGCCCGCCATGAAATCTCCAAAGGTATAAGTGGATAGAGACCACTGTATCGGGATCCCACTACCTTTCAAATTGACTCACTACCGGAACTCCTGATATGAAAGGACGAGTGGGTAGAGCTATCAGCACTGATTGGTACTATTTCAGGGAAATGAAAGCGCACCTTGCTAAAGAATTAGGTAGGCTCGGTTAGACGTTTAACAACTCATTGTCTTGTTGGAGCCTGCCGGCAGCAAGAGGCATATTGCCTTCCAAAAGTTCCTCGTCTCCTCAGACAACCCCTAACCTTCCACCCCTGCTGCCTCCTCCCACAAAGTTGTAATTACATTCCGCACGGACACAGGGATTCACCACGCAT
>Ga0315552_1002472_pt1 | contig 10879 bp, 10 predicted proteins | sample SalMarSW160170MG_2_FD_203102 | JGI IMG/M metagenome (GOLD analysis project Ga0315552, IMG submission 203102) | Salt marsh sediment microbial communities from the Plum Island Ecosystem LTER, Massachusetts, United States - Salt Marsh Sediment SW1601-70 ...
TTTGTTCAACCTCCTGGGGTTCGACGCCGGCTCGGTGGTTACAACCTACGATCCGTCGCCCTTCACCAATAAGGATAACAGCCGATTGTTTCAAAATGCTTTCGCCAACATTACGGATTTGAAATATAGGTCCGCCGAGGCGGCGGGCTTGATGGGCGGCGCCTGCATCGGACCTGTTTGGGTCCGGGCCGAGCCGAACATCCGAAAATATCTCGGCCTGGAGAAGGCGGGGGAGATTCCAGAAAAGGTAGAATAGTTTGCCATCGTGGTCCAGGGATCGAGCGCGGGAGCTGCTCTGCGCCGGCTGAGGATTCCGGAAACCGACGAATAATTGACCGTCCAGATGAAAAATCCCGGTCACGGGGAATTCCCGATTCTTACGGAAATGTAATATCCGGGAAAGGCTGCGGTAATCGTGATTGAATATTTTTCGGGTATTGAATATTTTTCAGCTACGGAGAAAGAAAACCAAAGGATCAAGGTACTTGCTGCGGAGGGAATAGCGACCTTAAATCCTGGGGTATCATCGACACAGACCGGCCTGCGGGCCGGATTTTTTAACCGGAGAAACGAAAAATGAATGGGATTGATGGAAAAAGGCATTGGTCAACGATCGTTATCGGAGGGGGCCAGGCGGGTCTGGCCGGCGGCTATTATCTTGCCGGTCGTGGGCAGGATTTCGTCATCCTCGACGCGGGAGCACGGGTCGGGGATGCCTGGCGAGCAAGGTGGGATTCGCTTTGCCTGTTCACACCGTCCCAGCATGACGGCTTGCCGGGTATGCCGTTTCCAGCGCCACGGGGAACCTTTCCGACCAAAGACCAGGCGGCGGATTATCTGAGTGAATACGCGCGTCGATTTGCTTTGCCTCTTCGTCTGGGAGTTCGGGCAACGGGTCTGTCCAGAACCACTACGGGTTATGAGGTTACAACCTCGGCAGGGAAGCTCACTTCGGATCGAGTTATCGTTGCGACCGGTACGAATCCGACACCCGGTATCCCGGCCTTTGCCGGCGAGCTGGATTCGACCATTGTTCAGGTTCACTCTTCCGGATATCGCAATCCGGCTTCGCTGCCGCCCGGAGCCGCGCTGGTGGTCGGAGCCGGCACCTCGGGTGTAGAGATCGCCATCGAGCTTGCCCGAAATCGCCACACGTATCTTGCCGGTCACCCCACCAGTCATATCCCGGACCCGATTTTCCGCTACGCAGGCGAGATCTACTGGTGGTTCATCAGCACCATCCTGACCAACCGGACGCCGGTTGGGCGCAAGGCCAGGAAGAGTCTTTCGAAGAAGGGCGGACCGTTGATTCGGGTGTCCCTGGCCGATGCCATCGCCGCAGGAGTGGAGCACGTGCCCCGGGTGGCGGGAGTCAGCGACGGCAAGCCTCGACTCGAGGACGGTCGTCTCATCGACGTTTCCCTGATCGTTTGGGCCACGGGTTTCAAGCCGGATTTTTCCTGGATTGAACTGGACGTCACGGACGAACAAGGGTGGCCGAGAACCCAAAACGGGATCTCAACGGCAGCTCCCGGCCTCTACTTCTTGGGAATGCCGTTCCAGTTCGGGTTGACCTCAGGCCTTATCGGCGGAGTGGGAAGAGATGCCGCTTTCATTGTCAACCATCTCTCGGCCTCCAATGCGAAACCGAACAACAGGCGGTTGCCGGTATGAAGGGCGCTGCATGACAACAGCAGAGAGGTTCCGGGGAGGTGAGCTTACCGCGACGCGGAGGTAGAGAGATGAGAAGAGGTATTCTGTGCTGGTCCATCTTCGTCCTGTTTGTCGGTTTCGTATCCGCACAAGAACAGAGTGCGGAGCCCGACTTTCAGCCGCAGGAGGTCCTGTTCGGTTATGGGGGAGAATCGCCATTCGAGTGCTACTACTACGTGGGAACAATCGTATCCCCCGCCTCGGTGAAAACCAACAACCAGGCAGAGGTGCTTGCCGTACGGGACGGCAAGCGTTACTGGTCGCGATTCGTTTTCAAAACCCACAAGGCGGAAACCATGGAATTGAAACTGACCACCTTTGTATTCTATCCCCTGGGATTTCCCGACACGAAGCAAATCGACACGTACCGGTACAGGAGTACTGACTGGGCTGTGGGTCAGGTCTCTTCGATTCAGAAGATCTCCAGCGAGGTGGTGGAGGTGGACGGAACCCCGTTCGATATCGGATTGCTGCGCATATCCGATGACCCGCTTCAGAAGAAGTACTGAGCGGTCTCTCGTTACCTCAGGAAGGATCGTGGGGCAGGGAGCCTCGAGCGGCTCGGAGGTAGGCGAAGGGCGTGGCCGCCAGGAAGTTGGAGACCCGCGATGTGTAGATGTCCGCGTAGCGTTCCACCTGGCGGGCGAAGAGGCTCTTGTCGCTGCCGGCGCGCATCAGCGGGCCCCAGCTGGCATTGCCCAGTGTAGCGAAGGCCTTGGCCAAAGGTGCGATCTTTCCGTCAAGGGCTAGGCTCTCATCTGAAGCAGCCTTGATGGCCGCCTCCAGGGCGGCGACGCTGCCGGCCGCAGGCTGCGGACCGTTCTCGTGCCTCTGGCGAGCCAGGCGGAGGTGGGCGATACGGTTGTCGAGGTCGATCTTTTGGCTCATGAGCGCTTTCAACTCCGCCTCCGTATCGCGCGACTCCTCCAGAGCCCGGATCTCTGTCTCGATCTCCCGGAGGATCAGTCCGGTGCGCCATCTGAGCATATCCTTGCTCACGTGGACGTCGCCGAACAGATGATCCCCCACGTAGAGGATCTGAGCTCCGGAAAGCCCGAGGCTGGACTCTACAAGCAGCGCGTCGCCGCCCACGTACGCACCCCCAAGCTCGAGAGCACCGCGGTGAGGCTGCAGTAAGCCCCCCCCCTCATCCACCAGCTTGTACACCGCGTGTTGCCCGGAGAAGAACATCGGTTTGCGGGCCTCTACGATCACCAGGTCGAACAGAACCCTCCAGGTCATCCCCTTCGGCAGGAAACGATCCAGTGCGTAGGACATCATGGAGCAAGTGTAGCTCCAGTCGGAGTTGGTCACCAGCATCAATCGCTTGCCCGCTTGCTTCTGATCCAGCAGTGTGGGCGGCACCTCCGGGTCGAGCTCCACGAACCTGTCCGGGTCTGCGGTGATCTGTGATTTGAGCTCTCCCAGGTTGTGGGCTTCATCCAGGGCGGCGCGGAGAATCCGATGCAGATCACGATAGCCGATATTCTCCGGAAGCTCACCGGCGTCCAGTCTGTCCACCAGCTGGGCGAAAAGACTGGCCTCCGAAAGACTGAACAGGGTGTTCATGAACTCCCAGCGGGGCTCGGCTAGGTCCACGAAGGTGCTCGAGTACGTCTCCCGCTGGGCCTCGAAGGACAGAGGGCTGGTGCCGTGTTGAGCCTGGATGACGTAGCCGAAGCGCGTCGCTTTGACCAGGTTGCCCAGCTCCAGGTCGAAGGCCAGGCCCTGGATCACGCTCGCCGGATCGAAGGACAGTCCCCGGACGGGCCATCCTCTGAGGGTCAGGGGCTCCAGGGCGGACTCGAATGCTGCCCGCTCCCAGGTTTCGGTACGGTAGTGAACCAGGGTGTAGTCCATGTCGTATCCGACGGCACGGATGGAACGGAGGTTCAGGGTACGGTTGCACCACACCCGCCGCTGCGCCGGGACCGGTTGCCGAACTTCCATGCTCTACTCTACCACACAGGGGCACGGAAGGTCATCGCATCACCAGTCGAGAAACTAAGGCGCATCTTCCCTCTTTTTTCTTTTTTTCTTATTTGATCTTTTCTTGGACCGCAGCCACTGGAAGAAGGCTAGATTGATGCATCCAAAGGTCGTTCCGAAAATCGTTATGTCGATGATGAGGGAAGGATTGTGGAGTCCATGGACCATGCTGCCGATTTCCTGTTGATGTACTACTTCTCGACGATCCTGCGAACGACCTGCAGTAGCTGTTCTTTGTCCACCGGTTTACGGATGAGCTCGATCACCCCGGAAATGTAGATATCATGACGCTCGCTGGGGGATACATCCTTGGAAGCAACGATTACCTTCAGGGTTGGATTGCTCTTGCGCAGGGATGCTATAATCTCCGGCAAGCTTTGCCCCGTTGCGGAGATATCGATGATCAGGAGACGAATCGCACCGGCAAATGATCTGAACAGGTCGTCGGCCTGCTCCCTGTTCTCTGCCGTCAAAACCGGATAGCCGATCGCCTCCAGGGTCCTTTGTATCAAAGGCTCGGTCTCAGCGCCCAGCAGCAGGATGATTTCGTTTCGCACCCGAAATTTCTCCACGTTGGGGATGTTCATTTTACTTTCCGTAAACGCCTGAATACCGCTGGATGGATTTCGCGAGGATCCTCAAGGCTTCCTCGCGGGAACAGGTCTCCGTGACGGAGGTCTTGGAATGTTCCAACGCCTTGTATACGTCGAAGAAGTGAGACACTTCATCGATCGTATGCTTGGGAAGGCCCGAGATATCCTGATACCCATTGTAGGTTGGATCCTTGAACGGGATGGCAATGATCTTCTCATCGACCTGCTCGTTGTCGATCATCCTGACCACGCCGATCGGGTAGCAGTCCACCTCCGTCAGGGGGTCCAGGATTTCAGAGCATAAAACGAGAACATCCAGAGGATCTCCGTCGTCGGCGAGGGTTCTGGGAACGAATCCGTAGTTCATCGGATAATGAGTCGAGGTGAAAAGAATCCGGTCCAATCGAATCAAGCCCGTCTCCTTGTCCAGCTCGTACTTCTTCTTGCTACCTTTGGGTATTTCCACTATGGCGGTGAAGCCCGCAGGCTGAATCCTCTGCGGATTAAAGTCGTGCCACGGGTTCATGGAACCGTAGCCAAATCACTCATGATCGAAGCAGAACGCCACCATTCGTAGTAGGTCGACTGCAGCTGCTCCACGGAAGGAAAGGGGTAGAACAGCAAGTCTTCGCCGCTGCCCAGGTAAACACCGCTTGCCACTGTTTGATACGGGAATGCCTGCGGATGGATCCTGTCCACGGTCTTGGTTCCCTTGCCGGGATTGTCCCGCAGCTCCACCAGGCAATCGCGGAGATGGTTTATCGCCCGGTAGGGCAGATCGTTGGCGCCGCCGTTCTCCGGATCCGACGCCAGCTCTCCGAGACGCAGGTCTACGAAGCAGATCTTCGGGACATGGATGGGATTGGCGGGATCGGTGATATAGCGGGTGAATCGGATCGGATCCAGGGTGCTGACGATCCGGGGGTGAACCGGGCAGATCTCTTGATAGAGATTGTAAGGCTGGACATGCTCCGGTTCCTTTCCGGACGGCGCCAGTTCCAGAACACGTCCGTCCGGTGTCGCCATGAAGAGATTTTGTATTGAGCTCAGAGGAATCCTTTCCAAAACGCGGTAAACCGACAGATACATGGAGCGCTTGGGCTCGCCGTTGGGGTGAGGGACGCATTTGTTCTCGATGTCTCGAAGATTGAAAGGTGTTTTTCCCAGGTCGCCGAGAGAAAAGAACATTGCCTGGCCGCGGGTCCGTTTTTTCGTACCCACGGCCAGGTAGGTGCCGAACTCCAAAGGCGGAAGCATGGAGGCGATCAAGGCCTCCGGTATCATCGAGAGATACAAGTATGCACTCACCATTCCCTCCCTCTGCTGATCGATTGTATATATAACGTAGATAGAATTGCTTTCAGCAGCCTTACTGCAACATTACATTTTTGAAAGGAACAACATCACCAAACCTTTCAATTTTGTAATGGTTCTGAAATCCCCCGGAAACGATTGCCGCCGTATTATTAGTTGAGAATCCCTTTCCGGTAGAACCACGATCCATTATAATGAGCGGGGGAGGTGCGGAAAAGCGCGGGTTGTTGCCAACGGCTATGATGGAGTTATGAGCATGCGGATATTGATCATCGAAGATGACCAGCAGATCGCCTCCTTTGTCACAAAAGGCCTCCAGCAGGCCGGCTTTGCCGTAGATCATGTTTCAGACGGGGAGGAGGGGCTGCAGATGGCGGAGCTCAACCCATACGATGCGATGGTCATCGACATCATGCTCCCCGGATTGGACGGCTTTTCCGTGATCGAAAGGTTGCGATCCGGCGGAAACACGACTCCGATTCTAGTGCTGAGCGCCCGGGGATCCCTGGATGACAAACTGAAGGGCTTCCAGACCGGCAGCGACGACTATCTGACCAAGCCTTTTTCCTTTTCAGAGCTGCAGGCCAGATTGCAGGCCCTGCTGCGGCGTACGACTCGTGGGCAGAGGCAGAATGTGCTCGAGGTCGGCGATCTGAAAATGGATCTGTTGAGCCGAAAAGTCAGTCGCGGCAGTCGGGAAATCGAGCTGCAACCCCGGGAGTTCGCTCTCCTGGAATATCTGATGCGAAACTCGGGGAATGTAGTTTCCAAGACCATGATCCTGGAGCACGTTTGGGACTACCATTTCGATCCTCAGACGAACGTGGTGGATGTACTGGTTCACCGCCTGCGGAACAAGATCGACAAGGATTTTCAAACCAGGCTGTTGCACACGGTTCGAGGCGTGGGCTATGTCCTCAAAGTCCCTTAGTTTCCGCTTAACCATCATCTTTGCTGCTGTCTTTGTTGCCGGGTCCCTCCTGCTCGCCGCCGCCACCTACGCCTTACTTGCGAATTCTCTTCGCCGTGATGATTCGGCGGAGATACGGTCCCGTCTTCTCGAGTTCTGGGCGATCTATCAGACAGGGAAGCTCGAGCTGATCCGCAAAGAGCTGACCCTGGAACGCCTGGTCATGGAGGAGAGGTTGTACATGCTGCGCATAGCCGGCCGGAGCAACAACACTCTGTATCTGTACGTCCCCGCCTATTGGACGGAATACAACCTCGGCCTCCTGGAAGCGGTTCCTGTGATCCGAGAGGGAGACCTCATCCGGCTCCACTCCGGAAACGATCGCAGCATGCTGGAGATCTCCTCTTTGAAGCTTCCCGATGGGAATATCCTGCAGATCGGAATCAGCACGAAGAGACGGCAGGAGGTGCTTCAGCGCTTTCGGCGTATCTTCGTTCTGGTTTTTCTTCCTCTGGGTGGATTGAGTCTTCTGGGGGGGTTCCTGTCGTCCTCCCGTTCGCTCAAACCTGTCCGCCACCTGGTCGAGGTGACGAAGGGTATCATCGATACCGGCAGGATGAACGCCCGCGTGCCTTCGCGGGGTTCGGGGGATGAACTTGATGAGCTGGTGGGGCTTTTCAATCGCATGCTGGCCAAGATCGATTCTTTGATCGCCGGAATGCGCCAGTCCCTCGACAATGTGGCCCATGATCTGCGCACTCCCATGACGCACCTGCGGGGCACCGCGGAATTGGCGCTCCAGGGCGCAGAGCAAATCGGTGCCTATCAGGAAGCGCTGGCTTCCTGCATGGAGGAGTCGGCGCGTATCCTCAACATGCTGTCGAGCCTGATGGATATTTCCGAAGCAGAGACGGGGGTCATGAAGCTGGATCGCAAGACTATCGATCTGTCTTCGGTAGTTGACGATATGGTGGAGCTGTACGGGTACAGCGCCGAAGAAAAAAATATCACGATCGCCCGGGAATCGGGAGAATCGGTCATCGTCTCTGCAGATCTAAATCGGATCCGTCAGGTCATCGCCAATCTGCTCGACAATGCGATCAAGTACACCCCGGAGCAAGGAACGATCACGGTAGCCACCGGCAGGCAGGGGGAACAGGCGGTGGTGACCATCCGCGACACGGGCCCCGGCATACCCACCAAAGACCTACCCCATATCTGGGATCGTTTGTTTCGCGGAGATCAGAGCCGCTCCCAGCCGGGCTTGGGTTTGGGTTTGGGGCTGGTGAGGGCGATTGTTCAGGCCCACGGCGGAGAGGTCGGAGTCGATAGCAGTCCGGGGAGAGGCTCCAGCTTCATCGTTCATCTTCCCCTCTAGGCGGTCCCCCATCCTTGTGAAGTAGCATCTCCCTTAAAACTGTATTCCCTTACGAAACTGTAATCTCTTCGAAAGGCTGGCGACAGCGAGCAGGGATACATTGATCGTAGTGCAGGCAGAACATGAATGATAGAAATTACACCCGGAGTATCGAAGCAGTCGTTCCCCGGCCATGATGGGTAGGGAGAGGGAGAGCGACGAGCCTATAAAAAGGAAGGGAGATCAAAGAGATGAACTACGGCATCTTGTTTCAGTATTGGTGGCTGCTGGTTCCGGCTATCGTCTTGGGCTTGATCGCCCAATCGATGGTCAGGAATACCTATCGGAAATACAGCCAAGTGCCAACCCATGCGGGGATAACCGGTGTTGAGGTTGCCCGGCGCATCCTCGATAACCACAGGCTTCAGGACATACCGATTGAATCGATAGCTGGCGCGCTTTCCGATCACTACGACCCGCGCTCGAAGACGCTACGACTTTCTGAAGCGATCTACAATGGTAACAATGCCGCGGCTATCGGAGTTGCGGCACATGAAGCCGGACATGCTATTCAACACTCCCGGTCCTACTTTCCACTGGCGATGCGAAATACGGTCTATCCGGTCGCTTCCTTCGGATCAAAACTTGGTCCGATGATCGTGATTGGCGGTTTGATCTTCGGTGCCTTGCAGCCACTCATCACCGTCGGTATCGTTCTGTTTGCCTTTGGGGTAGCTTTTTCCATAATCACCCTGCCGGTGGAGATCAACGCTTCAGCTACCGCGCTGCAGATCCTGCGGCAGGATCGCTACCTGAACGAAGAAGAGCTGCAGGCAGCGAAGAAAGTTCTCACCGCCGCCGCTCTGACGTACGTCGCTGCAGCCCTTGCCTCCGTGCTCACCCTGGTGCGACTCGTTCTATTGGGCCGCAGGAGTTAGACAGACGCTGATTCCGGACCAGCAAAGACTCCTCTGTGCTGCATGTTCAATTCGAGTCTATCGCCGAATCGGTTCGGGACAGGATCGTCGCCTTGTTGTACAGAATTACAGATCTGTAACCTTTCGGACAGGAGCCGGAAATATCCAACGGTTACCTTACTGACAGGAGCCTTGAGCTCCTCAAATCTTAAGAGGGGGCTACCATGGACGACGATAAAGATAAAAAATCACCATCCTTTAAGCCGTTCAGGGGTGGTAAGTACGGACCGATGCTGGGGTATCTGATCGCCACCCTGCTAGTAATCACTATGATGAACTATTTCCTGGCGCCGAAGCAAAATATTTCCGACGTGGATTTCAGCACCTTCAAAGAGAAGATTCAGAAGGGCGAAATCAAGCGGGTCGAAATGACCCCGTCCTACTACATGGGATTCACGATTACCGAAGAAGAGGCACAGAAACAACAAAATAGCAAAGATCAAAAAGCCGCAGCTACCCCGATGCAATTGTTCAGAACCACTCCAGTTGAAGATCCAAACTTTATTCAACTGCTTGACTCCAAAGGGGTGGAGTACTATGCGGTTCTTCCCAAGAACCACCCGCTGCTCGGCATCCTTCTGACCTGGATCCTGCCGTTTGCCGCGTTGTTTTTTCTCTGGCGTTTTTTGTCCCGGCGCATGGGTTCTCTGGGTCAAAACGTCATGACCTTTGGACAGAACAAGAGTCGGGTTATTGCCGAGGGTGACACCGGAGTCCGTTTCAGCGACGTGGCCGGAGCCGATGAATCCAAAGCCGAACTAGTAGAGGTGGTCGATTTTCTCAAGAATCCGGGGCGCTACACGGCGATCGGCGGGCGGATCCCCAAGGGCGTGCTCCTGGTTGGAGCTCCGGGAACGGGAAAAACCCTGCTGGCCCGGGCGGTTGCCGGAGAGGCCGGTGTGACCTTTTTTCGTATCAGCGGATCGGAGTTCGTGGAGATGTTCGTCGGCGTGGGAGCCGCCCGGGTCCGCGATCTGTTTCAACAAGCCCGGGCCAAAGCACCCTGCATCATCTTTGTCGACGAGCTCGATGCCATAGGAAAGAGCCGCAGCACCGGTATATCCACGAACGACGAGAGAGAACAAACCTTGAATCAGCTTCTGGTCGAAATGGATGGTTTTGACGCCCGCACGGGAGTCATTATAGTCGCCGCCACCAACCGGCCGGAAGTTCTGGATCCCGCTTTGCTGCGCCCGGGACGTTTTGACCGCCAGGTAGTGGTGGACAAGCCGGATCTTACCGGTCGGGAGGAGATCCTGAAGTTGCATAGTAAAGATGTCAAGCTCGATGAGTCGGTCAATCTCCGGGACGTGGCCAGGCGGACCGCCGGATTCGTCGGAGCCGATCTGGCCAACCTGGTGAATGAAGCGGCTATTCATGCGGTTCGCTCGGAACGGCAGCGGGTGTCTCAAGAAGATTTCGACGACGCCTTTGAGCGGCTTGTGGCAGGCTTAGAGAAAAAGAACCGCCTGATCAATCCGAAGGAGCGCAGGATCGTGGCCTATCACGAGACCGGCCACGCCCTGGTGGCTTCTCTCACCCCAGGGGCCGACCCGGTAGAGAAGATTTCGATCGTACCGCGGGGTATCGGTGCTCTGGGATACACGATGCAGCTGCCGACGGAGGAACGCTTTCTGATGACCGAGGAGGAGCTGTTCGGGAAGATCGATGTGCTGCTGGGAGGAAGAGCGGCCGAGCAGCTCGTGTTCGGCGAGATTTCCACCGGAGCGGCCAACGACCTCGACAAAGCCGCCGATATCGCCAGGCGCATGATCACCGACTTCGGCATGAGCGACAAGTTCCGCAATGTCTTTCTGCCCTCCCGCAAACAGAGTCCGTTTCTCGGGGAAAACAACTACACGATGATGCGGGAGTACTCCGAAAAAACCCAGCAGTATATCGATGAGGAGACAGCCCGAATCATCGACGGATGTTTTCAGCGAGTTCTCGCGCTGCTTCAAGACAACCGGAGGTCGATCGAAAAGATTGCCGAGGAGCTGCTCAAGGTAGAGGTACTCGACGGGCA
>Ga0315552_1002473_pt1 | contig 10878 bp, 9 predicted proteins | sample SalMarSW160170MG_2_FD_203102 | JGI IMG/M metagenome (GOLD analysis project Ga0315552, IMG submission 203102) | Salt marsh sediment microbial communities from the Plum Island Ecosystem LTER, Massachusetts, United States - Salt Marsh Sediment SW1601-70 ...
TATCACCGAAGGAGGTTGGCACAGATGGAAGCCGAGACAGAAAACAATATGAACGTATTTGGGGAGTACATGAAAGAAATGTTAATCAAACGGAGTATTTCTCTCAGAGAGTTGGCCCGAAGAACTGAGATGGATGCGTCGAATCTGTCAAAAATCGAGCGGGGAAAGGCATACCCACCTCAAAAACAACAGACACTACAAAAACTTGCCGAGGCATTGCAGCTCAGCTCAGAAGAAAAGCAAAGATTTTTTGAGTTGGCTGCTTTGGCAAACGGCATGATCCCAGAAGAACTTGAGCACGTAAGAAAAAACAAAGCCATTCCTTTACTGCTGAGAGCGATTAATAACAAACAATTACAGGAGCAGCACATCAAGAAACTCGCGGAAATGGTTGAAAAAGAGAATCGTTGGCAAGGGAGAGTTATCGATTGAAATACCGGTCTATCCCCTTCCAGGAATATCAAGCCAGAGCGACAAAGATACTGGAAGACTGTGGTGTCGGTGAAAAGGACCACCTACCTATCGACCCAGAACGGGTCATCCGCAAGCTGGGGATGCAGCCAATCCCGATGAAAGACTTGAAAGTTAATTTCGGTGTCAAGGGGTTCGTCGCGAAATACAGATCAGCCCTTCAGATCTATGTTGATGAATATCACTATCTTTATGAACCAGAAAGCAGCCTTTTCACTCTTGCGGAAGAACTGGGTCACGCCGTTCTCCATCTTATCGATTTTGAAGAAATAAATTCGATTAAGGACTGGATCGCGGTGGTCGCGCAGAATGCACGGTACCACAAATATGTCGAGCAACAAGCAAGATGCTTCGCTTCTCATCTCCTCCTTCCTGAATTTCTGTTTGATCGCTATGTCCAGAAATGGATGAGAGAAAACGTACGTGATGTAAAGCGGTGGAATCATTTCTCCCATGAGAGCTTGGCCCAGAATGTGGGATTTCTAATGGCAGATGAACTGGGCGTATCAGAATGGATAATTGGCTTCAGTCTATTGAGATGGCCTGATCATTTGATTGAAAAGATAGTGCAAATGCATCCAGATTTGCTCGGAAGGAAAATGACCGGTGAATAAAATTCAAAGGAATCATCAACTCGTCGTTGGCGGGGATTCCTCGACAAATAGTGGGAGGGGAAAATGGCCAAGAAGGTAACTTCTAAAAAAGCCGCCAGCGCAGCCTCCAAGGTTCTTCGCAGCAAACGAACAAGCAAAACCTCAAAAACTGCAGCTGGTAGCGCTCTGTCGCAACGAGAAAGGCCACGGCGTCGAAAGAAGTGATGCCGTAAGCGACAGGAACAAAAAGACAGGTGGATTGGAGAAAGATTTCTGAGACCGCCTGTCTTTTTTTATATTGTCATACCAACCCTGCCTAACCACCTCCTATGTGGGCTAAGGGTGGGGTGCCTTGGCGAAAACAGGGTTCAGTTACTAGATCCTTCGATTCCTAACTGCTTTCGTATAAGTTTGCACAGTGATTCTCTTATTTCGCTATGCCTTGGAACGGGAGCCATTCTGCCGTTATTCGGATTTATCTAGATGTCATGGCGGGTGCCATGTCGACGCAAATAGCATCCTGCGTGTACACGCTCTTATGAATTGATTTCTTTTCACACTTGGAAGGAGAGTTCTTTACTTTTTATTTCCAAAGAAGGTTCATATTCTTCCTGCTCAGACATGATCATTCTATAGGCATCCTGGATGTTTTCTTCTAGTTCTTGCAGGGTGGCGCCTTGGCTGAAGACACCTGGAACTTCTTTTAATTTTTCTAAATACCACTCGTCATCGACCCAATACGCAAGGGTGAACATACGCTCCACATAAAACTCCTTCGAATCTAAGATACCACGGAAGACACGGTCGTTACCATATCATTCAAACAGAGTAGAATTCTTGCAGTGATTATATAGCCCTATGTCCCCTACGGGACGAAGGTGAGCAAATAACACGGGAATTATCGCTACGGTGGCGTTCTTCGGCTAACCGCTTGCCGTTAGATTTCCCAGGATCTTCCTGTACAGACCCGTGAACCGCTCGATGCGCCTTAGTTTCATGCGGGCGTCGTGCTTCCAGATGCTGTTCTCGAACTCCTGAACCACCCGAGAGAAGTACTCATGGGCCCGGCGCAGCTCGACCAATCCTTCAGCAAATCTCTGGTAGGCGTCATCCCGCGGTTTGAAATGAACAACCCGGCGCTGCGATAGAGATTGATACAGAGCCTCGATTCCGTGGATGGCCCGGGAGAAGTGGACAAAACCCTGCTTGTAGTAGGCGTAGGAGGGATCCTTGTGGAAGCCCAGATCGGTTCGGTCGCTCACCGGCTCTGCAACGCCGGTGGCGCCGGTCCCGTTCCAGGAGGTGTCGAATTTCAAGCCGCCCTCTGCGCCTGATTGCCGGGCGGTCGTGCTGCCTTCGGCTGAATGGCTGAAGGTCGTAGTACCCGCACCGGAATGCGGAGTGGTCGTTCGGCCTGCACCGCGATCGCCGAAGGCCGTGTCGTCCGTTCCGTAATAGCCCTCAACTCGAAGCGTGCCCATCAGGTAGGCGTAGGCCTCGTTCAGGGCGATCATCTTCAGTTCCTGGATCGCCTTGCGATCTTCGGGAAAGATATCCGGGTGGTGCTGCCGGGCCAGCTGCCAGTAGGCTCTCTTGATCTGTTTGCGATCCGCTCCCGGTTCCAGACCAAGCTCCCGCCAGAAGAAGCTGTCGCTCATGCACCGGCCCTCATGGCCCGCGGGGAGGTCGGATGAGCAGCAGATCCCTCCCTACCCACACATACTCCCACGATTCCGGCTCCGGCCCCTGCCCGACCGCACCGTCCGGATAACTGGGAATGAAGCCGAACCGTTTGGCGTTCAGGTAGTTGTGTGCGGAGATCCAGGCGAATCCCTCGGTTTGCCGGAACTCGGTAAAGGCGTGTCCTTGGGACGGATCGGAGATGTCGACGGTGTACCCGCTGTGGTGCTTGGAGAAACCGGGGATCGAGCTGTAGCGGAGCACCTCGTCGATCCACCGATCCGCCTCGCCGGCGGCGATTGCTTCCGCGCTGTATTCCCCGCCCGTGCTCTGCACGCTCATCCGGCGCAGCTCTCCGAGAAAGATCTGGCGCTGCCGATCTACGGAGCGATAGGCGGAAACCAGCTCCAGATCCACCCCCTCCACCTTGGCTGCAGACTGCAACGCCAGCCAGGCGCTCATGGCCGCTTCCTGCAGGGAATGACGGCCCTCGGCAACCAGAGCACCTTCATCGGCCTGCTGGCGCAGCCGGTAACCCCGACCGATCGCCAGCTCCACGATGTGCCCGTCCGCCGCCGGATCCCCGGTTATCCACGGCGCTGCTGCTAGCGGTTCGGCCCGGGCATAATCCACCTGCTCGTACAGATCTTTGAAGCCGTTGGGGCTGTAGGTCTTGTAGCGCACGGCCTCACTCCAGCGCGGATCCCCGGGTGCTATCCCCGCGGATCGAAGAAGAAGCTTTTCCGAAAGCGTCAGGGAAAACGCTCTGAGCGTATTCAAATTTTGCAGCTGATCTTTGGGTGTTTCTTGAGAGAAGGTTGCCAAGAACGCCCGTTCGGCTCCGAGGTCATAGTCCGGGTGGCGCAGGATCTGATCCCGGCAGTGATCGAGAATACTCTGGATCTCAAGGGTCAACTGTTCTTCCACGATCCGCCGGCTTTCCCGCAGGCGTACGTACTGCCTCAGCGAGTAGGCGCTTACGGCGATCAACCCCAGCAGAACCAGAAGCAATACCGCGTACAGAACAAGCGATTTCGGTCGCACGATGCGTATTAGATCCCCCCGCGTGCTCTAAGAACTCTGGGCCTGAATCGCCGTCACGGCGATCGTATAAACAATGTCCGTCACCGTGGCGCCGCGACTCAGGTCATTGGCCGGCTTGGCCAATCCCTGCATCACCGGACCGATTGCCGGAACATTGGCCGCTCTCTGCACCGCCTTGTAGGCGGTATTCCCCGCATCCAGATCGGGAAAGATGTACACCGTGGCCTGACCCGCCACCGAGGAATCTTTGGCTTTCACCTGGGCGACTTCCGCCGAGGTGGCCGCGTCGTACTGGATCGGGCCCTCTATGGGCAGATCGGGCCGTCTCTCCTTGGCGATGCGGGCTGCTTCCCGAACCTTGTCTACATCTTTTCCCTTACCGGAGGTGCCGGTAGAGTAAGACAAAAGCGCCACCTTGGGCTCGATACCGAAGGCCTTGGCAGTATCTGCGCTGGTGATGGCGATATCCGCCATCTGCTCCGCCGTGGGGTTCTCCACCAGGGCGCAGTCCCCGTACACCAGCACCTTATCGGGAAGGGCCATGAAGAAGATACTGGAGGCCAGAGACACACCGGGTTTGGTCTTGATCACCCGCAGGACCGGGCCCAGCGTATCGGCGGTGGAGTGGGTAGAGCCGGAGACGAAGCCGTCGGCGTCTCCCTCGTAGACCATCATGGTCGCGTAGTACACCGGATCGAGCAGCAGGTCCCGGGCCATCCCTTTGGTCACGCTCTTGTGCTTGCGCAGCTCATACAGGGTGTCTGCATAGTCCTGTATCACCTTGGGATCGGCCTGCTTCGGATCGATCAAATCGGCCCCGCTCAGATCCAGATCGTTACGATGGGCCAGGTCCTTTATCGTATCGATATCCCCCAGCAGGGTGATATCGCAGATCCCCCGATTCAACACCTCCGCGGCCGCCTGCAGGATTCGGGGCTCCGTACCCTCGGGCAGGGCGATGCGTTTGCGCGCTCGTTTGGCCATCTCCAGGATGCGGTACTGGAACATCCGGGGTGTGACGACATCGCTCACCAATGTTCCGAGCTCCTTGAAGATCTGATCCGTGTCGATGTGCACGTTTACCAGCTGGTTCACCAGGTCGATCTTCTCCTTGTCGTCCTTCTTCAGCTCCCCGGACACCTCGTTCACCTTGAGAGCACAGCTGTAGGTGTCATCGGGCACCTTCAGAATGGTGAGCCCGGCGTCGACCTGCCCCTTGAACAGCTTGCGCACGTTGGGACCGGGCACCAAATCACCGGTCAGGATCATCCCCGAAAAACGCGGGTAGTACACCGAGCGCTGAGCCGCCATGACCGCGAGGATATTGTCCACCCGGTCCCCGGGGGCGATCAGCAGATAACCGTCGATCTCTCCGACGTAGCCCAAAGCGTTCTCCGGGGTCATGGCCAGGATCTTGACGTCCGTCACCACCTTGGACAGATCATCCCCCTGATAGAAGATCTCCGCACCGAGTTGTTCCGCCACGTCCCGCAGACGAGGCCGGGACAGCAGCAGATTCGGCGGGAGCGTGCCGTAGAGGGTTATGTTCCGCTTCACCAGCATCTCCCGCAGTTTCTCCGTATCCCGGGTGAAGGTCTCCGTCTCGAATCGGTTGACCACCACCCCGAGCAGGTTGCAGTTCATCTCCTGGAACGATTCGGTTGCTTCGATGATGCTGTCTACGATTTGCGAAAATTCCTTGCCCGCACCGCTGGCCACCAGGAGGACGGGCGCCACGAGATTGTGGGCCAGCTCGGCGTTGATATCGAACTCCAGAGCAGAAATGGTGCTGGTATAGTCGGTGCCTTCGAAGACGACAACATCTCTGCCCTCTGACAGGCGTGCACAGGCTTCGAACACCCGCTCGAACAGCTTATCCTTATCCTCCTGGGCATCATGAATCGAGGCGGGGTTGATGTCCGAAAGCTCGTCGTTCAAGCCGAAGATATCCCGGACCAGCAGAGCATCCTGATCGACGGTGCTGTCCCCGACGTACCGCTGGCCGATAGGCTTCATGTATCCGACCTTGGGAATGATCCCCTGTAGAGCGTGCATCAACCCGATCGTCACCAGACTCTTCCCGCTGCGCGGTTCGGTGGAGGTGATGAAGATTTTCTTTTCCATATACTTACTGTTATAAATGAGGAGATCGATTGTTTCAAGGCGGCTTCCCGCTCTGGGCAGCTCGCCTTTGGCTGACGCATCCCCGTCGGTATGCCGGAGCGCGGCTTTCAAAATGTGCATCATAAACTAGATTTTGTTTATTCCTAGGTATTTATGGGGTATGCTACGATTACGAATATCAGCAGCTTGTTTTCTCAACATCGCTCTGCTATTTTTCAGAACATCAGGAGGATACGCGGATGTCGGGAAAGGAAACCATGACTTCCCGGGATCGTTTACGGCGCGCTCTCAACCACGAAGTTCCTGACCGGGTGCCCCTGGATTTGGGCGGATTCCAGACGGGCATTCACAAACGAGCCTACACCGCTCTTCTGGACTATCTCGGGATGGAGGATGAGATCCGGATTCTCGATCCCGTGCAGCAGCTGGCCAAACCCAGCGAGCAGCTGCTGCAGCGTTTTCATATCGATACCCGCTACATCGGTGCTCATGCCCCGGAGAGTTTCGCCGGCACGATCGAGAAGAACGTGCGGGGTGGTCAAGTATGGTATGATTTGAAGGATGAATTCGGTGTGGTCTGGTCGATGCCGGAGGAGCAGCAGCTGTTCATGGATATCAGCCACCATCCTCTGGCGGATGCGACGATCTCGGATCTGGCTGACTACCCCTTCCCCGCCGGCAACGATCCCAGCCGATTTACGGGAGTCCGGGAAGAGGCTCAAGCTCTCCGCCGGGACACGCCGTACGGGGTCTGCACGGCCATCAGCGGGGTGGTCTACGAGATTTGCTGGTACATGCGCGGTCTGGAACGCTGGTTCATCGATATGATGGAGAATCCCGAGTTTTGCGCGGCCCTGCTCGACAAAACACTGCAGTACTGGCTGGACTTCGAAACGGCCTTTCTCGCCGAGGTCGGCGACCTGGTGGATGTATTGATGATCGGTGATGACCTGACCGGACAGTACGGCCCGCTGTTTTCTCCCGATTTTTACCGAAAAATCGTGAAACCGCGCCAGAAAAAACTGGTGCAGCACATCAAATCGCTGACCAGCGCCAAAGTCTGGTATCACACCTGCGGATCCTGCCTCCAGTACATCCCCGATCTCATCGACAACGGGATCGATATACTCAATCCCGTCCAGATCAGCGCCGACAACATGGAGCCGGGAATACTCAAAGAAAAATACGGAGAAAGACTGGTGTTTTGGGGAGGCGGCATCGATTCTCAGGCCACGCTGCCCTTCGGAACCCCGCAGCAGATCCGCGACCAGGTGCGGATCAACCTGGAATTGTTCAAACCCGGCGGCGGATATGTGTTCAACAATGTGCACAACATCCAATACGGAGTGCCTCCGGAGAATATAGTAGCGCTGCACGATGCCGCCTACGAGTTCGGCTTCTACTAAAAACCGGATAACAGGTAGATACGGTGGAGAAGATAACCAGCGTCGAAGCCCTCTCCTTTCCCATGGCCGCCTCCTGGCTTATAGACACGGTCATAGCCAATCCGATGAGCGAGTATCCCCTCTATCGGGATAAACGTTCCTCATGGATGCGAAAAATGACCACGGTGATCGTTCGGGTGCGGACCGCCTCCGGTCTTTACGGCCTCGGCTGGGTGGGGGGAGGCAAGAGCGCTCCGGCTTCCCTCATCGAGGAGGTATTTCGAGATCTGCTGATCGGGGAAAACCCCTTCGATATCGAGGTCCTGTGGGAGCGGATGTACCGTGCCTCGATCCCCTACGGCCGCAAAGGCGTGGCCATAGAGGCGATCAGCGGCATCGACACGGCGCTGTGGGACCTGCTGGGCAAGATCACCGGCCAGCCGGTGTACAATCTGCTCGGAGGGAAGACCAAGGACAAGCTGCGGGTCTATGCCACGGGAAACGCCGTCGAGTCCCATGTCAAGCGGGGCTTTCGGGACGTAAAACTGGCCATGGTTCACGGACCGGCGGACGGACGGGAAGGGATGGAGCAGAACGAACAGCTGGTACGAGAGACCAGGGAGCGAATCGGTCCGGATGGAGATATCATGCTGGACTGCTATATGGGGTGGAACGAAGAGTACACCCTGGAGATGGCCGGGCGGCTGCACGGGTATCGGATCCGCTGGATCGAGGAACCACTCATGCCGCAGCACTACGAAGGATATCGGCGCCTGCGGGAACTGCTCAATCCCATGGGGATCCTCGTTACCGGCGGAGAGCACGAGTTCACCCGGTATGGATTCCGGGAGATCATCGAAAAACAGGCCGTGGATCTGCTGCAGCCCGACATAGGCCGGGCCGGGGGTGTGTCGGAGGTGAAGAAGATCTGTACGCTGGCCTCCACCTACGGGATGCCGGTCATTCTCCACGGATCGGGGGCGCCTTCCTATCACGTGGCGATCTCCACCCCCAACTGCCCCTGTTCGGAGTATATAGATATGTTTGCCGGTGGGGGTATTCCCTTTTTCAGCGGCGAGCCCCAGCCGAAAAACGGCTGCATCGAGCTCTCCGAGGCTCCCGGTTTCGGATACGAGTTGAACGAGGAGCTTCTGCAGGGCAAAGAACCGGCTCCGATCTGGTAGCACAAAAGCAATGCGGCAGGACGTTGCCTTTACGAAACAGGGCAATGAACGTTAGAATTTGTTTGGAGAAACCGCAATGGCCGAATGTATCCTTGAGCTGAAGAAGATCACCAAACAATTCCCCGGGGTCACCGCCCTGCGGGACGTGGATTTCGACCTCCGGCGGGGCGAGGTTCACGCCCTGGTCGGAGAAAACGGGGCAGGCAAGTCGACTCTGGCCAAAATCATCACGGGGGTGCTTCAGCCCACCGAGGGACAGATCCACTACGAGGGATCGCCGGTGGTCTGGGAAAACCCCAGGCACTCCATAGCCAGGGGAATCGCCGCGATCTATCAGGAGCCGGCGATCTTTCCCGACCTCAACGTGGCGGAAAACATCTACATGGGCCACCAGCCCCACGGGGCGGTCACCCGCAACATCAATTGGCGGCAGCTGTACAAGAACACCAACGATCTGCTGGAGACCCTGAAGAGCAGCATCAAGGCGAAAGACAAGATCACGGGTCTGAGCATCGCCGAGCGCCAGCTGGTGGAGATCGCCAAGGCCCTGTCCATCAGCGCCAAGATCGTAATCATGGACGAACCGACCTCGGCTCTCAGCATATCCGAATCGGAAGAACTGTTTGCCATCGTCGAAGAGCTCAAATCAAAGGGCACGTCGGTCATTTTCATCTCCCACAGAATCGAGGATATCTTCAGGGTGGCCGACCGGGTCACCGCGCTGCGGGACGGGTATCACGTTGGCACCAAGGCCATCGACCAGGTGGATCTGAAGGATCTGATCCAGATGATGGTCGGCCGGACCGTGCAGAATCTCTTCCCGAAGTTGGAGACGAAGATAGGGCAGGAGATGCTGCGCGTGGAGGGCCTGTCCAAAAAGGGGAAGTTCAAGGATGTCTCCTTTTCCCTCCGCGCCGGAGAGATCCTCGGTCTGTACGGGCTGGTAGGGGCGGGGCGTACGGAGGTGGCCAAGGCCATCTTCGGCATGGACCCGGCGGATTCAGGCAAGATCTTCATAGCCGGAGAACAGCGGAACATCCAGCATCCGCAGAAGGCGATCGACCTGGGACTCGCCTACGTGCCGGAGAACAAGGATGAGGAGGGGATCATTCTCAACATGGATATCACGGCCAACATCACCCTGCCGATCTTGAAGGAGTTCATTAAATCCGGACTTCTCGACAGGGCCGCCGAAGAGGCGACGGCGGAACAGTACGCGACCAAGCTGGACGTAAAGGCATCTTCGGTCAGACAGAAGGTGATCAGCCTCTCCGGGGGCAACAAGCAGAAGGTTTCTCTGGCCAAATGGCTGGCCTCCAAAGCCCGTATCATCCTCTTCGACGAGCCGACCAAGGGAATCGACGTAGGTGCCAAGGCATCGGTGCACAAGTTCATCAGCGAGCTGGCAGCCGACGGTTACGCCGTCCTGATGATTTCTTCGGAGCTGCCGGAGATCATGGGTATGTCCGACAATATCCTGGTGATGCACGAGGGAGTCGTAAAGGGGTATTTCGAGCGCTCGGAAGGCAGCCAGGAGAAGATCCTGGCCACGGCCCTGGCGGATTGATCGACCATGAACCTGGAGAAGGGATAAACGGCATGTCCAAGAGAACCGGAAGGAGTGTATTTGCACGATTTGCCGGGCTTCGCGAACTGGGTATCTTCATTTTCCTTGTAGCGGTAGTGGTCATCATCTCCGTCCGCAGCCCGGTTTTTCTGACCCTCGATAATATTCACGATATCGGCCTGGATGCGGCCATCCTGGCCATCGTGGCCGTGGGGGAGATGATGGTCATCCTGACCGGGGGCATCGACATCTCCGTGGGCTCCGGGATCGGTTTATCAGGAATGATCGTGGCCCTGATTATCATGAACCACTGGGGCATCCCTCCCCTCGTGGCCGTATTCATGGGTACGGCGGTCGGCGGCGTGCTGGGCATGATCAACGGGGTTCTGGTGGTAAAGGCCAGGATCCCCCCTATCATCACGACCCTGGGAACCATGAGCATCTACCGCGGAGTGACCTTCATCATCAACTACACGATCAACAAGGGCAAGTGGGTGGCGGCGGATCGATTCGCCCCGGCCTTCAGGACCTTTACCCGGGATACCTTCTTCCTCGTACCCAACCTGATCCTGATTACCATCATCATCTACATTATCTTCTACTATTTTCTCAATCACACGGTCACGGGCAGGAAGATCTACGCGGTCGGCAGCAACCCCGACGGCGCCCGTTTTGCCGGCATCAACGTCAGCAAGATCATGTTCCTCCCCTACCTCCTGACCGGGATGCTGGTCGGGACCGGGGGAGTGCTGTGGGTATCCCGCTACACCTCGGCTCAAACCGACGCGGCTCAGGGCTTCGAGTTTATGGTCATCACCGCCGTTGTGATC
>Ga0315552_1002486_pt1 | contig 10845 bp, 10 predicted proteins | sample SalMarSW160170MG_2_FD_203102 | JGI IMG/M metagenome (GOLD analysis project Ga0315552, IMG submission 203102) | Salt marsh sediment microbial communities from the Plum Island Ecosystem LTER, Massachusetts, United States - Salt Marsh Sediment SW1601-70 ...
CCCTTTAACGAAGTTCGTTCCCGCCAGGGTTGGGCTCGTCGCCCCGGATATGTTGCCGCCGTTCTTTTGCCACTGATACCTGTACCCCGGAGAGTCGCCGTCCGGGTCCGACCAACCCGAAGGAGTCGCAGTGAGGGTCGTGTTTGTGTATGCGGTAGTCGGAGAGACCGACACCGACGAAACCGAGGGGGCGCCGTTGCGAATTGTAACGGAATTACTCAACTTCGATGCGCCGGTGTCAGTCCCGTCCCACGGCGCGACCTGGCAGGTTATCACATCCCCTTTGACGAAGTTCGTTCCCGCCAGGGTTGGGCTCGTCGCCCCGGATATGTTGCCGCCGTTCTTTCCCCACTGATACCTGTACCCGGGAGAGTCGCCGTCCGGGTCCGACCAGCCCCAGGGCGTCGCGGTGAGGGTGGTGTTGGTGTACGCGGTCGCGGGAGAGACCGACACCGACTCAATTGACGGGGGACGATTGGCCCTGAGGACAACGATATTGATCGTTTCAGAATCACTCTCGGAGGGGAAAGCGTCGTCGGTTACAGTGAAAGTAACGGAATAGTCTCCAGACTGTCCAAACGCGGGCGTCCACGAGAAGATTCCGGTGGAGGAGTTGAGGCTTACCCCTGAGGGAAGCGGCGATGCTGAGTAGGTCAGCGTGTCTCTATCAGGGTCAGTAGCGCTTAGTTGAAAGGAAAGCTCCTGATCTTCGCTTGTGGTCTTATCGCCTATGGAATCAAGAACGGGCGGCAAGTTGACGTACATTCTAAACTCAAATGCTTTCGTCGTCGGCGCGATGGCGCCCCCCTGAATGGCCAGAGAGGTGGTGGTCTTCATGTCCTGCGGGTCTCCAGTCGGCTCGCCGGTCACCAGATCAACCTCCACGAAATATGGGCTGACATCTGCCGGAGCCCCTGATGCATCCCAGGATATGGTCGCCTCCTCACTCGTCGGCACCACCATGACGACTGTCCATGAATACAACCTCTGCCCAGAGACCTGCGGAATCAGGTACATGGAAAGCTTGTTCCATGGCCACTCAAGGCCGCTCGAGATATAGTAATCAAAACCGGAGACCTCCGGTGGTGGAACGGTATCTTTAGATTCCGATTCTCCAGAGCTCAGAAGACCTATCTTCAGAGAATGCTTCGCCTGGGAATCGAGAGTGGAGGCGAGATCAACGGCGAAATACGCCGACTCCGCCGCTTCGCGTATGTTCTCCCCCGGACCCGTTGTACTTCCCTTTCCTGCGGCTTCCGCCGCAACCCAATAACCCTTGTGCGGCTGCAATGCGCTTTCCGCGCGGACGTATTTTGTCCCGTCCCATCCCCAAACCGAGCCGACGACCTCCGGATAGGGCAAAGGAAGAGGTGTCTCCTCCGCCACAGCGAACGCGTTCCATGAGGCAGTGAAGTTCGGAGTCGGGTCGGAGATAGGAATATAATCGTACTGGACGGAAACCGGCGCGGTGGTGATAACCCAGTAGGCACGCAGCGGCTCAACCGATGTCACTTCAACGGATTCTGACCCGTCCCACCCCAATACGCTTCCCACAGCCGCGTCACCGAAGATCGAGTCGCATGACGGGTCGAGCGGCTGGTGTGAGATACCGACCAGATTCGAACCCGCGTGGAGATTCAACGTCTGCGGAGCATGCAACACCGTTATCGTATAATGGACACTGCCGTCAGCCGAAGGGTCACCCACCGGCCCGTTGCCGGCGGCGTCATCGGCTGTGATGAAATAGTAGATGTCCTCGGTGGAGCCGACGGCTATCGGGAGCGAGGCGGAGCCTGAGAGGAAATCGAGTGAACTCCAGCTCGGATCACTGGCGCTCTTGTAATACAACCAAGCTTCCGCCACGCCCACGTTGTCCTCCAGGGTGGCGCTGATGGTCACGCTCTCCCCTCCGGTTGCGCTCGTGTTCCCTGTGAGACAACTGACCGAAGGAGGAGTGGTGTCCTGCGGGAAGGAGTCCTTCCGCGTCGGGTCCGTCCCGCCGACGAATTCTTCGTAGTTACTCCAACCATCCCCATCGCTATCGAGGTTGGCATCATTGGGGTTTTCAGCGTCAAGGATTTCTCTGTACATATATTCCCAATAGTTGGGAATGCCGTCAGAATCGTCGTCGCCGTTGAGATTCTCCACTGTCAGCGAGGCGGCGGCACCGACGTTGCCCGCCAGGTCCTTCTCCCTGATCTGAAGCACATTCTGCGAATCGGGATCGACACTGAAAACAAACTGGGTGGTCTCCGGGGTATCAGTCCATTCGCTATACTGCCCGCCAAGAACCTGATAGTTGCTGAAGTTTGTATCGGTCGGACCGCCATCGAGGCTTAAAGCGACCGTGTTTTGGTCGAGAACGTCGTAAGTCTCGGAAATCACGGGAGATAAGGGAGGAAGAGTATCGCAGATGACAGGATCCGACTCCGGAGAAAAAGGCCCCTCGACCCCTTCCGATGTGGCCGCCGCGACCTTAATCTGGTAAGTGTGGCCATCCTGGCCCGAAACTGCGCACGCTTCGGCGGAGGGATGCTCGGGCTCCAGTTGGTAGTCGCCGCCATCTACGGAAACGTACACATTGTAATAAGCGAAGCTGCCTTGCGGCGGCGTCCAAACGAAATCGAGCTCGGTATCATCGTCATAGCCGACTTCGGCGCAGGCAGAATCGGGCGAAAGGAAACCTGCTGCGAGCAGCCAGGCGAAAACCGGCGCGAACAGGGTTATAAGCCTCATTTTCATACTTCATAGGCCTTTCTCCCCCCATTGCCAATTTCCCCCTGGCAAGGTGTGACCATCTTGAGCAACACGTGTGCCAGAAATAAGACACATCCGCCAAGATTCTTGCCCGTGCCCGTAATAGCCACGTAATACGTGAGATACGAAAGCGGCAGGCAGCGCCGTCCCTCCGCCGCCAACCCCTTGCGGTGGGGAATCGTTCTCAAAAAGGGGCTTCAGCCACAGTAATGTTCCCCTGAGCTTTATTAAGCAGAAGTTCCCCCGGCTTAAGCAAGTTATCTAATTGGTGCGGCGTTAGTTGCCGCAAGAATCAGTTTCCACTGACTGGGTACAGCCCGAGGAGTTGTAACGCTCGCATTTGCAGTGGAGTCGGTTCGGTGAGTTGCCGGAATGTCGGACACGAGGGGTCCGGTTTTATCCTGCAGCGGTTGCGGTAGATGATCCCCAACTCCTCCATCAGCGCCTCGAAGCTGTGCACAGGTAAGCCGGTCGGTGTCCGCCGCGAGGTTTTTTCCTCTTTGCCGATGCTGATTGTCTCGCCGGCGCCACGCGGTCTCGCTTTTTGCGCTGTTCGTCCAGTTCCTCGTCGTCAAATAACAGCGGCGCCAGAGCCTTTCGCATGTGCCACTTCACGTAATAGCTCAGCATACAGATGAAGACGTGCGCCCGCACGCAGTTATCCATTTGCACCTACGTAGGCATCTCGCGATCCCCTACGAGCACAACCCGTGATAGTCCAAACCGCCTCCGCAGCTTCTTCACCTGGTCCGACACCGTCGTCGGGTCTCCTGTATCCCCCGGATACACTTCCACTGCTATCGGTCGCCCATCCTCGTCGGTCAACACCCCGTACACGATGATCGGCGTCCCCTTTTTCCCATCGCGGTCGCACCCAAAGCGAACCAAAGGGCACGTCCGCCCCCCATAGTAACTGCTCGTAAGGTCGTACAGCACCAGCGAGCCATCGCAAAGGTGACGCTTAGCAAGCTTCTTCTCGATCCTCGCCTGACGCCGAAGGAGCCAATCCATAGCCTCATACAGCTCGTCCTCATCGGCGTCCTCCACCTTCAAGTCTTGCGCCAAAGTCGTGGTGTGCCACAGCCGGGTGGTAGCCAGTTTCTAGCAGGGGTGAATCAACTGCTCCGCAACCATGGCAACCGTCAGGTCACGCTCCCTGCAGCGCTTCGACGAAATCAACTTGTCCAATCCCAGTTTTCGGATGGTCCCCAGCACCGCCTCCACATGACCATGAGGAAGGGAGCGTTCCGTGGCGAAAGCCTCTCCCACGGGGACAAGAGCCTCGTCCCGAAGGACTCGACGCAGCAACTCCACCTTCTGCGGCGGCCAGTTGGTCAAATTGTCCAGCGTCGTCTTCTTGATTGTCTTCCCCGCCCGCCTCGCTTTACGCAGCAGGAGAGTCGGACGAGAATTTCGGTTGGGAACTTTATCTATATACACACTAATTATTATACTGATATTATTTGCGATGTCAAGTATTATTTTATCAATACATGGGTACATATTTCCATTCATGTACAATCCTATCCCCTTGAGCTCAAACAGATTACAACGAAAATCAGGCGTTTTTTCCGGGGAACTTCGGGGTAAGCCTGCCCTTACAGGGCGACCCGAAAGTAACTTGTTTTCGTTGTCGGCCTATGGCAATCCTGCCAACTTTTTCCTCCAGCCCTGAAGGGCGCAATATTCCAGCCCAGGGCAACGCCCTGGGAATAGCACGCGACGAAATGCAAAAGCTCTGAAGGGGCGTGATAAGGCCCGCGTACCGTGGGGTTCGCTCCAGAGACAGGACAGCGGCTCTCCGTGCCACTGAAAAGGGGCCCACACCCCACGGGACCTTAGTACAGGTGTTCGTAAATACGGCCACATATTGTGGATGCAAAATCTCATGTATTTCATAGCTTTTTCCTCTTTGCAGCACCTGAGTACGTGGCTGAACTTGCGAACCACAAGACTTAGCAGGCGGGCAGGCCGGACCATGAAATAGCGCAAATGTGGGCAAGCTCTCGCAGAAGAGCATGGCCCAAAGGCATAGAGAACCTTTGATCTTTGTTGGACGAATGCAGCCGTATTTATAGTCAAAAACGCTGGCATACCGGCTGTCGGTTGGTTGCCGGGGCCCCTGTTAGGCACGGGCTTCAGCCCGTGCTTGGCGTGCGGCCCGGACTCCTTAAGCCGGCTTCCGCCGGGCTTCTCGGCCAGGGACTTTAGCCGTTCTCACCAGCCCCCGGCGGTTTTTCCTCCTTCCGGCCGGAAACGTCATCTCTGGCCGCGCTTTCCAGCGACTCCTCGTTCTTCGTATGCGAGACGACCTGAGAGCAGATGCCGTGAAAAACATGTTGCGGCATGGATGAATCCTTTTAGTCGAGAAGCCCGGCTGAAGCCGGTGGCTGAAAACTGCTGCCTCGGATCGTGCCCGCTCAGGCTGATGCATCGCTTAAGCCCTGCGTCTGTGTGCCATTATGGGGATTGATTCCCGATGCGAGTGACCACCGACTGAAGCCGGTGGCTAAATGGTGCTCGCGAATACAACTACATGTTTTTCGTGCAAAATCTGGTCACTCGCGGGAGTTTCTGCCTTTTTGAAGAATGGAATACGTGACCGAACTTATGAAGCAAAGCACTTAGTGCTTGAATCGAGGCCGCGCGCTTTGCTACTTTCTGTGCGCTGAAGGTGGCACATCACAAAGGCAAAGGAGCCCCGCAGGATTGGGAGATGCGCCGAACGTACGTGCGGAGATTTATCCTTTCGCTCACTCTGGCCGTTTCAATATGCCTTCCCGCGCTGGTTGGCGTTTTGCAGGCGTCTGAAGAAGCGGCGCAGCCCCGCCCCGGCGGGGTTGATCCGCGGGCGATGAAGTTTCCTCCACTTAACTTCCAGGCGCCCAAGGTTGACCGGACGGTCCTGCCGAACGGAATGGTCGTTTACATGCTCGAAGACCACCTTCTCCCCCTCATCAACGTAACGTCCGCGGTCAGAACTGGCGAGATATACGTCCCCGCCGCCGAGAAAGCTGGCCTCGCTTCCCTGGCAGGCTATGTCATGAGAAGCGGCGACGCGAAAAAGATGACCGCCGACGAGATAGATAAAGCCCTCGAATACGTCGCCGCTTCCGTCACCGTGGATGTCGGGAGGGAAAGAGGCACCGCCAGCATCTTTTGCCTCGAGAAGGATCTTGACTCGACGGTGCACATAAAAAAGCATATAAACCAATGGAACGTTCTCCTCAGGCATCTCGGATTGGAAAGGCTCAACCCGGACTTTTATGCGGTTTCAGTGATAAACTTCATTCTTGGCGAAGAAGTACGTTGACTCTGGCAGAATAACGCTTCTTGTCGTTGGTAATGGTGAGGCCCGGAAAAGTTTTGGCAAGAGTTGGGGAGAATTCAATACGATCGAACTTTCCGCGCTGGAAGCAGGCAAATGAGAATGTGCAGCATAGCGATATGCTTTCTCCTTGCGGCAATAATGGTGACCGGGTTACGCGATGCGCGGCCTCAGGAAGATCAAGGAGCGAGAACCCTTAGGGACCTCGCTCGATGGCTCCGCAACGAGGCTAAGCGTCAGATCGAAGGGTGCCGCCGCCTTGCCCGTGATGGGGTCACCCAATGTTTTACCCCAGACGGCGCTGGGCGGTACGGAGCCCTATGGACCCGGGACTTTTGCTACATGGTGGAAGGATATGCCGAAGGCATCAGCAATGCGGACTTACGAAACGCCGTGGGCTACTTGCTGAGGGGCGTTCGCCAGGATGGAGTCGCCCCTGACCGAGTACAAGCCGATGGGCAAGCGGTTTACAGTGCAGGCTCCACCGAGAATCCGGTCGGAGAAGCCCCCACCGATAATGCCCAGTTCCTCGTCAAACTGGTCGAGTTCACGGTTAACCGAACGGGCAATGTAGAAGTTTTCACAAAGCATGCAGCGACGCTGGAGAAAGCGATGAGAAGTATTCCCCGCCGAGATGATGGCCTCGTTTTTATTGATCCGAACGGCCCCGGTCGCTCACCCTATGGTTTCACCGATTGCATCCGCAAAACGGGGGCCGTACTCTTTTCTTCGCTACTCTATTGGGAATCGGCGCATTGCATGGCGCGGCTTTACGAAAAAGTGGGGCGCGGCGAAGAGGCGCAGCGGTGGCGCCGCGAAGCGAAACGGGTGCGAGATGCTCTTCGCGCTCTCTGGGATGAGAAGGAGAGCATCTTTTTGGCGGCCACACAGGACTGCCGCCAGCCCGACGTTTGGGGGAGCGCTTATGCTGTGTTCACCGGGGCTGCCACTAAACAGCAGGGGTGGGCTATTGCCCGGTGGCTGGACAAGCACTACCGCGAAATTGTGTGGCAGGGTATGGTTCGCCATATCCGCGAGCCAGAAGGGTGGCAAAGCTTGCTGCGGCCCTTGCCCGCGAACAATTATCAAAATGGGGGTTACTGGCCTGTGCCCGGAGCATGGGTTATCCATACCCTTCGCCGTGTCAACCCGCAGCGAGCGAGCCAGATGCTCTTCGATCTTCTCCAACACATGCATGAGCACGGTGTCAACGAGTGGGAAAACAAAAACGGCGCGGTCGGTGTGCGCGATTACGTTGCCTCAGCAACGCTGACGCTCATTGCCGTGCGCGAGGAGGAGCAACGGTCTAAAACTGCGCAGTGATTTGTCTTCTCATAAGCGTCTTCTGGGACCAAAGCCTATGTATTTTCCGGACGAAAAGCTGTTTTTAAAACTCGCCGAGAAGGGCAACCTGATTCCGGTTTACCGGGAGTTCCTGGCGGATATGGAGACGCCGGTGTCCGCTTTTCGGAAGATTGACAGCAGTCCTTTCGGGTTCCTTCTGGAGAGCGTGGAAAGGGGCGGCAACGTCGGGAGATATTCCTTTCTGGGCAGCGACCCGCGGGTTATCTTCAAATCGAGGGGAAAACAGATAACCTTGATTCAGGACGGCGAGGTCAAGGAATACTCCGTCGAGGGCAACCCGCTGGACGAACTGGCTCGCCTAATCTCCAAGAACAGGCCCGTCGAATTGCCGGAGCTTCATCGCTTCACCGGCGGCGCCGTCGGCTACATCGCCTACGACGTCATTCAGTACATCGAGGACATCCCGCAGCGCAATGAGGATGACCTGCTGCTGCCCGAGCTCTATTTCATTATCACAGACACCGTCCTCATCTTCGACCACGTCAACCGCACTCTGAAAGTCGTCTCCAACGCTATCGTTGATTCCTCCCCTCAGGCGGCGTACCGAGAAGCCATCGGGAGGATAGACCGCGCCGTGGGGATGCTCTCGCGTCCTCTTCAGCCTTCCACCGTCGGCATCCGCGGTCCTCTGCGTTACCCCGAGGTTCGCTGTCCGTTCACCAAGCAAGAGTTCAAGCAAGCGGTTCGCCAATCCAAGAAATACATTAGAGCAGGGGACATCATCCAGGCCGTTATCTCACGGAGGCTGGAGATGTCGTCTTCAGCCCGCCCCTTCGACGTTTATCGGTCGCTGCGAGCAGTCAATCCCTCGCCTTACATGTATTATCTCAAACTGGACGACCTGGCGATAGCCGGCTCCTCGCCGGAGCTCCTCGTCAAATGCGAGGACGGCCTCGTCGAGATTCGCCCCATCGCCGGCACGCGGCCCAGAGGCGAGACGCCGGAAGCTGACCTCGCTCTCGAAAAGGAATTGCTTTCCGACCCTAAGGAACGAGCCGAGCACATCATGCTCGTTGACCTCGCCAGAAACGATGTCGGAAGAGTCGCAGAATATGGCAGCGTCAGAGTTCCCGAGCTGATGGCCGTGGAGAGATATTCGCACGTCATGCACATCGTTTCCGACGTCGTCGGCAGACTGAAAAAAGGCTACACTTCCTTCGACGTTTTGAAAGCCTCGTTCCCTGCCGGCACGCTCTCCGGCGCGCCGAAAATCCGCGCCATGGAAATCATCGAAGAGCTTGAGAAAACCAGACGCGGCCCCTATGGTGGAGCCGTCGGATATTTCAGCTTTTCCGGCAACCTCGATTCCGCAATCACCATACGAACCGTCGTCATGAAAGGCGGCAAGTGCTGCGTTCAAGCCGGCGCCGGCATCGTCGCCGATTCCGACCCGGAGAAAGAGTTTCAGGAAACCGAAAACAAAGCCAAAGGGATGATAAAAGCCATCGCCCTCGCGCAATCGTTCGGGTAGCTCGTTTCCGGGAACAGAGGTGGCAGGCCGAATCTGCGTCTTTGCTGGCTTCCCTGACGGAGAGAAGAGTGCAAAACGCAGAGACGCAAAGGCGCGAGGAGGATTTCGTCGTGATAGTCGTCATTGACAACTACGATTCGTTCACCTACAACCTCGTGCAGTATCTCGGCGAGCTGGGGGCGGAGCTTGAAGTCTTTCGGAACGATAAGGTTGCCGTTCGGGAAATTGACGAACTGAAGCCGAGGGGCATCGTCGTTTCACCCGGCCCCTGCACGCCCAAAGAAGCGGGAATCTCAAAGGAGGTCATCCGACATTTCAGCGGTAAAGTCCCCGTTCTCGGCGTGTGCTTGGGGCATCAATGCCTCGGAGAAGCTTTCGGAGGAAAAGTGGTTCATGCCCGCCGGCTCATGCACGGGAAAACGTCCATGATTTACCACGACAAAAGCGGCATTTTCCGCGACATCCCGACCCCTTTCGAGGCGACGAGATACCATTCTCTGATAGTTTCGCGTTCCGGTCTCCCGAAGGTTCTTCGGGTCACCGCCTGGACCGATAAGGATGAAATCATGGGTCTGGCGCACAGCGAGCATAGCACTTGGGGAGTTCAGTTCCACCCCGAATCCATCCTCACCGTGGAGGGGAAACGCATACTCAAGAATTTCCTGGATATGACGTGACGGACGAACAGGGCGTGACTGCGAACCGGTCGCAGATTTGCAGGGTTCACCACGGTCAGCGTCAGCGAGGTGACCACCGGTGGCACGGGCGTCTCGCCCGTGGTCAACGTCGTGGAGGCGTTACATGGGCATTTTGGTTCTTTTTCTAAAAGAACGTTCCAGGAATCCCCTTTCGGCGGACCGCGGACAATGGGCCCCAATCTTCTTTTGAAAAAAGAAGCAAAAATGCCACCAAAATACAGCCGCCCCCAGCGAACATCTGTGGCGGGGGCAATACCCCCTGATTCCCGGATAGACCGACATGAAAGGCAAAATCCGCAACGCCTTCGGGCGTGCTAAAGAGTCAATCCAACGCCTCACTAAGGGTTCGCGGGAATTCCTAAGCGGAGAACTCGATAAGGTCAAAAAGTTCTCCAAAGTTCTGGCTCGCGAGATCATCGCCCTTTTCGTCATGGCCATCGTCGCGGGTATCGCCCTCAGCTCCCTCCTCAAATCCTTCGTGTTCGACCTTGTCATGCCTTTTGTGGGACTTGTCTCGCCTGAGGGGAACTGGCGAAAGCTCTGCGTAAGAATAGGAGCGAGCGAGCTCAAAATCGGCAACTTCCTCGCCAACTTCATCTTTTTCCTTCTCGTTGCACTTATAATTCTTCTCATTCTGAGACTGATGCCGAGAAAACCCGATCTTACCTTCCCCGAGCTTGTGAGGACCTGCCCCACCTGCGGCGAGCTCCTTCCCCCGGGCGCCACAGAATGCAGCAACTGCGGCGAGTCACTCCCCCGCCTTTCCAAAGAGGAATAGCCTCAACCCCGTTTTCCCACTTGCCTGGGGGAGCATCCTCTTGGGAATGAAGGAATTAGCGTCTGCCCGCATGCGCGCGGCTAAGCTGAAGGGAGGGCAGAGCCCATCGCAATAGATAACTAATTTTGGTGGATTTTTGACAAATAGTGATATTTGCGCTTGACAGCACAATATGTTGTGGCATAATGGTCTTAAGGTCTAAGGAGTGTTCTTTGAAAAGCGCCTCCGATGAGGTGCGAAGGCTCACCTCCGAGGTCTGTTTGTCCCTTGTCCAACGGATGGCCGTTGTCCGGACAAGTGCCCGCAAACCTGGTTTGCAGGCTGAAACAGAGGTTGCTAAACATTGCCTCTGACCCACCCACAGCGGTGGGGATTCTGTTGGCGCAGTGCAGGCCGTATGCGTCGAAGAGCGCGGAGACGATGGCAACCAAAACCCGACCCGTTGATC
>Ga0315552_1002488_pt1 | contig 10840 bp, 8 predicted proteins | sample SalMarSW160170MG_2_FD_203102 | JGI IMG/M metagenome (GOLD analysis project Ga0315552, IMG submission 203102) | Salt marsh sediment microbial communities from the Plum Island Ecosystem LTER, Massachusetts, United States - Salt Marsh Sediment SW1601-70 ...
TAGCTCCCACGCGCCTGGGCGATTTCGATCAGAGGAACCATCTCCGGGTCATAATAGTTCCAAGAAATCCATGCCATACGGCGGCTGGTGTGATGGGCAAAGGTCAGTACATTTTCTACTCTTCCCGCTGTCTTCCTCAAAGCATCCCAGAGTTCGAGCGGGGTGTTGTAACTCGGGTCACTGGCGCTGAAGTAATAATCTCCTTTTCCCACGTTGCGAAAAATAATATTGTAATGACCCCGGTAAAGATTGCCTCCTGCGTCGAATTCACTTGTCCATTCAAATCCGGTGAAGGTGATAAACTCACCAGGCAGGTTGTACATCTGGGCTGCAAGCTGGGTCATGTGCCAGGTGTGATCGTTCTGATGCTCTGCATGGTCGATAGTACACATGAAGTCCAAACCACGCACAAAGTGCGTATAATGCTGGTTCTGGTCGATTCTTCCGTTTCTCCGGCCACACCCGGAGATCTCGCTGTGCTGGTGCAAATCCCCAAAATAAACCTGAAGAGTTTTCCCCTTGTATGTAGTTTGGTATTGGGAGAAGGTCTGCGGTTCCGGGAACTCGACTGCTTTCCTTTCTAAAGGAATCAAACGTGGAGATCCACCTGTTTCCAATTCAGGCATGGAAGCAACAGCGATGAAATCCGGTCCGTCCATATGTGTCCAGCTCGGATTATCCAGGAAACCTTTTTTCTCACGATCGTGCTGAGCCCAAGCCGTCCAAACCCTCCCTTCTGGGTCCTCAGCTAAGGACAGGAAAGCTTTGTAGCTTTGTCCCTTCAACCAGGCCAGTCCATGATTGATCCATCCCTCTGTTCCCAGGCTTTCACAGATCGGACAAAAATAACGGCGCGGCCTGGAATAACCTGTAAAGCTTCGGGAAGTAAGCCAAACCGTACCTCTACTGGAGCAGAAAACCGTCGGCATCAGCCCCATAGCCGGGTCCTGGGGTGTTTCAGCGGTCCACCATTTTTGGCCGTCGGTGACCTTAATTACCCGCGAAGGATTTTCCACACCATACACTTTGTCAAGCTCATAAATCGGCCGGGCTGTCTGTTCCCAGGATACGGAATCGTCATCCAGTTGGCACATCAAGCTTTCATATACGACCCAAGCCCGGCCCTCTCCATCTACAGAAAGACGCGGATTTCTGTTGACTCCTGTACCATCGTCTACGGTAAGCAGGGAATCATCTTTCCTGTCAATACGCTGAAGTAAGACAGACTGGAAGCCATGCTGAGCGGCTGTCCAGGTCAGCCACACCTCTCCGTTAGGACCTTTGTCTATACAGGGTGAAGAATAGGATATTTGGGAACTCTCAGGCTTTATGGACCGATAAGGAATCTCCTTATCCGATCCTGCACTAGGAGTGACAAGGATCTGGCCTTCTCTCTCCCAGGCCGCCCATAGTTTGCCTCTCCTCATAACTGCAGAAGGATGAAAACCCGGGCTCAAGACCTGTGGTTTGTCCCAGCCTTGCTGGGTCTTTGTGGTTTGCTTAACGAACCACCGCTGTCCATCGTAAGAAGAGTAAACAAGAACAGGCTTTTTTTGTGAATTAACAAGAAGTTGAGGCTCAACCTGGTCCGTCAAAGTGGGATCAGGATAAGAGAGCACTGACCACTTGCCTCCAGAACGGGAGCAGACAGCAATCTTAAAGCGACCTTGCTGATAAGAAGGCCAGGCCATCCAAAGTGTGCCGTCTGACGCGAAAGCGATGACCGGAGGGTTGCTTCGCGAATCTTTCGGCGTGTTCAGCCGCACCAAATCAGACGGCAGGCAATAGCCTGCACACAGAAGCAATACACAAATACTAAAGACCCAATATTTTTTCACGATAAACCTCTCTTTAAATATAGAAATTAGGGGATATGATTAGGGGATATGCATAAATCTTGATTAGATCTGGTACGGTGTGTCATAATTTGAATCGGAAGGATAAGATGTGTGTCTGTGCGCGATTTTCCGTTGAGCACTCTGGAGATAGTCGAGTAGGAAAAACCTGTCACTTTTTGGACTTCTTTAATGCTCATTTTCTAAATAAACTTTAAAAATTTTTGAACAAACGTTCTGCGCAATCATTTATTCTATGATATGCTTACACTTCAAACATGCCATTTGTCAAGAAGAAATATTCATTTTATCTACAGAAAATATACTCCCCAGACCGTTTCTTTGCTCTGCTGCATTCCATCACTGTTATTGGAGATCATCTTGGTGAGTTAAAAACGGTTGCCGAAGAATTGGGGATTCCCTTTGAATGCAAGGACCATTGCACATATGATGAATTACAAACCGGCAAAGGTATGTAAAAGGGGCAAGATCATTTCTTGATCATTTCTTCGAGTTTGGGAATAAGATCCTTAATGATAGACGCTTGGGGATCATCTGGTGCCAGTTCAAGAAATTTCTTAAAACTCTCTATCGCCATACTATAATTTGTGAGATTTAAGTAGGCATATCCTCTCTGTCTGTAAGGAGGAGCCCAATCACTATTTATTTGAATCGCCTTATCATAATATTCAATGCCTTTGGCGGCTTCGCCCTGCTTAAAAAAGATCTCCCCGACTTTGAAGGTCATGGTCTCATCTCCAGGGAAAATATCGATGGCTTGCTGGAGATAATCCTTAGCTCTGTCAACATCACCTTTCAATATATAAATCTCACCTATTCCGGCTAGCGCATGGGCTACATTTTCATCTCCCCCAAAGGAATTTTTCTCTTGTTTTGCCTTTTCCAACATCGTCTCAAAGACCGCAATGGCTCTATCATATTCACCCATTTCTTTGTAACAATTTCCAATGTTGATCTGAACCTGATAAAAGCTTGGAGTCTTCTCAAGCAACTCTTCAAATTTCGCAACAGCCTGCTCATATTTTTTCGCCTCAAAGAGCTGATTGCCCTCTTTAAGGAGAGTGGCACCAATTTCATCCTGAATGGCAGTTCCTTCTTGGATAACTACCTTTTTGAGGGTGATATTGACTGGGGCGTTATTCTGGGAAAATTGGCTGACCTGGAGTTCCAGAGTAAACGGTTCGTAGCCTTCCAACTGAGCAACGATAAGGAAATATCCGGATCCTAAACCTCCAATCGCCCAATTCCCTTTTTTATTGGATTTGCTTTCAAATTTTGTCTTATAATCCAGATGTTCAGCTGTAATCTTCACATCTTTCAAGGGGTTCCCCGAGTCATCTGCGACTGTTCCCCGAATACGTCCTTTCCCCCGACCCTGCTGGCCAAAATTCAGGGTTACCATACAGACCAAGAGCGTAAATATCATAAGAATCAGGAATGTGTTTCTCTCTTTCATGCGGTCCTCCGAACTATGAAATTTGAGATTTTATTCTATTTTATCTCATCAAGATTTTCAAGCAGACCAAAATTCCGTCCCCCCAAAGAAGAAAAAAAGTCCTTCAGGATATGTTTTCTGTTGTTATTAAGGCAAAATTTCCCCTTGATAGAGTAAAAATATAAAGGTAAAAGAGAAGTTAAAACAAGGTGTTCCAGGAGACAATCATTTCTTTAATGAGATTTATTTGAACGGACACTGGATAGATTTGGATCATTACAGAATTTCTGATAACTGGCTTAATCATCCATTTTTAAAAAACATACATTTCAATAACTGGCATGACATCGATTTTTCACATCATGGAGGGAAGTCTACGATTTTTTATCAGTCACTTTTTTCCAGACGCGGAGGAAGTTTCCACCCATGATTTTCTTAATATCCTCATCGGAATAGCCTCGCTTCTTCAGCCCGCAGGTAATATGGGGATAGTCCTGGGCACCCTGGATACCCACCGGAGAGGGGGTCCGCGGATACATGTCTGCACCCAAGCCGACGTGTTCGACGCCTGCAATTTTGACAGCATGGTCGATGTGATTGAGAAGGTCTTCAATGGTCGGCAGATTCTCCAAAGGCCAATCCCTGCCTTGACTGAGGTGTTCAATGGCGATGCGGAGATCGATATCCTCGATCTGGGGGACTCTGGCAAAAATGGGTGCAGCGATGGCTCTCTGCTCACTGCGTGCTTTTGCATATTCGGATGAAAGGTAACCCACCTCAAAGACAATGCCAATCACGCCACCGTTTTTTGCCAGTGCCCGAAGCATGTCGTCGGTGATGTTGCGGCGGTGGGGATTGATGGCTCGGCAGCCGGAGTGGGAGCAGATAACCGGGTCCTGGCTCGTGTCAATCACATCATAAAAGGTATCATCTGAAACATGGGAGAGGTCGATCACCATTCCGATCCGGTTCATCTCCTTGACCACCAGGCGCCCCAGGTCATTGATTCCGTTCCAGCGAGGTTTATCTCCGCTCGAATCCGCCCAACCGTGACTGAGGTTGTGGGTTAGTGTCATCGACGAAACGCCGAGCTCGTGGAATTTGCGCAACAGGTCTAGGTTGTCCTCGATGGCGTGACCTCCCTCGATAGCCAACGGTATGGCGATCTTGCCTTGGTCTACAATCCGTTCAACATCTGAGCCCGTCCGGGCGAGCTCCACCGCGTTCGCATTCTTGGCTATGGCTTTGGTCATGGCTTCGATCAGTTGGAAGCACTGACGTGCCGCATTGTCCGGATAGAGGTAGTTCTGGATGAACAATGCAACCACCTGCACATCGACCCCACCTTCCTTCAGACGCGGAATGTCAACGTGTCCTGCGGGCAGGCGGTTTCCGATATCCAATCCCTCATAAAGGACACGATAGGAAAGATCGTTGTGGCAATCCCAGACAATCGCCTCCCGGTGCAGCTTTTCCAACTTTTTTTCATTTATAGTTTTTTGCGATGAGGGACACGGAAAAAGAAGAGCTCCGATGACTAAAATGATCAAACTAAAGAAAAGACAGTGTTTTACGTATATCATGGGTTTTCTCCTCGAAGAAACAGTCATTTTACGATAAAACCTCCAGAATTGTCAAATTTTCTCACCCCATAAGGCGCAAAATGGACCTGGCATCCTTAAAAATAAAGCAGTCTGATCTCCATATTTATCTTTGTAATCTGTGTACTCGTTCAGATACATTAGTGAAACATTGGAGGAGCTGTCATGCAGGCCTCATCGGGTAAGGAGGCCTCAGATATCTTCCCATGTTGTAGAGAAAATTAGAGAGTTAAGAGAGCAATATCCGTGTTGGGGAAGGGATAAGCTGGCAGTACTTTTACACAGAGAAAGCATAGAAATTTCTTCATCGACTGTAGAGAGAGTAATCAATCGACTGAAAGCGAGAGGAGTTCTTCGAGAGCCTATTAATACTAGATTACATTATTTTCCACAATTTCTATTTGACTACTCTTCCTTTTACATTTGATATGTTGACGCTGCCGCTTCCATCTCTTTTAATTATAACGTCTTTCTCAACACCGTTGACTCTTATGGAGCCTGATCCGTCGATTATTGTCACATCACCCAGGACATCCATTATTTCTATCGATCCGGAATTATCATCTATCGAAATTGAACCGTGAATATCTTCGAAGTCAATATCCCCCGAACCGTCATCGATATTCAAATCCATTACTTCCGGCATCTTTACAGTGAGATTGATGAGCTTTTCCCTAAAAGCAGAAAGCTTAAAGGGAGGACACAGTCATTTATGAGAACTTTATTTTGCTGAAACCGTCATTTATGATATGATAAATAAAATTCTTATGTTTAAGAATATAGAGATATCAGAAATTTTTCACTCTTCCGATTCTGCCGTTGTGTATCATGGAAATTGTTTGGACTTATTGAAGGATATACCCGATGGATCCATGCAACTTATAGTAACTTCACCACCTTATAATATAGGAAAAGAATATGAAAATAGATTGAAATTGGATGATTACCTTAATCAACAGGCGATTGTTATAAAAGAATGCACAAGAACTCTTTCTGAATGCGGAAGTATTTGTTGGCAGGTTGGGAACTATGTTGACAGGGGATCAGTCATCCCTCTTGACACTGTTTTGTATCCAATCTTCCGTGGTCTTGGTCTCAAGATGCGTAACCGTATTATCTGGCATTTTGAACACGGATTGCATTGTTCTAAAAGATTTTCAGGCCGTTATGAGACTATAATTTGGTTTACAAAATCAGAGAACTATGTTTTTAATCTTGATCCAGTTCGGACACCTCAAAAATACCCCGGCAAGAAATATTTTAAAGGGCCCAAAACTGGCCAGTATTCATGTAACCCATTAGGTAAAAATCCTGGAGATCTTTGGGTAATTCCAAACGTGAAAAGTAACCATGTCGAAAAAACAGAACACCCATGCCAGTTTCCTGTAGAATTAATTGAACGTTTAGTTCTTTCTATGTCTTATGAAGGAGATTGGGTGCTTGATCCGTTTCTTGGTGTCGGTACTTCGATAATAGCAGCAATTCGACATGGTCGTCGTGGCGTAGGGGCAGAAATAGTTAAAAAGTATATTGATATTGCAAAGGACCGAATTAAACAGGAAATCAATGGTACTTTGAGGACACGCCCAATGAATAAGCCAATATATGATCCAAAACAGGCTGGTAACCGAATAGCAATAGCACCTTCTAGAACAAAAAAAGATTTTGGGCAAATATCTTTATTGGAAAAGCAAAACAAAAGGTTTGCAACAAAATGAAAATTATTGAGCTTTATTCCCATTTGAATGGTCTTGAGTTTTTAATGGTTCATAAACCGGGGCTATGGAGAGAGATCAAGCATGTTATCAGGGATGTAGATGCAAAGGCTTGCAAAACAAAAGTATCGAAGGAAAAAGGCATGAAAGGAAAACTCTTATATAGCCCAATTGATATGAATCTCCATTTCAAAAGTCTTCTAACTAAGGCTGGTTGGAAAGAAAGTCGAGTAAGCTATTGGGTTACGAAGAATGAAAAGCTCATTAGAAAAATCATTTCAATGAATCCCAAAGAACAAAAAAAGGAGATTGAAGTGACCGGAGAAACACCGATCTACAGTTATAACCAAACTGATTTTGTGAAGGATCGTGTTGCCATTGAAGTTCAGTTTGGCAAATATTCATTCGTTGCATATGATCTCTTCGTGAAACATCTTGCCTTTTATGTGGGAGATCATATTGATGTAGGTATTGAGATCCTTCCAATGAAAGCCCTGCAGTCTCAGATGAGTTCAGGAGTTTCATATTATGAAGGTGAATTCTATAACGTCATCCGCCAAGGTAGAGGGGTTCCGGCTGTTCCTTTAGTTATTCTTGGTATAATGCCATAAAAAAGTAAGTATGTGAATATTGCAGTTTGGCTGCGCTAATTGTCAGATTATAAGAGAGTTAATCAAAATATTAAGCCATTTTCCCACCTTAAAGAAGGGCATTTTCTGTCCAACAATGGGGAGAGGCTCACTATTAGTGGCCCATCGCAATAATGAGCACCTGAGTTGACGAAAAAAGGGACATCGCATAAGTTCCTCAATATAACCAAATCCAAAAAAAAAGGAGGAACGAAGGATGTTCATATCAGTATTTTATCATGGACTTGGACTTTATGGGTATCATCACTTAAGGTCACACTATTACAAGGGCGCTATTTATTTAAAAGTGGTTCACAACAAAAAACGTTGTGGCGCCTGTGGTTCCTGGGAGTCGATGAGGTCAGCGTTAGACGTGGGCACAGATACCTGACAACGGTGGTGGATATTGAAACGGGCCGTGTGTGTGGTCTATGTGGGAGAAGGCCGTCGTGTCGCGAGAGCCTTGCGCCCTTTTTTAAGCGTCTTAAACGAATCGGAGTAAGACCCCAAAAGCCATCGCCATGGATATGTGGAAATCCTATGCCAAGACTGTCAGGCTCTATTATCGAGGATTTGCCCTGGTCTATAATGTGTTCCACATCCTGGCTGATTACTCCCGGACTCTCAATGAGATCCGGGTGGACGAATACAACAGACTTGAGGGCAGTCAAGAGGGACGGCTCATCAAAGGCTCTCGATATCTGCTGTTGAAAGGACAAGAAAAACTCTCTTCTCCAGCGCAGGAGAAGCTCATGCATCTCCTGTGTATCAATCGATCCATTTACATTGCCTATATTCTCAAGGAAAAACTTCGAAAACTCTGGAAGCAGCCTTCTCGCCAGCAGGCAAAGCGATTCCTTTATGACTTATATGCATTCATGGAAAAGGACGTGAAAAAACTGCATAAGGAAGCCATCGTGTGGGATTGTCATAATGATTTGGAATACCGCGTTCTTTATAAAGGGCTTGATATTGGGGAACGTTTGCCTGGAGGACATGTAGATATTAAACGACTTAAGGAAGGTGGAGTTGATGTCCAGGTGGTAGCCTTATTTATCCAGAATTATCTATATCCTGATAAGAGTGCTTGGCAGGCTTTTAAGTTACTGAGGGCAATGAAGAAGGCTATTGATAAAAACTCGGATTCTGTAGAGTTAGCCCGCACTGGCTCCGATGTTGAACGCATTGTATCAGAAGGAAAAATTGCATTGCCACTTGCCATCGAAAGAGATCATGCCATTGAAGATAGTCTGGAATTACTACGGAAGTTCCATGAACTGGGAGTCTCATTCCTGACTCTTACCCATAATGTAAGTCATGGATGGGCAGATTCAAGTAAGGGACCACCCAAATGGAATGGTTTGAATGAATTAGGCCACAAAGTTATAAAAGAGATGAACAGGATCGGGATGGTCATCGATGTCTCCTATGTTTCAGATAAAACTTTTTATGATGTGATTAAGATAAGTGAAAATTGCTGGGGTAGATCATGTCGGTCTTGGAGCAGATATGTATCCACGTACCCCTTTACCTGTGGGAATCCATGGAGTCCATGATTATCCCAATATCACCAGCGGTCTGAGGAAGCGGGGATATTCTGATGAGGAAATCAAAAAGATTATGGGGGGCACCTTCTTGAGAATCTGGAAGCAGGTTACTAAGTAGCCTATCTGCTTTTTCTAAAGCCAACTCCTTATTCAATTTCCTCAGGTGTACAGTGGTCTATACATTCAAAAGGGATCCCCAATTCCTCGGCAACCGCCTTCAATTCTGCAAGATGATCACCCAGCGCTGTCATGGGATGATTAGTATTCAGGCTCCATTCTACCCGGCCGCAAAGTTTTATATACCAGTGGGGCCAATCCGCACTGCAATTCTGGGACCGTTCTCTCCATTGTTCTTCAGTAGGGACATCAGTGACTCCTCTTCCAGCGGCTAAGTAGAGCTGATGGTTGCGATAGGAAAAACGGGCCCAAGTGATTACTCCGGGAATTCGTACTACAACTGAGCAAGTTCCTCCTCCTTGTTTAAAATACATGTAGGTCTGACGTTCCGACCAGGCGCCTTTTAAGGAATCATGACTTCCGTGGGCAAAGTAAGGAGCAAGTGCTCCGGAATTGACAAACCAGTACAGCCCCTTGTCAGAATCCCAATAGCGAAAGTCACTGAAACCCACAGGATCCCCATTGTTGAGGAGTTTCAAAACCTGCATGGTGATGGCAGCTCCATCATCGGCCTCAGTGGCTACTACAACGGTTTCATTATCAGATTCCGGCCTTAACCTGTTATTTATAATTCCCAAGGACAGATCCGTCGCCGGATAATGCTCGATCCAGTCCAGTTGATCCTGAACTCCCAAAAAGTCAAGACCGAACTGCTTTTTGAGCTCAAGAAGAGCAAAATATACTTTCATCTGGAAGAGGACCATATCCTTCGTTAAATTTTTGACGGGGTCAGTTCCCATCTGAATATCCATTCCTTTCTCTATTAAGAAATTAAGAGCATCTTCGGCTTTTTTATCTGGAATTTTCTCTGCCATCTTTAAAAGCCTCAATCCATCGAATCCTTCTCTAGCAACGCCGAAATATCTTAAAAAATCTGCTTCAGAAATCTTATTCCACATCTCCATGGACCGAGGACCGATAGCTCCATAGATAGAACCTTTCAGTTGGTTGACAACCCGTTTGGCTTTTTCTCTATGAGAATCAGTGATTGTGACATTTATGGGATCAGGCAAAAAAGGTCGATAACTTCTTTTGTTGAGGAAACTGTCAAGAGCATCGGAGTAAACATCGTGGTCCTCAAAATTTTCAATGAAGAGACGGTCCGTCTTTATGCCAACCTGTGCGGTGCCTGCGACAGCAGCCAACAGACCAACGGCTCCAGGATAGTTGGGAATAGCACTGCCCAGCATAAGTTTAGGAATATCTTTAGGAAGCTGCCACATGGGAGTGACCGAAAAATCCGGATACGACCAGCCAGCTATAAAATTGATAAACCGATCGCCTTTAGCTTTTTTAATGACCTTTATGCCCTCAGCAACGCTGGCAATGGGGTTATCCGGATTGAGAACATTCGCCTGCCAACCGCATTGCTTGATGACCTTAGTAATATTTTCGAGTTGAGACTGAGCCACAGGCCAAATCTGCTCATTAGGCTCTTCTCGACTGTCTAAGGGAAGGAATATATCGACGATTTTGTTCATAAAAGACCTCCACGGATGAATTTTTTGAGTTGTTTTAAGTTTTTCATTATATCTGGAAATTCACGACCAAAAAGATCATGACATTGTTTATAAGCTGCGAATAGTTTATCATAGATAGCCTTAGCGTTTTTATCTGGCAAATAGGTCTTGATAGGCGGTTTGGTCATCGATAAAATAGCCTTTTCGAAAGAATCAAATCCTCCATTTTCAGGACCTGCAGCCAATGCACCTAAAATCGCAGCGCCTAAAGCTACAGCCTGTTTTGATGCTGCCACTTTAAAGGGAAGCCCGGTAATATCAGCATAAATTTGAATAATCAAAGGATCCTTTACCAGACCTCCACAGATGACCAGTTCTTTGACAGGAATTCCTGCCTCTTTGAGGGTGTTAAGGATGATT
>Ga0315552_1002504_pt1 | contig 10803 bp, 9 predicted proteins | sample SalMarSW160170MG_2_FD_203102 | JGI IMG/M metagenome (GOLD analysis project Ga0315552, IMG submission 203102) | Salt marsh sediment microbial communities from the Plum Island Ecosystem LTER, Massachusetts, United States - Salt Marsh Sediment SW1601-70 ...
TGCACGGATGGCAAACAAAAGTGACCCAGAAATATCATAATTAACAAATACGAAAGGTCCGAGTTCGCTTGAACTACCGATTAAAGGGTTTCACCTGAGTAAAAGGCTGCCCCTGCTGCTAATAAGGATCCTCGTTTCCCGGTGCGTTGTATAATGAAAGAGGTTTCATTTTACGAGCGGCTCAGCCAAACATCGTAGCTGCCACAAATAATCAGCACCTTCCAGGGCTCTCGCCAAACTTGTTTTGTCAATCACCAGAATTTTTTCTATGAACCCTACCAATTCCTCCACTTCAAATGCCACCCCATCGAAGATTGGCACCCTGGGGGAAACCTCGCTGCATGCCGCCTTGAAAAGATGGTACGCCCAGCCCGGTGACCAATTCGAGGTGCCCGTCGACGGCTTTATTGTAGATATTGTTCGCCAGGATCTCTTGATCGAGATTCAGACCAGCGATTTTGCCAGTATTAAACCCAAACTTAATCGGCTTCTTCAGAACCATCGTGTTCGTCTTGTACATCCCATTTCCCAGCAGAAATGGATCATCCATCTGGGCGCAGACGAGCAAACGCCATCGAGCCGGCGAAAATCCCCCAAACATGGTTCTGTATTGGATGTATTTACCGAACTGGTCCGCTTTCCAGAACTGGTCACCCATAGAAATTTCTCCTTGGAGGTGCTTCTCACCCGCCAGGAAGAGCTCTGGCGGGATGACGGACAGGGCAGCTGGCGACGAAAAAGATGGAGCATTTCCGATCGTCGTTTGGTCGAGGTTGTCAAGTGTTATAATTTGGACTCGCCAGCTGATTTTAAGACGCTCCTCCCTCCCAATCTGGTCCAGCCATTCACCACCCTGGAATTATCCTTAGGACTTAGCGTACCTCGCTATCTCGCTCAAAAGATGGCATATTGCCTGCACGCTATGGGAGCGCTTGAAAGGGTTGGTAAGCGGGGAAAAGCTTATCTTTACTTTGAAAAGTAACAGAGACAGTGCCATAATTTATCAACACTATTCAATGGTATCATAGCGCAATGACGCCTGAAAGGATGACCAATCAGCAACTTGCTGAGATTTTTCAGACAATCGCCAACCTGCTTGAGATTAAAGGCGAGGTTATTTATAAAATTTTAGCTTATCGCAAAGCTGCGGATAGCTTGAATGCCTTAGGACGTGATGTTAACGAGATTTGGCAGGAGGGTAAACTAACCGAGATTCCTGGGGTGGGCAAAGCTATCGCCGAAAAAATAGATGAGCTGCTCTCCACTGGTAAGCTCGAGTTTTTTGAGAAACTAACCGCTGAGATGCCCGTATCTCTGGTGGAATTGCTTCATGTTCCCGATCTGGGGCCAAAGAAAGTCGCTTTATTTTGGAAGCAGGCGGGTATTACCGACCTGACCGAATTGGAGGCTGCATCTCGCGCCGGCCAGCTTCGGGATCTACCAGGTATGGGGGAGAAATCAGAAACTAAAATCCTCTCAGGGATTGAAGCGCTAGCCCGCCGGACCACCCGCACGCCTTTAGGAAAAGCCTGGCCTATCGCCCAGGATCTGCTCGCCATGCTGCGCGAGGTGCCTGGTGTGAAAGCTGCCGAGGCTGCCGGTAGTTTTCGGCGTATGCGCGCCACTGTGGGCGATCTCGACCTGCTCGCCGCGGCCAGCAACTCAAAACCGGTCATGAAAGCCTTCGTCAATCATCCCGACGTAGTGCGAGTCTTGGGACATGGCGACACAAAGTCCAGTGTCGAGTTCAGCTTTGGCATGCGCGCCCAGCTGTGGGTTCACCCCCCCGAAAGGTTTGGGACTGCTCTGCAGTATGCCACGGGTTCTAAGGATCACAATGTACGCCTGCGCGAGCTTGCCTTGAAAAAAGGTTTATCGCTCTCTGATCAGGCTTTCGTAAAAAAGGATGGGACAGAAATCCTATGCGCCACAGAGGAAGAGGTTTACCAGATGCTTGGTTTGCCTTGGATTCCTCCCGAGCTGCGCGAAGATCGTGGCGAAGTTCAAGCCGCCTTAGCAGGCAGCCTACCGAACCTTTTAGAGGTACAGGATATTCGCGCCGAATTGCACTGCCACTCTACCTGGAGTGACGGGCACGTCTCCATCAAGGAGATGGCTGAGGGTGCTCGCGGGCGTGGCCGTAAGGTGCTCGCCATCACCGACCATTCTTATAGTTTAGGTATCGCCGGTGGACTAACTGCTGAAGATTTGAAAAAACAGCGCAGCGAGATCGATGCCGTCCAACAGGAGCTGGGCGATTCGATTCTGCTCTTACAGGGCTCCGAGGTCGAGATAAGGGCAGATGGTTCCCTTGACTTCCCTGATGAAGTGCTTGCTAATCTGGATATTGTCTTTGCCTCTTTGCACGTCAGCTTGCGTCAGCCACGCCAGCAAGTTACCCAACGATTGCTCAATGTCATTCGAAACCCTCATGTGGACGTTATCGGTCACCCCACCGGACGCCTGATTCCCGATCGGGAAGGTGCTGATCTGGATATGGAGGCGGTTTTCGAAACCTGTACCCGAAGCGGTCTGGCGCTGGAAATTAACGCCCACCCCGCCCGGCTCGATCTGGACGACGTATATTCTCACCGCGCCATTGACTTGGGCATCCCGCTTAGTATTAACACCGACGCCCACTCCCCTGATGAAATGGACCTGGTTCATTTCGGCGTTGCCACTGCTCGTCGTGGGTGGGTTGAACCGGAAGATGTGATCAATACCTGGAGCACCGAACGCTTGTTGAATTGGCTGAAAAATCGCCGATCGAATTTAGGCGACCTTATCAGCCGGAATTTCAAGTGAAGCCTCTGGCGAGATCCATTGCTGGCTAACAGCATGCTGTGCCATTTGCGAGGTTTCTTCCGCCAATATCAAGCTGCAACCCACCGCAGCTACCTCTCTCGCCATTTGCTCGATGGCTTGCACCCTTTCTACGTCTTTGCTGACATCCCGAATATATACCCCTAAAATCCGGCCCGGATATTCTTTGACCACCTCTACATAGATCTCCGGGTCCTCTTGGCCGCTGTCACCAATTAAAATGAACGACAGCTCTTTGAAGACGTCTAAAAGATTTCGAATGGTCCTGAGCTTATGCAGGCGGTGGTTGGTCGGCAGCAGTTCATCTTCATTAAGCCCCCAATCTCGCAAAAAAAGCATAGGTCCATAGGGGATTTCTTGCAATTGAAAAAAATCAGACAACAAATCATAAATATTCCACGGGCTGCTCGATACGTAAAAAATCGGGTTGTTTTGATTCCCATGGCTTCCTCGTCTTAGCCGCTGATAGAACTCACTCACTCCCCTGAACGGCAGACGCGTGCGAGCGTTGCTCAGGAAAATGTTACCTGCCATGCGCAGCCAGTTGGCTGTCTCTGTGTAAAGTACCGTGTCATCGATATCGCTAATAACGCCAAACTGGGCGCTCGGGGGCGGCACGAGCACTTTCCCTTGGGTCCTCACCGGTGGGTAGCCCACCCGCTGCGGTTCCAGCAGGTCCAACTCAATCTGATGCCAGATACGATCTTCAGGTAATGGTTTGGTGGGATGGATCCAAACTTCAAAAAACCCCTCCTCGTCCGCAATTACTTGTTGATCTACGTTCTGAAAGCGCGCCGCTAATTTGGCGTAAGGTATTTCATTACTCCCAAATCGCTTATAGGTGTTTATCAGATTATCCCAGATTGAATGATGAGCCTCTGCCGAGGTGATACCCCGATCCTCCAACACGCGTCCCTTCAGATATAGGTTATCGGCGGTGCCATATCCCAGATACGGCAGAATCATAATGGCATCTCTGCCACCCACCCGTTCACGTAAACGGTACTTGAATAGATCAACACGCTCCTCGACTTTTACCAATATTCGGAAAATTTCCTTTTTCCAGCGCTCCATGAGGGCGTACTCCAGAATAGAGATCTGTGGTTGATGTTCGCTGACAAGTTCGGATATTTGTTGAAAAGCGCCGGGCAAAGCCACAAGCAACGGAGATAAAATCCACATGCATGGGATTTCAGTCCACCAAAGAACGGACATCGTATTGATTGGTTCGGAATTATTGGCAGAAGCCCATATTCATGTACCAATCTTTGGTCAGCACTTGATTGCCGTTCATAATAATGCTATCATACATTAATCCTTATCCCATCCCTTAGAAGAATGACATATCGAAAGCCAAATTTAATTTCTCGACGTTTTCATAAATGTGTATGTCGAACCCAGATTTCACCGGTTTTTGGTGAAATTGACCTTGTGACAGTAGTCTGGCAGCTTGCAGTGCTGACAATCTGGATGGAGATAGTTTTGGTGCGGGTCATCTGATCAATCTTTAAACAGCTAGTAAATCTAAAGGAATTTTAATGCCAGGATGCTAATCTCTTTAATACTTTCTCATCTAAATATAAACGGAGGAAATTGCTATGGCCAAGAGCTATCTCGTAAGCCTGCTAGGAGAGCATGAGAAAATTGTTATCGTAACTCGCCAGCATTGGTTCACCTTGGCAAGCTCGATATTACTTGAATGTGTTTTGATTCTCATTTTCCTGGTTGCTACGGTGGTCGCTGTGATTTTCTTCCAACCGTTCGCCCCGCTTCTTATCGTTGTAGGTTTTATCCTGTCGATCATTCCGCTTATCACTATGGGGCGCGATATCTTGGTATGGACTAATCGCCAGTACATCGTCACAAACCGCCGCGTAATGCAAATATCGGGCCTTTTCAACAAGAACGTCACTGACTCATCGTTGGATAAAGTCAACGATGTAAAGATGAATCAGTCTGCCCTGGGTCGTCTGTTTGACTACGGTGATCTCGAGATCCTGACCGCCAGCGAGTTGGGTGTTAACCTGTTCCGACGTATCGGTGAACCAATCCGGTTCAAAACCGCCATGCTCAACGCGAAAGAGCGTTTGGAGCGAGGAGCAGAAAGCGAATATCGATCCGATAGTGATGAAATCCCCACTATTATCGCCAATCTTGACCATTTGCGTCAGCAAGGAATTTTAACAGAAGAGGAATTCCAAAGGAAGAAAACTGAATTATTAAGCAGAATATGATATGGTGATAAGAACCTTTGCTGATAACCCACTTTCAAACCTATTGATACTCCTGAAAATAGCCTCCCCCGATGACCAACTTCTTCCCCTACGATCAATTAACCTGGCCTGAGGTCCACGACCTACCCAGAGACACGCCCTTGGTAATCCCCCTGGGCGATGGATATCCCTTAGACCGCCTGGCCAGCGCTCTGGGAAACCCCAGACGAGTCGGGCTACTGCCACCCCTACCTTTTGGTTGGGCAGACAGCGGTCTTTATGTTTCCGAAAATCGATTGGCAGCCTACCTCTCTAACCTGCTGGATAGCTTGCGAGATGATGGCTTTTCACGCCTTTTCGCCCTAACACCCCAGGGTCTGGATTGGTACTCGACCTGGGGCTCATCCATCTTCCAGGGCGAGTGGATCGCTTTACCCCGCCAGACCACGACCTCGACTGCCTTCTTCCCTACCACCATTCCTCCGCTTACCGACCTGGAAAAAGTAATTCTCATACCGATCGGGCATACCGAACAGCACGGCTATCACCTGCCGCTCTCCACGGACACCTTGATAATCGACGCCATTGCCCAGGGTGTCGTAACAGCTGCGCCCGACCAGGCCAGCCGACTTCCAGTAATGCCCTATGGTGTAAGTACCCACCGCCAGGCTTTTGCTGGTACGCTCAACACCAGTGGCAGGGCTTTTGAGGACTTCTGGCTGTCAGTGATCGACGTTCTGGTGATGCGTGGCTTTCAGCGCATATATTTTATCAGTGGTCATGGCGGCAATTGTTCGTTCCTGGTTAACGTGGTCAAATACGCCGGTGAACGCCATCGCCAAATTTTCTGTGCTACCACCTGGTTGTATCTATCTGGCACTCAGGGGATCGCCGCCCTCCAGGAACACCGCCGCTCAAAGACGGGCGGTATGGGTCACGCAGGTGAATTAGAAACCTCCCTGATCCTGTACCTGCGACCGAACTTGGTTCATATGGATCGGGTTGTAGACGAAACCGACTTCATTGCCACACCATCCTACTACATGGATTGGGTGGAAGGCGGTGCATTGATCGCCAATCCACCCTGGGATGACGACACCGCCACCGGTGCCTATGGCGCCGGTAGCCTGGCAACCGCCGAAAACGGGGAAATCTGGCTGAAAGCTGCTATCGCTGAGAAAGTCACCCAAATATCCGAGATCCACAGCCAGTATCAGCGCCGGCAGGCCCGTAGAAAGAGCGGTTATGGTCGCTGGAGTGGCCATCACTGAGCGCTTACCCCGCGATTACGGCGTTACCTGCAGTTATAACTCCAGGTGGTAAGTGTGATAGGGGTTTTCGCACGGGTTCCCCCAAGCCAAGTACATCACCCCCGAAGTCAGATCCATCACCGAGGCGTTGATGGTCTTTTCTCGATCCAATAGAATGGCATCCTCTATAGCATGGTTGCAGATCGAATTCGGCCAGCTGACATGATCACGCTGGATCGCCTGCAGCGATTTCACCGTATGTAGGGGGGTTTGTTTTAGCAGGCGCAGGGCCCGGAAGTAGCGGACTCGCGTCCCCACCAATTCATCTGGCTCGTATTCAATAGCTTTCATTTGGGGATCGAGGTAATGGTTCGTATGAACCAGGTAACCCTCTTCAGCGTAAAGCAGTCCAAAACGGCGAGAGGAGACCTCAATGTTGTACAGCTCGCCGCTTTCGTGCGCCAATAGGTGGTTATAACCAGCTGCACGATGGGGCTCCAGGACACTTCGGATGGCATCTGCTGGATTACGCGCCGCCAGCACTGCCCTCGAAACAAACACACGGGGTAACCCAATCCTGGAATCATTGGGATAGACGGAATCGCAGCATTGAGCGATACCGGCGGCATTAAAACCAATGTTAGGCAACAAGCCTCCATACGTCATCGCTAAAAAAGAGGGTTCATCTTCTGGGGTGACGTGTAAAACATAGATGTCTGGCTCCTCGTCAGGCAGCCAGTCTTCATTATGGGCTACTAGGACATGTCCGTCACTGGTTCGCTCGTCGTTGACAGCAATGCTGGTGCATTTGGTCAGGTGCAGGGCGTCCATGGTCACTGCTTCCATGGCGTTCAGCACCACCACATCATCAAAATCAACATCTGCGCCCTCTGCTATGCCCGTTAATTCTTCTACATACTGAGGGTAGCGTTCCTGAGCAAAAGGCAAATATTTACGCGCCTGGATCTTTGTCCCTTCCCAATCCAACAGTAGTTGTTCGTATGCGTTATCAATAAGGGCACGGGCGTTATCGATGCTGTGCCGGATTTGAACGCTGCAGGCCTCTCCGATTTGGCAACCGATCTCACGATGCGACCCGGAGACCTTGATCAGCGGTGGGGGGTTTAAATGCCCCACTTTTTTTTGTTCAACCATGTTTTCTTACTCCAATTTCTCAATTAATGCGGGTTTCAAACTCACAGATGTAAACACCTCCATTATCTGCCAAACTGCTTTGTCTGGCAAGATTGCTCTTTCCTTCTCAAGCAATTCCGTCTATACTTAAAAAAGTGAGGGGTTAAAACCTTCATCTATGACTATGACCCTCTATCGAAGAAGCATCCGGCTGCTATAACAGGCATCTTGTTTGTGTTTCTCTTTTTTTTTAAATCATTTCAACCAATGCAACTGATCAAGGGAACTCGACAACCCGATCGCACGTCTTATACTTCGCAAGGATTTGTAAATTATTTTCACCAAATGAGGATGGATTAAACTCATGAGATACACTCGCCACTATTTGATCATCTTCTCGCTCTTTCTAATCTTCGTGCTGGCAGCTTGCAGCTTACCAGCCCCAAGTGCACCTACCCTGGAGAACCCTGCAGCCGTCTATACAGCCGCCGCCCAAACCATCATCGCCCAGCTTACACAAGCTGTGGGGACCTCAACGCCATCCTCTCCAGAGGCCACTCCCTCGGGAGAATTGCCGACAAATACGACCCCAACTCAAGCTACTCAAACCGGAATCCCCGCCAGTCTCACACCTACCGAAACGGTTACTGCAACCTCCGAAGCCAGCCCTACCTCCACCGATACCGCTACACCCACAGAGCTGCTTTCCGACCCAAGAGCCAGCCTAGGAAATCCCAACTTTAGCGATACCTTCCAGAACGGTGGCAATTGGTCTCTTTATGAAGACCAGCACGTCTCCTTCAGCGTGAATAATAATACACTAAAAATGTTAGCATTCAACCCAGATCATTGGGATGGCTTCATGCTCTCCTGGCCGGTTGTGAGTGATTTTTACCTGGAGATGAACGCCACCCCAAAGAAATGCAGCGGACTCGATCGTTATGGCTTGGTAGCGCGCTCCACGAAAACGGAGAACGGCTATGTCGCATACCTTTTCGGGGTTTCCTGTGATGGTCGCTACTCTCTGCGCTCCTGGGATGGCGAGAAATTTACCACCTTGATCGATTGGACCGCTAGCAATTTCATCAAAGCCGGTCCCAATGAAACCAACCGCATTGGCTTCTGGGCAAAGGGCGAGAACCTTTCCTTTTACGCTAACGGAAACTTGCTAGGAAAAATCAACAACGATACCTACAAGGAAGGCAAGTTTGGCGTCTTCATCGGCTCAATCAATACCCCGGATTTTAACGTCAGGGTCGATGAAATTGGCGAATGGGACTTACCGTAAGAGTTTAACACTCCTCACAGATTAACAGCCATGCTCGAGGCGTTTTGGTGGAACATTGAAACCACCAGAATGTCCTGAGAGTGAGCCGAAGTTTTCATGCGCCAATCGAGGCGTGATTTCGCGCGGTTTTCCAGGGACTCCCGCCTCTCGATGATCCAGATCAGCACCCTGATGCATCTTTACCATGCTAGCGCTTGGGGCGTCTCGGAAGTCAATTTCGACGTCAGGATCGCGATGAAAGCCAGAGTCTGATCGGGATCGTGAATGGAGACGGGCACAAAACCGGAGATGCAGCTATCAACTCATAGACTGGGTGCATCATTGGTTTGGGACAGCAGCAGATAAATCTGCACCAATAAGAGCGCAAAACCTGGCCTGCGCCAGGTTATGAATCCGCCGAAGGGCGGATTTTGCGTTTTTGTCGCAGTGACTTCAGTCGCCAGGCTCAAGTCCTAAATCATTCCATACCGTCTCAAGGCGGTATCCAGGACCATATTCACCAGCTCGCTATGGGAAATCCCATCAGCCTGCGCTTCAATCACCAAGTCAGATATGCCTGGCGAGAGGCCCGGAAGCGGATTGATTTCCAGAATATAAGGTTTCCAATTATCATTAACATCCAGCCGGAAGTCCACCCGCGAAACATCCAACCCACCCGTCACCCGGAAGACCGCTGCCGTCAACCAGTTGAGTTCATCTACCATATCCGCATCGAGTGGGGCTGGGCACAGGTATTCAAGCTGCTCCGCAAGGGCAACTTTAAGCCGGTTGCTGTAGACAATATCCGTTTCCAGGAACGGCTGCAGGTTGACCTCCATAGGCGGTAAGAAACGTAAACCTGCCTGGACCCGCGGTGCTACCTCATTTTCCGGCAAGCGCCGCGCCACGGGTCCAACCAGGTTACCGATTACGCCCACGGTCACCTCCCTGCCTTCGATGTACTGCTCCACCAGCGCCGGCTCTTTATAGCGCCCCAAGATAGAAGCCACTTGTTCGCGCAACCCAACTTCGTTACGCACTATCGATTGGCCTGAAACGCCCATCCCGGTCCCCTCACTGCTTGGTTTTACAAACAATGGGAAGGACAGTTTATCATCCAGGGCTTCATCCACTCGTTCGAATGATTGAAACGCTGGAGTAGGCAGGTCATGGTAGCTCAACACCCGCTTGGTCATAGGCTTATCCAGCGCCAGGGCTAGGGTCAGTACTTTAGAGCCCGTGTAAGGGATACGCAACATTTCCAGCAAGGCTGGAACCTGGGCTTCACGGGCGTCACCAAAATGACCCTCGCAGATATTAAAGCATATATCGGGTTTAAACTTACGGATCTTATCGTACAGTGCGATGTCCCCCTCCAGGAATTCACAGGCATGACCCCCGGCTCGAATAGCCTCCACCAATGCAGTGACGGTCTTTTCTGAATCTAGGTCATCCCACTGATCTTCCGGCATACCCTCCATGTGTGGTGCATTTACCTTTAAATTCGCCAGCAGAGCAACATTAAATTTCTTCATTTTTTCTCCTGTTCATACACCAAAAAGGTTGAAAGTACAGCAACTCCTGATTAGATCTAAAAATCACATTCATAACAAATAAATTCAGTTTCTGATATTTCCAGGATTATTTTAATCCTCATCAACCCTATTTTTCCTAGAGGTCTCACTTTTTGGAGGAGCAGCAGGAGAAAAGCCCCCCTTTGCAGCAAGACTGATCCCCTTTTGTTTTTTGCTTGCCCTGTTTTCGGTCGACATAAATCCGCTATTAAACTTCAAAGGAATGTAGAGGATTTAATTATTAATTCTCAGGATAGAAACTGTGATCCCATAGCCGATACCCGCCAGACCTCCACCCAGGCCTCCTCCTGCCGTGCCGACCCATACCCACACCAGCTGCCAGGTCATCGACTTACTCACCATCCATACAGCCAGCTGACTTGTCATTTCTCCGCTGATCACCCCCAGCCAGGTTTCCCCTACGAAATAACCAAGAGTCCAGCCAACCCACATGCCTGCCAGCGCTGCGACACCCATCGAAATCAAGCCCCAACTTACTTGTCTACCGAGCCGCCATACCAGCTCACCCGCCAACCTGCCGC
>Ga0315552_1002516_pt1 | contig 10785 bp, 12 predicted proteins | sample SalMarSW160170MG_2_FD_203102 | JGI IMG/M metagenome (GOLD analysis project Ga0315552, IMG submission 203102) | Salt marsh sediment microbial communities from the Plum Island Ecosystem LTER, Massachusetts, United States - Salt Marsh Sediment SW1601-70 ...
GCAATGACCCTGGCGCCGAGTGAATCCGTGGATTCACTCAAGATCCTTAGAATTGCCAGCTCTTTCCGTTCGACGCTCTGTGATTCAAATGACATGATAATAAAATAAGGTAATAGGAAACCGTTTGCCGTATTTTACAATTTTTACGTTATCTTTGTCAAGACTTATATATCCTGCTTCAGTTGTGACAAATGGCATGCCGCCTGTAATGTAAAGGCAATATAGATGGCATATAATTGACAATTGTCCAATTTCATTCTATAATGCATGGTTGTATGTAGCTGTTAAGATAAGCCCTCGCTTGCAATAGCTTATGGAGGTTATCGTGGAAGGACTTAAGAGAAAAGTCAGAGAACTGCGCCGGAAGAAGGGATGGGCACAGGAGGACATGGCCAGGGAAATTGGGGTCAGCCTTTCGACGGTACAACGATGGGAGACAAAAGGCGGCACCCCTACCCGGCTTGCCAGGAGAGAACTGAAAAAAATCTTTCAGGAGGCGGGAATCAGGGTAGACGACGTTACAGTATAGGGACTGTTGGGTATATCGTGGCGTTACTGGGGGATGTGAAACAGTATAAATAAATATATACAGTATAAATGTCTTTTAATATTATGTAAATAATACTCTGATAAAGTGGTCGGGGTGAGAGGATTTGAACCTCCGACCTCAGCGTCCCAAACGCTGCGCGCTAAACCAGACTGCGCCACACCCCGACTGGTTACAGTATAACCGAGCGCTAATAGGTACGCAATACCAGGGGCGAATAAAAAAGAGGGGCTTAACGCCCCTCTCTAATTATATTTAAAATATGATTCTAGTCACGGCAGTCGGGGCAGACATCGTAATCTGAAAGTGGCGTCCCCGATGTTTTGGCTATATATTCAATCTGCTTTTCCGGGGCCCAGTATTGCCCGCAGACGGAGCATTTCTTCATCTTGAACTCCATCCTGTTGTGCGGCCATTTGATGACACGGGTGCCTCTCCTGTCCTCCAGGGTAATAGCGCCTGTGGGGCAGCTGTAAGCACATGAGCCGCAGCCGATACATGCCTCGGTAAAATCCTCGTTAAACGGCGTGGTGATTTCTCTCTCAACGCCGCGCTTCGCCAGGCTGATAGCCGCCACGCCGACCACCTCCTCGCAGGTGCGTACGCAGTTGGCGCAGAGGATGCATTTGTTATTGTCCTTTTGCTTGACGAAACGGGTTTTCGTAACGCCGACCTTCTCTGCTAAATCCTTGATTACCTCGGAGTCCGGGCAGCGCGCCAGCAGGAGTTCCAGGAGCATCTTGCGGATTTTCTGGATTCGCTCGGTATCCGTCTGGACGGTAAGCCCCTCCTCTACCTGATAGATGCACGATGTGACCAGTCTCTCCCGGCCTTTAGCGGTCTTTATCTCCACCAGGCAAAGCCGGCAGGCGCCGTAGGGAGCGACGGCCTCGTTCTCGCAGAGTGTGGGAATGTAGATATTATTATCGCGGGCGGCATACAGTATCGTGGTGCCCTCTTCGGCTGTAATTTTACGTCCGTTTATCGTTAAATTGACCATTTTTATCGTATCCTTACTTTACTTTTACCGCCTCGAGATTGCAGACGCCGGCGGGGCATATCTTATCCTTGATATGAGCTTCATACTCGTCGCGGAAATATTTAATCGTGCTTAGAACGGGGTTGGGCGCCGTGCTTCCCAGGGCGCAGAGGGCGGCATCGATAATTACAGCCGAAAGCTCTTCCAGCAGCTCGATGTCTCCTTTTTTGCCGCGTCCCTCCGTGATACCGGTTAGAATACCTTTCATTTGCCGCAATCCCTCGCGGCAGGGAAGGCACTTGCCGCAGGACTCTCCCTCCAGGAAAGAGACGAAATAGTTGGCGATGTTGACCATGCAGGTCTTATCGTCCATGACAATCATACCGCCGGAGCCCATCATCGAGCCGACCTTGTCCAGTGCGTCGAAATCGACCGGCAAATCGAGCAGGCTTTCCGGGATAACGCCGCCGGACGGGCCGCCGGTCTGGACGGCTTTAAATTTCCTCCCCTTGGGAATGCCGCCGCCGATATCGTAAATGATTTCACGCAGGGTAATGCCCATCGGCACCTCGACCAGTCCGGTATTGGTGATATTGCCCACCAGCGAGAATATCTTGGTGCCTTTGCTATTCTCGGTGCCTATCTGGCGATACCAGTCGGCGCCGTTATTAATAATCAGGGGCACGTTTGCCCATGTCTCCACATTATTAAGGTTGGTCGGCTGTCCCCAGAGTCCCTGCTCCGAGGTGTGAACGTACTTGGCTCTCGGTTCCCCTACCCTGCCTTCCAGCGAAGCCATTAAAGCGGTGGACTCGCCGCAGATGAAGGCGCCGCCGCCTCTCTGTATCTTGATAGTGAAATCGTACCCGGAACCTAAAATATTCTTACCCAGCAGACCTTGAGCTTCCGCCTGCTCGACGGCTGTCTGCACGTGCCTTACGGCCAGCGGGTACTCGTTGCGGATATAGATGTAGCCCTGGTTGGCGCCGATAGCATATGCGCCGATTATCATGCCTTCCAGGACACTGTGCGGGTTGCCTTCCACGAGGCTCCTGTCCATGTAAGCTCCGGGGTCGCCCTCGTCGGCGTTGCAGATAACGTACTTCGTCTCGCCCTTTGCCTTACGGGTGCTCTCCCACTTGTTGCCGGTCGGGAAACCGCCGCCGCCGCGTCCCCGCAGTCCCGCCTTTTTCACCTCTGCTATAATCGCTTCCGGCGTCATCTTGAGCGCCTTCGCCAGCGCGGCGTAGCCGCCGACCGCCAGGTAGTCTTCGAGAGAAGTGGGGTCGATTAACCCGTTATTGCCGAAGACGAGCCGTTTCTGCAGCTTGTAGAAGGGTACATCGCCTTCACGGGTTATTTTCTTTCCGGACTGACGGTCGGTGTAGAGCATCCTTTCGATAACGTTGCCCCTCCCGACGGTCTCGGTCAGTATCTCCGGTACGTCCTTGACCCTGACCCGCTGGTAGAAAATATCTTTTGGCTTGATAACTACCAGGGGCCCCCGCTCGCAGAAGCCGTGGCAGCCGGTGGCCCTGATGTCCACCTTGCTTTCCAGTTTCTGTTTTTTGACTTCGTCCTGAAAGGCCGCCGTGACGGCTTGGCAGCCGTGGGCATGGCACCCGGTGCCGTTGCATACGGTAATGACGGCCTTTTTCGGGTCTCTTTTCCCCGTTATCGACTTTCTAAGAGTCTCCAGTTCACCTACGGATTTTAGTTTAGCCACTGGTGACGTCCTCCACTCGTTAGTTATATTCCTTCAGCACGGAAACGATACCCTCGGGCGTCATTTCTCCGTGATAGTCTTCTCCGATGATGACCATCGGGCCGAGGGCGCAGGCGCCGACGCAGTTGACCGTTTCCAGGGTGAAATTAAGGTCTTTGGTGGTTTCGCCTCTTTTTACATTAAGTTCCTGCTCAACCTTCTCCAGGACTTTTACGGCTCCCCGAACGTGGCAGGCCGTGCCCAGGCAAACGTTAATCAGGTGGCGTCCTCGCGGTGTCAGGCTGAACGCCTTGAAAAAGGTGGCGACGCTGTAGACCCGACTCAACGGAACGCCGAGGCCTTCGCTGGTTTCCTGCAGTGCCTCTTTGGGAAGGTACCCTATTTCCGCCTGGATATCCTGCAGGATATCCACCAGCAGCGCTTTATCGTGCTGATGCTTTTGCAGCGCCTTTTTTGCTTTTGCTTTTAGCTCTTTTGGTGACATTGGCTTTCTCCAGTAGCTTTTGATATTCCAGTTCCACTCTTTCCTGTATCTGGTCGATAATATCATCGCTCAAGTGGCGGAACCTGCCCTGTATCTTCAGGTAGTCCCTTATCGGCCTTAGCCTGGGCAGGTTGATACTCATCTTGTATACGCCGTTATCCACTTCGAAGAGGGGGAACATGCCCGTCTGCACGGCCAGGCGCGACTGGCGGTTGACCGTATCCGTGGCGCTGCGCCAGCCGGTGGGGCAGACCGAGAGGATGTGGATGTAAGCCGGCCCGGGTGTATCCACTGCCTTGCGGACCTTCGCCATGAGGTCGAAGGGGTAACCGTGGGTGGCGGTGGCCACATACGGTATATTATGGGCCGCGGCGATTTCCGGCATGTTTTTCTTCCAGCTGAACTGGCCGAAGCTCTGCTTGCCGGCGGGAGAGGTGGTGGTGGCCGCGCCGAAAGGCGTTGCCGAAGACCTCTGGATGCCGGTATTCATATATGCCTCGTTATCGAAGCAGATATAGGTGAAATCGTGACCTCTTTCCAGGGCGCCGGATATTGCCTGAAGTCCGATATCGCTGGTGGCGCCGTCGCCGCCGATGGCAACTACCTTGGTATTTTCCGGCACTGCTATCCCCTTTCGCTTCATGGCTTTGTACCCCGCCTCGATGCCCGAGGCTACTGCCGCCGCGTTCTCGAACAGGGTGTGAATCCAGGGAAGGTGCCAGGAAGTAAACGGAAGCTGCGAGGCGACAATCTCCATGCAGCCGGTGGCATTGACCACGATGACGTTGTTATCCAGCGCCTTAAACGCCATCCTCACGGCCAGGGCTTCGCCACAGCCGATACAGGCGCGGTGACCCGGCGCGAAATTCTCCTTTTTCTTTATAAGTCGAGGTACGTAAACCGCGTATTTTTCCATTATTCCCTCACCCCGTGAATCTCGTATTCGTTCTTGCTGCCCGTGCGGGCAATTTCCATGCCTTTATTAACGATGTCCTTGAACCCCGCCACCGTAATATCCCGGCCGCCGAGTCCGCCCACGAAGCTGACAATCCTGGGCTTTTTTGGCTGGTCGTATAAGGCCGCCTTGATTTCAGAGGCGACCGGCCCGCCCGGCCCGCCGAAGGAGATGGCCCTATCCAGCACGATAAGTACATCGGTATCCTTAATCGCTTCGCGCAGTTCTTCGAAAGGGAAGGGACGCCAAAGGCGCAGCCTTAGCTGGCCCACGTCCTGTCCCCCGGCTCTCATCTCGTCGATGGCTACCGAAGCCGTCTCGCCGACGGCGCCCATCGTCATCAGTACGACTTTTGCGCCGTCGCTGTGATGCTTCTCAATCGGGTAGTATTGCCGCCCGAAGGCTTTATTGTACTTGTCCCAGATTTCCAGGATTACCTTTTTGGAGTTTTGTATGTTTACTTCCTGCGCCCATTTTGTTTCCGTAAAAATGACCGGCGGGGCGAAATCGCCCATGGCCACCGGTTTATCAGGGTTCAGGGGGAGGGGGTAGTTATTTGGAGGCAGGAATTTATCGACTTCGCTCTGCTCCGGGAACTCTATCGGCTCGATGACGTGCGTCAGGTTGAAGCCGTCCATGTGTACCATCACCGGCAGCAGGACACGGTTGTCCTCACCGATGCGGAAAGCGCAGATGATATTATCCACACACTGCTGTCCGTTTTCAGCGACTATCTGTATCCAGCCGGTATCCCTGACCGACATCATATCGGAATGGTCGCACCAGATGCTTAATGGTGATGATAGCGCCCGGTTGGCAACTGCCATGACGATAGGAAGGCGCATGGGTGAGGCGACATATACCACCTCGTTCATCAATGCCAGTCCCTGGCTGGCCGTGGCGGTAAACGTGCGGGCGCCGGCGGCCGCCGAGCCGAGACAGGCGCTCATGGCGGAGTGTTCCGATTCTACCGGTATATATTCAGCGTCCAGTTCACCGTTGGCTACCAGCTCGGCCAGGTGCTCGACGATATGGGTCTGCGGAGTAATGGGGTAGGCCGCCACGACATCCGGATTGGCCAGCTTGACCGCATCCGCAATCGCAATGGAAACCTCAATACCTACTCTCGTGGCCATTATTCCACCTCCTCTACCATCGTTATCACCCTGGGCCAGCATTCCCTGGCGCAGATGCCGCAACCCTTGCAGTAAAAGAGGTCGGCTTCGAAATACCCATCCTCGTTCTCGCCGATGCACCCTTCCGGACAGTACAGGGAGCACAGGCCGCACTTGATGCATTTTGTAAAATCATAAGTCGGTCGCTGTGACCGCCAGGTCCCGCTTTCGTACTGACGGGCGCTGCCGGGGTCGGCGATAATGGCGCCTATTTCCAGGTCTTTCCAGGTATATTCACTCTCGGATTTAGCCATTTACTGCTCCTCAATTGCTACTTCTTCGTAGGCTGTTTCCATGGCTTTGATATTGCGTTCACCCAGCCTGCCGAAGCGTTTCTCCAGCGGTGCATGGACCGATTCTTTCTTGATAATCCCCGTTATTTTAATGACGGCCCCGAGCATGGTGGTATTGACGATTGGCACTCCCAGCACCTCACGGGCAATTTTGTTGGCATTTATCGTGGAAACCGGGTATTTGATGCCGAACTCGGACTTTATTTCCTTGGCCGTTTTTCTGGTATTAATGATAACCTTGCCGCCTTTTCTTAGACCGGCGGTCACCTTGACTTTATCCAGCAGGCTCGGGTCAAGCACCACGACGACATCCGGTTCGGTTATATCCGCCCTGATTTTGACAGGCTCTCTGGCATCTACCCGGTTAAAAGCCTGCACCGGCGCTCCACGGCGCTCCGGCCCGAAGCTGGGGAAGGCCTGCGCATATTTACCTTCGCTGATTGCCGCCTGCGCCAGCAACTCGGTAGAGGTAACCGCGCCCTGCCCGCCGCGGCCATGCCATCTGATTTCTATAAGGCTCTTTTCTTTTGTCATCTTTTGCTCCATGCACTAAAAACGCCCCTGGAGCGACTTGAACGCTCGCACCCGGCTTCGGAGGCCGGCGCTCTATCCACCTGAGCTACAGGGGCCAATTACTAAAATGATACTATATAATCTGAAGTTTGCGCAACTATGGGTGTATTATTTATGCATAGCGCAGGATAAGCATCAGGTGACTGATGCCTACGACGATAATCATGGGTGGCAGAGCGTATTTAAGGAATCTGCCCCAGCTGATGGGGTAACCTTCTTTGTTGGCCACCGCCGTGCCTACCACGTTAGCCGAAGCCCCGATCGGTGTTGCGTTGCCGCCGAGGTCTGTCCCCAGCGCCAGCGACCAGGCGAGTGTCGGCAGGCTCATTGCTCCCACCACCGAAAGCTCTTTGATGATGGGCACCATGGTGGCGGCGAAGGGGATATTATCGACAATTGCCGAGGCGAAAGCCGAAATCCACAAGATAAACGGTATGGCGATGGCGATTTTACCTCCGGACGCATCCCCGATAAACCCGGCGATTATTCCCAGTACACCGGTCTCTTCAAGTCCGCCCACGCAGATAAACAGGCCGAGGAAAAAGAGCAAAGCCTGCCAGTTGACTCCTTTAAATACGTACTTGATATCTTTAATATCGGTCAGCAATGTCAGGACGGCGGCAATCACGCCGATAAGAGCTAACGATAGTCCGGTCTCGGCATGGGTCACGATGAGGATTACCGTTAGTATAAAGATACCCGTATCTATCATAAACAGACGGCGGTCGTTGATAGCGGAGCCTGGCAGGGGACACACCTTCATCATTTCATCGGGGTTTGTTTTTTGTTTAAGGCTTTTACGGAAGATGAAGTAAAAATAAACCAGGGTGAAGGCCATGCATACCCAGGCAATGGCGCCGGTATTAGCGGCAAAGTCGAAAAAATTATAGCCGAGGGCGGTGCCGATAATGATATTGGGCGGGTCGCCGCTCATGGTGGCGCTGCCGCCGGTGTTGGCGGCGAAAATTTCAGCCACTATCACCGGCACGGGGTCGAACTTAAAAAGCCGTGCCAGTTCTACTGTCACCAGGCTCAAGAAAAGCAGCACGGTGATGCTGTCTATGAACATGGAAAGGAAACCGGAGATAATCATGAATAGCAGCAGCAAAGGAATCACCTTGCACCTTACCAGGCGCGCCGCGTAAAGACAAATCCATCTGAAAAACCCCACCCTCTCCATGCCGGCGACCATTACCATCATCCCGCCGATGAAGATAATCGTCTGCCAGTTCACCCCGTATGACTCGACGTGCTGCTCGCCCGGCACCCAGAAATGCCACTGCCCCAGCTGCTCAAGGTTCAGCACGCGCCAGACCGATTCCGGGTTTTGCATAACCCCCAGAAAGACGACCACTATCATAAGGGCCGCGCCGATAAGGGCCGGGATGTAACGGGGCGCCTTGTCGCTGACGATTACAGCGAGCATGATGGCGAAGATGGCTATAGCCAGAATCTGGGTTATTGATAACATAAAATCGATAATCTTAGGGGTCTGATATGACATCTCATTTTAACAGGTATATGCCTTTACTGGCAATATACCCCCTCTTCAATTGAGAGGATTATTTAATTGTGTTAAGCTACTGTTAAGTGTTTATCAAAGCACGGATGATAGAGGTACATGTTGGTCTGGGTTAAGCTCATTATCTGCATACTGGTGATATTCTTTTCCGGGCAGAGGGTAGCCAAATACGGCGATATTATATCGGAAAAAACCGGTATCGGGCAGGTGTGGATGGGGGTTATCGCCATAGCGCTGATAACTTCACTGCCGGAATTCTTTACCGGCATTAGCGCCGTAACCCTGGTTGACGCCCCTGATTTAACCGTTGGCAATCTCATCGGCGCCAATGCCTTCAATCTCTTTAATCTGGCCCTTCTCGATATCTTCCACAGGGACGGGTCAATCATGGCGATAGCCAGCTGGGCGCACCGGCTGACCGGCTGGTTCAGTCTTATATTAGTGGTATTAGTGGCCGTTTTTATCTTCGTCAGTTCGCGGTTTTCCGCCATGACTCTCGGCTGGGTCGGATGGTACACACCGATTATTCTCCTTTTCTATCTTTTCGCGGTAAGGCAGATATTTTATTATGAAAAGACTCACCTGGCGATGAAAGAGGCCAGGCCCTACCCCATCGAAATATCGTTAAGGCGTCTTTTTATATACTTTGGTATCTCGGCGGCTTTTATTATCGGTGCCGGCATCTGGCTGGCAACAATCGGAGACGAGATTACGCAGGTGACCGGATGGGGACAGAGCTTCGTGGGCAGCCTTTTCCTGGCCTTTACCACTACCCTGCCGGAAATAACGGTCTCCTTTACCGCCATGAGAATCGGTGCCGTCGATATGGCGGTGGCTAACCTCATCGGCAGCAACCTTTTCAACCTGACCATTATACCCGTAATCGACCTTATTTACGGGAAAGGCCCCATACTGGCACAGGTCTCGCAGGGCCATCTTTACACGGCCGGTGCGGTTATTATTATGTCGCTTATCTTTATAGCCGGGCTGCGTTTCAGGACGGGGAGAATCTTACGTTTGAGCTGGTTTAATATAAGTTTGATTGTACTGTTTCTGGTCAGCGCTTACTTGAGTTTTATCATGGCCTGAACGGATGTATAATAGCGGGAACGAGCGTTAAAGGGAAAAGTCATGCGGAAATTAAAAGCGGTAATTTTAGTGGGCGGCCCGGGCACGCGCCTTCGGCCTCTCACCAACGATAGGCCGAAGTCCGTATTGCCGGTGCTGAACAGGCCCTTCATGGAGCATGTAATTTCCTTTCTCAAGCATTACGGCGTCGGGGAGGTTATCCTGACGCTCAACTATTTACCGGATGTGATTCGTGAATATCTGGGAGACGGCAGCCGGTACGGCGTGCGAATAACCTATTGCCTGGAAAAAGAACCTATGGGTACCGCCGGGGCCGTCAAGAACGCCGTCGCTCATCTGGATGACACCTTCATCGTCATGAACGGCGATGTATTTACGGGTATAGACCTGGCCGATATGCTTGCTTTTCATAGAGATAAAAACGCTAGAGCTACCATATATCTAACGCAGGTGGAAGACCCCAGCGCTTTCGGCGTGGTGGAAACCGATAACGGGAATAAGGTAAAACGATTTATAGAAAAGCCTCCCCTGGCCGAAGCGACGACTAACTGGATAAATGCCGGGATATATATCCTTGAACCGGAGGTCCTGGAGCATATCCCGGCGAATACTCACTATATGTTTGAAAAAGGGCTTTTCCCGCACCTTCTGGATATGGGAAATCCGGTGTATGGCTATCCTTACCGGGGCTATTGGCTGGACATGGGGACACCGGGAAAATATTTCTCTCTGAATATTGACCTCATGTTATCGAAAATAGCCAGCCCGCTGGTTTCTATCCCGGGGGATAATGGTGTATATAATGGCAGCGGTATTAATGATGCGGATATAGACCCGGCGGCGTTAATCACGCCGCCGGTAATGGTTGGCGGCGGAAGCCGCATAGAACCGGGGGTGGCCGTCAGGGGGCCGGTAGTTATGGGACGAGGCTGCCATCTGGAAAAAGGCGCTGTTATCGAAAATACGATATTGTGGGATAATGTGTCTATCGGGGCCGGCGCCAGGCTTAATAGATGTATTGTCAGCAGCGGCATGTCGGTGGGGAGTGGCCGGGAGATTGTAAACGGTATCGTCACTCCTTCAGGGACCGCGGAGTTATTACAGGTTTAATATATTGATTGCAGATTTTATAATAAAGGAGCATCTATGGCGGCAGATATAAAAAAAGAAGCTAAAACGCAGAAGCGGAAACCCAGGGAAATAACGTTCAAATGTCAGCGGTGTGAGAACCGGAAGCCGATTCAGGAAATGACGAGTGTTACCAGATTCCGACCGGTATTGATTGTGTGCCAGGATTGTGCTAATGAAATGCGGTAATATATATTTTGATATTATTGCGATTTTAGGGAGGCGGTTTAATGGCTGAAGAGCTGGGGAAAATAGAAAAGCCCCCGGTAGAAGATTTTAGAAAAGGCAGGAAGCTGTACTTCGTTCCGCTTATT
>Ga0315552_1002522_pt1 | contig 10777 bp, 11 predicted proteins | sample SalMarSW160170MG_2_FD_203102 | JGI IMG/M metagenome (GOLD analysis project Ga0315552, IMG submission 203102) | Salt marsh sediment microbial communities from the Plum Island Ecosystem LTER, Massachusetts, United States - Salt Marsh Sediment SW1601-70 ...
ATTAAAAATACTGGAGAAAATATAATAAACTTAATGAGGAAAATTGGTTATCTTTTTCAGAAAGAAAATCAATTTGTTAAACTATTAGAAAGAAGCGGTTATCCAAGATTTCATTTATATATCAAAGAAAACAAAGAAAAAATAATTCTTGATCTTCATCTTGACCAAAAAAGACCAGTGTATAAGACAGCCCATGATCACGCAGCAGAATACAAAGGAAAAGTTGTTGAAACTGAAGCCCAAAGAATAAAACAAATATTAAGATGACTAATAACAAAATTGCTAAAATATTATATAAGATAGAAGAGCTTTTGAATATAAAAGGAGTGGCTTTTAAACCACGGGCCTACCATAAAGCAGCTAATGTTTTAGAAAACTTAAAACAAGATGTTTCCGAGATATATAAAAATAAAGGAAGAAAAGGACTTGAAGAAATTCAAGGCATAGGTAAAAGCATCGCTAAAAAAATTGAAGAATATATAAAAAAAGGACAAATCAAATATTATACAGAATTAACAGAAGAAACAGCTATTCGCCAAATTGTCACTTTTTATTTCAAAACCAAAGGATTAAGTTTGGATGAAATTAAAAGAGATGCTAAAAAAAGGAAAATAGTTTACTCAAGATTTACCAAACCAGCTAAACAGCTTTTAGAATTAGCTGGCTCTGTAAAAAAAGCCGAGCAGGCAATTGACAAAGTAGCTAAATGGGCAAAATCAAGGGACTTGGATTATGCAATAGAAACGGTTTTTAAAAAATGGCTGGAAATAGACCGTTTAAAGCCAAAAGAAATAGTAAAAAAGCCGTTTTTTCAAGGAAAACCAATGATTTGGAGCCAAACAAAAAGAAAATGGTATGTAATTAGCGATGATGGTGAATGGCTAGAATTCGCTGGAAAAGAATCTGAGATTATATGGCGAATTGTAAAATGAATTTATGAAAATAATATTTTTAGGAACTGGAGAATTTGGAACAACAATCCTGCGAGGGCTTATTCAAAACGGACATAAGCCTGTTTTGATTTATGACTTTAAGAAGATAAAAGAATTAAAACCAGACTTAGTTATTGTTGCTTCTTATGGAAAGATTATTCCAAAAAAGATTTTACAAATACCTAAATACGGCTGTTTAAATATCCATCCGTCTCTTTTGCCAAAATATCGCGGTCCCTCCCCTATTCAAACAACCATTCTTAAGGGAGATAAAAAAACAGGAGTAACAATAATTCTAATGGATGAGAAAATAGACCATGGGCCAATTCTCGACCAGCGAGAATTTCTAATTTCTAATAAAAAAATTGCCTATCTAGAACTTTCTCAAAAATTAGCTGAATTGGGAGTCAAGCTTCTTATACAAACAATTCCTAAATGGGTAAACAATGAAATTAAAGCAAAAACGCAGGATCGCTCTAAAGCAACTTATACAAAGATTTTGAAAAGAGAAGACGGAAAAATTGATTGGTCAAAACCAAACCAAGAAATTGAAAGACAAATAAGAGCTTTTAATCCCTGGCCTGGCACCTTCACGTTTATTAAACACAAAAACAAAACTTTAAGGATTAAAGTTTTAGAAGCTAACATAAAAGATAATAAATTAATAATTAAAAAACTCCAGCCAGAAGGAAAAAAGCCAATGAGTTTTGAAGAATTCAAAAGAGGATATCACTTTAATACGAGTAAGAATTTTTTAAAGGAATAGTTAATATAAATTACAGCAGCAATTAATCCGCATGTTCCAAATAAGATATCTTCCAAAAAATCAACTTCTATTTTTTGCTCTGAGTCAAAAAACAGTTTTGTGCCAAATATTTGGTCAATGCTATACTGCAATATTTCCCAAAGGAAAAGAGAAGTAAATAAGATCAGAAAAAGACAAATCAGTAGTTTTCTCTTTTTAATCTCTTCTCCATTTATTTTCATAACAGGAAGACAAAGCAAAAAAAAGATTATTAAAGAAAAGAAAGCCACAGAAAAATGAAGAAATCTATCATATTCAAAACCAAGATCATGAAGGATTAAACTGGCAGGAGCATTTGAAATAACTATAAAAAAACCAAAATATTCAATCTTTTTGACCCATTCTTTTTTAACAACTTCTTTAATTTTCGCATCAAAATAATAAAAAAAACGAGGCAGAAAAATCAGCAAAAGCACAATAAAACCGTAAGAAACAAGGACAACGCCTCTGTGTCTTGTAAAAAGCTCAATTAAAACAGTCGCGATTGAAACAAATAAAGAAGCGATAATCATAATATATACTATAACATACTAATAATCAAAGAAAAAGAGGGCTATTAACCCTCTAATCAGTGCTTACCCTGAAGAACTGTAGGTGCTTGCCCTAAGCTTACTGAAGGATTAAAACCTGTTTTGTTTAGTATTCTAGTTTAATTCCTAATTTATCAGCAACCTGATGAAACCACTTTTCATGACGACCTACCTGATTAGTTATCGCGATATATTCTGTCTTAAGATCACTTATTGCTTTAACCAATTTATCTACAGAAACAGTAAGGGCTTGAATCGATTCTCGAAGTCCAGCTATATCCTGTTTCAAATCTTCAACATCTTCTTTAGTAGCAACAATTGATGCAATTTTTGTAATATCTTCATTTGTTAACATGTTTTCTTTTATTCTTATACAATTTAATTATAGCCCTTCAAAAAAGTATGTCAAACTATGCTCCGGGATAGAACTCAAAGAGTCCCGAATAAATAAGCTAAGCTTATAAAAATATGCTTAAATTAGCTCAAGAATTGTTGGTTTAAAGAAAGAGGCGATTTACATCGCCTCATTTGTTGTGAGTTCTTTGGTGTATCACATCCAATTCTTCATTTATCTTAGATGCCGCCTCATCAATCGTTATTCTGTGATTCTCTAAGTTTTGTAATATTTTGCGAAGTTCACCATTGAATTCTAGTGATTCTTTTATGCCTTCTTTAAGGTCTTCTCCGCCATTTCATCTAGAAAGAAGAAAGGGCGCCATTTCATGGGCATCAGCTCTACACATATATAATCTCCTTTCAAGAAACACTTATTCTTTTCTAAAACAGCTACTTTAAGATTAACTGATTATTAAAAATAGTCAAGCAAAAAGAGGGCTATTAACCCTCTGGTCGTAGATCCGCGGGTAGGACTCGAAGAGTTGCCCGAAGGCAGGCCCAAGGCCCAGGGATAAGGTTCTCACCACACCTCCAAAGCCAAATTTCTACGCCAGAAGGCATAAAATTTGTCTATGCTGGAGGGGAAGGATTCGAACCTTCGTTCCAGGTTCCAGAAACCTGTTGCCTACCACTAGCAGACCCTCCAAAATTAATCTTATATCTTCAGATATTTCCTTACTGCGATGTAACTAGATATTATACCTAATCCTATGCCAGTTGCAAGTTGGATTAAGAATAAAAAGAAGAAATTGCTTATAAATATATTATACATGCTTATATCCGGCGCAATTGTTTTAATCCGGGCATCAAATCCATAACAAAGCCCCAAAGTAATCAAAAGTGTAATTAAAACAGCAATAAATCCAATAACAATCCCCTGTATCAAAAACGGTCCTCTAACAAACCAATTTGAAGCTCCAATTAATCTCATAATTGAAATCTCTTCGCCTGAGTTATAAATTGCTATTCGAATAGTGTTAAAAGCAATTAAAACAGCGATCGCTGCAAAAACAATGCTAAAAAAAATCCCTATTTTATTAAGCCCGGAAACTGTTGAAAAAACTCTCTCAATGACTGGCTTTCTTTGATAATAATCAACTTTATCGATTAAGTTATTAAAAGAACTTGTTTCTAAAAGATTGACAACTTGTTCATACTGAGATGGCTTCCAAGCCCTAACGTTCAAAGAAGCTAAAAAAGGATTAGAACCAAGCTCTGTTAATGATTCCATTAAAACCGGGTCATCTTTATGCTTTTCAATGAACTTTTCAAGCGCTTGATTTTTAGAAATATATTCAACATCTTTTACTTCAGGAATTTTGGAAATCTCTGATTCAACCTCTAAAATATATTCTGACGAAATATCTTCTTTAAAATAAACTGAAATATCAACTTTTTCTTCAATATCAGCAATTAAAATCTTAGAAACTGGATTTAAAAGAAATAATAAAGTTGCCAAAGAAATGACAATTACCATTATAAGAATGGTAGCCAAGCTTAATCCAATATTCCGTTTAAAGCCCTTCCAGCCAGTTTTAATTACTCTTTTAAATAATATAAACATAATATGTAATATGAATTTTTAATTTAAAGAATGAATCTTCCGCGCTCTTCATCCCTAACTACTTTACCTTGATCTAAGGTAATGACCCGTTTGCCAAGGGAATTGATTACTTCTTTGTCATGAGTAGCTAAAATAACAGTTGTGCCAAGTTCATAGATTTTTACCAAAAGCCGAATAATATCAAAAGTATGATAAGGATCAAGATTGCCGGTTGGCTCATCAGCTAAAATAATATCTGGCCGATGGATAAGAGCTCTGGCAATAGCTGCTCTCTGTTTTTCACCTCCGGAAAGCTCATTTGGAAAATTATCAGCCCTGTCTGCTAAACCAACAATTCCTAAGATTTGGGAAACATCTCGCTGAATTTCATCCTTGCTAGCTCCCATTGCCTCCATAACATAAGCTACATTTTCATAGGTTGTTTTTGAAGAAAATAACTTATAATCCTGAAAAACAGTGCCGATTCTCTGTCTTAATTTAGGAAGCTGGGACTTTTTTATTTTATGGATATCTAAATTATCAAAAAGAATCTGACCTTTGTTTGGTTTCTCTTCAGCTAAAAGTAGTTTCAGCAAAGTTGTTTTGCCAGCTCCTGATTTTCCAACAATAGAAACAAATTCCTTTCCTTTTATTTTAAAAGAAACATTATCAAGAGCAATAGTTGGATTATTACCTGTTCGCGATGGATATACTTTTGTAACGTTATTTATTGAAAGCATTATTTAATCTCAGCTTCAATGAATTGGTCTAAATTACCATCTAAAACCTCTTCAACATCTGATGTTTCAACTCCGGTCCTAAGGTCTTTAACTAATTTATACGGATGAAGAACATAAGATCTGATCTGATTGCCCCAACTAGCTGAAGTAATACCTCCTTTAATCTCTTTTAATTCTTCTTTGTTTTCTGCTTCTCTTAACTGATAAAGCTTGGCAAAAAGAACTTTCATTGCTTTATCTTTATTTAATCCCTGCAATCTTTCTGATTGGGAGGAAACAGTAATCCCCGTAGGAAGATGAGTAATCCTTACAGCCGATTCTCTCTTATTTACATATTGCCCGCCTGGACCAGAAGATCTGAATGTGTCTAATTTTAAATCTTCATCTTTTATTTTAATTTTTTCTTGTTCTTTTTTCCCTATTTCAGGCAAAATCTCAATCAAGGCAAAAGAAGTATGACGGAGTTTTTTAGCAGAAAAAGGCGACTGCCTAACCAATCTATGAACGCCTGATTCTTTTTTCAAAAACCCATAAGCATAAATCCCTTTAATTTCTAGAGTTGCTGATTTAGTTCCAATTCTTCCTTCCGGTCCTCCTGCTTCACCAAATGACTGATGAATAACTTTTGTCTGAAATCCTTTTCTTTCGCAATACCGCTCAAACATTCTAATTAATATTGTTGTCCAATCCTGCGCATCTATTCCACCAGCTCCTGAAAATATTTCCATAATAGCATTATTTTTATCATACTTTCCTGAAAGAAAAACCTTGATTTCTTCCTTCTCTATTTCTTTTACTAAACCCTGAATCTTTCCTTGTTGAATTCTCTGCTCAAGATTTCTTATTGAATCAACTTCCTGCCTTAAATCAGCTATCTCTTTGCCTAATTTCCAATCATTTCTGCTTTCCAATTCTTTTATTTTTTTTTCTTTCTCCACGATGTCAAAGACAGTCCATCAAATGATAAACCCTCTTTTCTAACTCTTGAATTTTAATATCCGAATTGTCCATATCTGATGGTATTATATTCCAATTTACCATGATTTATAACAAAATAAAAGAGCCGGAGGCGAGACTCGAACTCGCGACTTGCTGTTTACGAAACAGCTACTCTACCACTGAGTTACCCCGGCTTATGAGCGGGATACCGGAATCGAACCGGCGCTTCAACCTTGGGAAGGTTACGTACTACCACTATACTAATCCCGCGTCCAAATGCTTTTAATCCAGCCCCACCAAGTTTTTTCTTCTTCTTTTACTTCCTCTTTTTCCTCCTCTGCTTCTTTCTTAACAACCACTACTTCTTCTCCAGGAGCCTTTAAGCTAAGCTGATCTCTAGCTACTTTTTCTAAATATTCCTCGCTTTCTGATTGAGAAATTCTTTCTCTTATTTCTTGGTTTTTTTGTTCTAAAAGCGCGACTTCTTGTTTTAAGGCTGCTATTCTTGCAGAAAGCTCCTCTCTTCTCTGTTTTATTTTCAAGTTTGTAATAACTAAAAATCCAATAATAAGTACAAATAACATTACGAAGAACATTGAAAAAAATATATTTTTCCAAGAACTTTTCTTTCTCTTTTTTCTAAACTTTGCTATCATATATTTAGTGAGTAGTTTATAGTTTATAGTGAATAGTTATATGAAACCTAAAACAATTTTTAAAATCATCTGGATTACCTTAATTTCTCTGGTGGTCTTAAGTATGGTTTTTTTAAGCTTAACTCCTTTGTTCCGTTAATTATTTTAACATAAAACTTAAGTTTTGAAAACCTCGAAAAACACTTTAGAAGGGATGCGAAGGCTTCCCTTTTCTTTTAATTTCTTTTTCCCCTTTTTTTGTTTTTCTAAAAGCTTTCTTTTGCGGGAATAATCTCCTCCATAAAGATAACCAGTAACATCTTTCCTTTTAGCCCTGATTGTTTCTCTAGCTATAATGTTTGCTCCGATAACAGCTTGCAAAGCAACTGAAAACTGCTGGCTAGGCAAAGTTTCTTTTAACTTCTTAACTAATACTTTTCCTTCTGCAAAAGCTTTTTCTTTAGGAACAATCTTTGAAAAAGCAGATTCTTTTTTTCCGGCAACCAAAATATCCATTTTAACCAATTCTGCCTCTCTAAAATCCGAGAACTTATAATTCATTGAAGCATATCCCTGACTTACGCTTTTTATTCTATCATAAAAATTAACAATAATTTCTCTTAACGGAATTTCATAAACTAAAATAATTCTTTCCAAACTAAGATAATCTGTTTTAATGTAATTTGCTCTAAGGTTTTTCAATACTTCAATAATTTTACCCATATATCTATTCGGAGTTATAATTTCAAGAGAAACCCAAGGCTCTTCTGTTTTGTCAGGAAAAACCGGCCAGTCAGTTGCTGAATAAATGAGTTTATTATCAACCTGGTATACAACAGAAGGAGAAGAAATTATTAGATTAAACCCAAATTCTCTATGAATTCTCTCTGATATAATTTCCGCATGCAAGGTTCCAAGAAAACCGCATTTAAATCCTCTTCCTAATGATTCTTTTGTTTCCTGTTCAAAAACCAAAGAAGGATCATTAAGCTTTAATTTAGAAAGAGCATCTTTTAATAAATCAAAATCATCTGGGTTTTCAGGATATAAGCTCGCGTAAACCATTGGCTTTGGCTCTTCATAGCCAGGCAATGCATTTGGAATTTGTTCGAGATTTGGAATTATTACTGTATCCCCTACTTTTATTTTCCCAGGCTCTTTAATGCCGGTGGCAATGTAGCCAATTTCGCCTGCACAAAGTTTTTCTTGCGAAACAAAATCAGGAGTAAAAAATCCCAATTCCTTTATATCTGTTGACTCTTTAAGAGCTAGAAACTTTATTCTATCTGTTTTTTTAACTTCTCCGTCAACAATTCTAACATAAGCAATTACTCCCTTATATTGATCATATTTTGAACCAAAAATCAAAGCCCTAAATGGCTTATTTTTTTTAATATCTGGTAAAGGAATTTTATCAATAACAGCTTTTAAAAGCTGCTCAATATTAGTCCCGTTTTTAGCTGAAATCTTGATAATTTCCTCTTTTTTAACCTTAAGAAGCTTAACTATCTCATCTACGGCCTGCTCAATATTAGCCTGAGCTAAGTCAATCTTATTAATCACTGGGATAATAAACAGATTTTGCTTTTTAGCTAATTCTAAATTAGCCAATGTTTGCGCTTGAATTCCTTGCGTAGCATCAATTAATAATAAAGCTCCTTCTACAGCTGCTAAAGATCTTGAAACTTCGTAAGAAAAATCAACATGACCGGGCGTATCAACTAAATTTAGAATATATTTATCAAATTTCATTCTAACTGGCTGCATTTTAATAGTGATGCCCTTTTCTCTTTCTAAGTCCATCATATCTAAAAACTGCGGCCTCATTTTTCTTGATGAAACAGCGCTAGTTAATTCTAAAAAACGATCAGCCAAGGTGGACTTGCCTGCATCAATATGAGAAATAATGCAAAAATTCCTAATTTCCATTTATTTTCCTGGAAATTACTGTTTTTAACGCTTTGATTTCCGGAGATTTTAATGCCAAAGCAGATGCAATAAAAACAATAACTCCAGCTGTGCCTGCCAAGGCGGCTTGAGAAAATATTCCCAAAAAAGTTTGCATATCAATGAATCCAGCAGTATATTGACGAACAAAATAGCAAGCAAAGCCCAATAAAATGCTAGAAGCTAAAATCTTAATGCAAGACTCAAATATCTCTTTTATTTTGAAATCTCCTATTTTTCTATAAAGAAGAATTAAAAGCAAAGATATCTGAAATATTCCTGAAACAGCCAAAGCTAAAGGAAGACCAATAACCAAATTCTCTTTTATACCCTGAAGATCAAGAAAGCTTATCAAGAACTTTTGAAAGAAATTTTCAAACCTTAGAACCCAAACAAAGAAATAGCATAAACTAATATTTAATCCTACTGTAAATAAAGTTACTAACGCAGGTATTTTAGTGTTTTGAAAAGCATAAAAGGTTTTAGAAATTAAAAGCACTAAAGCATAAGCAAAAATAGCAAAGCTGAAAATCCCCAGACAAGCAGCAGTAAGCTGAGTATCAGCCCAGCCAAACTTTCCTGTTCCTAAAATTACTCTAATAATTTGAGCTCTTAAGATAAATATTAAAATGCTTATAGGAAGAATTAAAAAAAGAATCTGTCTGAAAACAGAAGAAAACTCTTGAATGAGTTTTTCTTTATCTTTCCTGGAAAAATATAATGCTAAAAATGGAAAAGCAGCAGTAGAAAAAGAAGCAGCAACAAGAGTTATGGGAAGATTCTGAAGATTATTTGCCAAACTAAACACTGCAATACTTCCTACTGTTAAAGTAGAGCCGATAGCGGTAATTACTATTAAATTAATCTGTCCTGCAGCTAAACCAATGGCTCTGGGAATAGTTAATTTAACTGCTTTTAAAAAACCTGGTTCAAAAAAGTTTAAAACTTTCTTAGGCCTGAATCCAACTTTCAAAAGAATAGGAATCTGGACAAGAAGATGAAGAAAAGCTCCAAATACAACTCCCCAAGCAAGCCCTTTTAATCCCATTAAAGGAACAAAAAATATAATTCCAAAAATAATTCCGAGATTATACATAATAGGAGCTAAAGAGGTAACCAGAAATCTTTTAAACACGCGCAGAACACCAGAAATAATATTGCTTATTCCAAGAAGAATCGGGCTCAAAAACATAATTCGAGTCAGCAAAACAGCTGATTCTTTCTTGTCTCCAATAAATCCAGGAACAATTACAGAAAGAATTTGAGGAACAAAAATAATCAAAATAGCAGATATAAGAATTAAAGAAATAAAAAAGAGGTTTATAAGATTAGAAAAAAATTTCCATGCTTGCTCACGTGAACGAACCAAATATTCACTAAAAATAGGTATTATAGCAGCTGAAATAGCTCCCATAATAAGGATCATGGATATAAGGTCAGGAATTCTAAAAGCAGCATAATAAATATCAAGTTCGTTTCCAGCTCCAAAACTGCCAGCTAAAAGCCGATCTCTAAAAAGACCAAGCAAGCTGCTAATCAAAGACGCTGCTGCTAAAATCCCAGCAGCAGAAGTAATTGTTTTTGTCTTAGAATTAAAAATGTGATTGTACATTTTTGTTTCGCAAAATTATTATTGGAGTTTGCTGGTTGGACTGGCCAGCTGGATTGCCTTTTAATGCTTGTAATATTGATTTATCTTTTTCTTTTAAATCTTGACTTCTTCCTATAATGTTTCTGCCCAAATCATTAACATCTGCTATTACAAAAGAAAAACTAAACTTATTTCTTAATTCTTCACAAACCCTGTCTGAATTTTTAGAGCCTAATATTCCCATTTCAGCATATTGAGGAAATGCCTCGCCGTAAAATCCATCTATCTGGCTAATTTGATAACCAGCCACTCTATAAAAAATTCCCGAAAGCCCAAAGATTTTTGCAATACCGCTGCAAAAACAAGCAAACAATATTCTTGGCAAACCTGCTAAATTAATAGCTACCTGCATTTTAAAAGGATTGCCCACTGAAAAACCATAAGGAGTTTTCTTAGCAAACTTTGAAAGAAATTTTGCCCAGAAACCAAGTTTAATATCTCTTTTATACACTACCCTATTCTGAATAATTGAAACAATCTTCTCGCATAAAACAATGATATCATTGTTTTCAGCAATAGGCATAACATATTTAGAAATAATGCTATTTAAATTATCAGAAACAGTAATAAAATGCGTCTTTATTGGATATCTATTATACTCCATAATTTAATCTTACTATTTTCTGGATTAATTTTCAACATCTTACCCTTGACATAAC
>Ga0315552_1002531_pt1 | contig 10747 bp, 8 predicted proteins | sample SalMarSW160170MG_2_FD_203102 | JGI IMG/M metagenome (GOLD analysis project Ga0315552, IMG submission 203102) | Salt marsh sediment microbial communities from the Plum Island Ecosystem LTER, Massachusetts, United States - Salt Marsh Sediment SW1601-70 ...
TCGGTTTTAGGCCCTTCATCACAAATAAAACCCCATATCCAACTTATATCAGGCGGGGGAATAACCCCTAATCTACGGGCGGCATATCTCGTCTTGTTCAGGGCGCAGTGGCGGCATCCGTATGGGATTCCAGCTTTTTCAGCTTCCTCCAGATAAGGGGTAAGTTTGTGGAAGAAACCGTTCATTACCATAGTCAGGAATATATCTGGAAAAGAAACGTACACTTTGTCCGGTGCCGTTAGTTTGAGGGCATAATAAAAGTGCAAGACGGCGGGCAGAATGCCATATACTATCTTTAGCCCTCTTGCTTTGTACTCATTGGCTTTGGTTAAATCTATAGTCTCTCTGACAAAGCTGCCCAGTAATTTCCTGATACCCTCCAATTCCACAGCAAAGTAGGCGGGAAGTCGTTCTTCGGTGGCGAATTTAACATCGTCTTCGGTTAGGCCAAGCTTTTCACACGCTTGGCGCCACTGGGGTAAATATTCTGGTATTTCGTCTTCTTCAAAACCGGTTAATCTTAAGAATGCCTCATTTATATCCTTTGCCATTTCAAATCAGCTCCTTCTCTGCTTGACTGACTCGATAAAACTCTCAACCCGGGTTGTTAGCGGTCCGACAGCCTCCCTTGAATATTCGTATGAGGATTCAAGCTTCAGGAAAGGCATGTTCATTTCACCCATTGCCTTTGAAATAATGGAGCATTCCAGGTCATATATCTCCTCAAAGGACAACTCGTACCATATCACGCCATCAATGTTGAAATCTCTTATGAGCTTCTTAATACTTTCGACCCTTTCTTCCCAGGCTGGTTGGAATATAGACGGCGGAGTTCTTTCCGAATAATAAGTTTCTCCCAAGTTTCTCATTAAATCGCCGTCCGTTTTCACATTCCAGGCACACTGTCTCATTCCTTCGTCCAGAAACTCGGCAACTACTACCCCGCCAGAGTCTTCAATCAACTTGGGAACAACATAATCGCCCATGCCTACTACATGACCAGCCAGAAGTATCCTGGGCGCCTCTCTGGAGAAGGGACTTTTGCCCTTTTGTAGCTGCTCATACAGGTCATTGAGTTTCAGAAGCAGCTTGTCCAGGTCGCAATAGAAGGAATAATGATTTAGTCGAATGAAGTCGTAACCGCCTACAGGCGGTGGCTGTTTTTTCCTCAGCAGGTTAATCCTGCTTAAAAGGTCTCTCGTTTGGTTAATAGACTCAATTGATTTCTTAAGTTTTTCGTCTGATATTTTATTGCCGGTGAGAACCTCCAATTTCTCCCTCAACCAGGTCAACCGTTTTTGGTAGTACTCTCGGGAGAGCGACTTTTTCCAATCGGGCGGAACACCCAGCCTCGTCGTTGGCAACTCAAAGTATTCAAATAAATCAGCTAACCTTGATTCATGGCAATCACTACATTGCGCCACTATGAGGTCAAGCATTGGCACTACCGGGTCTATACCTAAAAGGTGATATCCAATTTGCGACCGGGCATAAGGGCTCATGAACCGAAGCATATATGGGATTACTGCATCAGGCGGTTCAGGCTCCCCCCCTCTACACATCAGGCATGGCACTGCTCCAGAGGCATGGATTAACTCTTCTGGAACGAACCTGCCTATATAGCCAACTATTTTAACTCCCTTTTCCTTCTGTTCTTTTAATTTTCCCGGTCTGGTGCGGGCAATTTGTGCCAGCTCTTCGAGTGTATCCAATGCCTTCACCCCCATATTTGGCATGTTATCACTAACTAAGGTAATACTTTCGCCCCAGTCTTGTCAAAGGCTATAAGAATAAACTCTCCGCTATTTCGTGCCGCTACAAAGGTAAAAAAGAGGGTTGAACAAGTGCCTGGCTAATAAAGCGCGCCAAAATTATAGCGCTTCACTGAGGAAAGCAATACCCAGGATAACAATAATAGCAACGGTGGCGCCAATAATTATGCCAATGATAACCCTGTCAGTGAGCAACGGGCGATGAGAAGCAGTAACCGGGGGGTAATTATCTGCGGCAGGCACCCTATTTAGCTTCACTGGAGCTATTGTTTCAGGCTTAACCTCGGCTTTGCCCCCTCTGAGGATGACCTGCCACATGTTCTTCAGTTCCAGACCAATGATAGCTAGTCCGGGGAGGAGAATGGTTAGTATAAAGCCGAGACGTGTCTTGACGAAGTCAGCCAGATAGCCAAGATAGGGTACATCAAAGACGACTTTCCCCACCACCGCCGATGGTGACACCGGCGTGAGGTCAGGGGCTTGGCTGGCATCACCCTTGGTAATGAACATAGGCCCGCTTGGCTGGCTTATCACTTCAATCACGCGGTGGGTAATAAGCGTTTCCCCCGAGCCATAGGCGATGATGTCGCCCACTTCAATATCAGCTGCCTCCACCGGCTTGATGAACACCACCCCACCCACAGACAGAGCCGGCTCCATACTGCCGGAAAGGACGGCATCAAACCGCCAGCCACCAAAGCGGGGAAGGAGAAAGAGGGTAACTACTACTACCACGAGCCAGATGAGGATAATATTGACCACCCAGCCCATCACCCGTTTCATCGCCTCTCACCACCTTTTACCCGCCTAACCTATAGCATCAATTAGCCTGGCTGTCAATGCTATCCAAAAACAGAAGTGGTGGGGCGAAAACGCCCCACCACCCCTATTCTCCCTTCCACTTACCAAACCAGCCGCATCATACATCGGTATCATCGTACTTGATGAGGTTGGTCTCAAACAGGTAATCGGCAGGATGCCAACCAGTCATCGGGGCTGAACCATCAGAAGTCAGAATCAGCCATATCTTGGCACCGGAGTAGAAATTGGCATCTGCTGGCACAGGCAAGTCCATATTGAGGTTCACATTGCCACTCTGCCCGTTTATGTTGCCGCCGGTACCGGTGCTATGGGTACCAATCAGCAAACCATTGTCGTTTGGCCACGGGTCAGCGTAGTAGATGAGGCTGTATGACGTGCTCGGCTGAAGCCCATAAGCATACAGGGTATATTTGAATGTGCTAGCCGATGAGTCAAAGACGATATAGCCAAACGTGCTGTCGGGAATGGGATTCCAGCTATCATCCTTGTTCTCCAGGAAGAGCACAATCGGGTTGGGTCCTCCCGGCGAATTGTGGTCGGTCATGTAAGCATTAATGGTAAACTGGACGCCGTCACCCTGATACTCGTTGCCGGTGTCAGCCTGGAGGTGGAAGCTGAGCTTTAGATACTTATACGTGCAGAGATCTCCGCCAAACCAGCCCAGCGGTATCCACTTGCAGTCCAGGTCGCCCAGCTTGATGTCGTCCTGAGGGGCAATGATGACATATTCAATATCCCCAGCCTCATTTGTTAGCGCAAGGTCAACGGTTATATGGTTCTCAATGTCATGCCTTTCACCCCCTAGCTCTGTCTCTCTCACAGTTTCTGGCTCTGAGGTACGACCACCATAGCTCTCGGTAACATCAAAGTGCAGGTAGAGAGGACCATCATTGGTGCCGAGATTGTGCAGCCTGATTCCATAATATGCCCAGTCGCAGGGCTTCATGTCCATCAGTGTGATTTGTACCGTGCCGCCTCCCTCACCGATCATCTCAAAGTCAATGGTGCCTGCCTCGAAGGTGTTGGTGCCACTGGTCTCAGTATCGGAGAAGTAGGCAAACGTCCCGCCGCCGATGAGAGCGCCGACAATGGCAATGGTGAACAGGCTCATCATTATCTTTTTCATCTCCTTATCACCTCCTTTCCTTTAATATTTAATTATCGCCCATCGACCAGGGCGTCCCTTTCCGCCCAAGGGTAATTTGAATCATAGCCCATAAGTACTAGGAAATAAGTCACCTAATGGGTGAAATTACGTAGTCTAAAAGATGAACTTTATGTCGTCTTTTGGGGGACAAAAAGGGGAGATGCGGGGGGGGATACTTCACTCCCAGGGTTGCTTTTCAATCAGGCCGTGGCTGACAGCGTAGCCGATAGCCTGCGCCCGATTTTCCAGGTGCAGCTTTTCCAGCACCCGTTGCAGGTAGGTCTTGACTGTGCTTTCGGCGATTATCAGCCGGTCGGCAATCTCATGGTTGGTCATCCCCTCCCCCACCAGCTTCAGCACCTCGGTCTCTCTGAGGCTCAATGAAGCGCTGGTGAACGGCTCATGGCACAACTCATCAAGGAGCTTACCGGCGATGTAGGGGGAGAGGATAGCTTCACCTTCTGCCACCTGCCTTATTGCCGCTATAATATCATCAATAGTAGCACTCTTCAGCAGGTAGCCCCGAGCCCCGAACTTCACCGCATGGAAAAGGTTCTCCTCACTATCGGAGACAGTAAGGATGAGCACCCTGGTCCGGGGCAGGCGGTGAGCTAGGGCCGAGGTTGCCTCCAAACCGCCCAAGTTGGGCATAAGGATGTCCATGATAACTACATCAGGCTCAAGCTCAACGGCTTTGTCAATAGCCTCTCTGCCGTTGGCTGCCTGACCAACTACCTCAATATCCGGCTCACTGCTCAGGGCTGAGATAAGCCCCCGGCGCACTATATCATGGTCATCAGCTATCAGAACCCGTACCATCGCCACCACCTCCCCTCTCTTACCGGGATAGATAGCTTGACCTCGGTGCCCGAGCCGGGCTGGCTGAGCACGACAAGGTTACCGCCAACGCTCTGAGCCCTCTCCTTCATCACCGCCAGTCCATGCCCCTTAGACTCTGCCCCATCCTGATAGTAAGCAATGGCATCAAAACCACAGCCGTCATCGGCGATGCTCACCTCAAGGCTGCCATTCAGCGACTTGACCTTAACCTCAGCCCGGTGAGCCTGAGAGTGCTCCCTGATATTGGTCAAGGCTTCCTGGCAGATACGTAGCAGCTCAAGCTCAACCGAAGCCTCCAGGTGGAGTTCACCGTCCTCTATGTCCAGGTGAAAGTCAATGTCAGTATCCTGGCTCAGGTGTTTTAGGTATTCCTGAAGATGGGGTAAAAAGTTGCCATTGCCGGTGTAGGTGCGGAGTAATTCCAGGGATTCCCTGACATCCTGGGAGGACTTTTCGGCTAGCGCCTCCAGTTGGCTGGCTTCATCTAGGTCCATTCCCAACCCTGCCAGGCGGCGGCGCAATAGCTGAACCTGCCAGCGCAAGCTGGATAGTGTCTGAGCAACTCCATCATGGATTTCGCGGGATAGCCTTCGCCTTTCCTGGAGCACATCCTGGGAGTGAAGGCGCTGCCTGAGGTGAGCATTAATCAAGTAAGGGAGGAGAGCGGTTAAGCAAACAGATATAGCGTAGAGAAGAAAGGCGCCCGGCTCAAAGGAGAGGGGCGCGGGAGACAGTGGGTTAACCAGGTAGGCAGAAACCATACCAGCAATGGTTACCCCAGCTATGCTTAATGTTAGCTTCCTGTCGGCGAGGAGAGCTACGGTCAACACTGGGACCAGGCTATAGAGAAGGAAAGGGCTTTCAAACCCACCAGTTGATAGCAACAGAAAAATGCATATAGCGGTGTCCGCTCCAAGAACGGCATGGCTCAGGACATCACCCCCATACCAGCGAAACGGGTATAGAGCTTTGATGGCAGTGTAGACGCCAATAGAAATAACAATAACAAGTGGTGGTATTACAGACTGATAGGCAGCGGGGAGAAGGAATATTTGAGTAGCGGCTACAGCAAACGCCAGACTACGGTAAGCCGAAGGGACAATCCCGATATAGCCTTCCCATCTGCTCTGCAGCCGGTGTTCCCGGTAGTTCAACTCTACCTCCGGATACTTCACACAAGTCAGGTTTCCTAGTGCTCAACTTATCCGGCACTATCCACCTGCATAACACACTTTGTTACCCTGGCGAACTTTTAGCGTTCTTAAGAGGACACTATCATAATTCGCCATCAGGCGAATGTCAAAGCATAAGACCTAACTTTTCCTCTCTTTTCCTCCCGACTTAAGATTTCTCCCCTCTAAAGAAGCAGGTAATTGGTAACTTCGTCCCTGTTGACAAAGGATGCCATCCCCTTATAAAATGCTGTTTAATGACCTCAGAAGAAGTTCCTATAGTATCATTTCTAAAAGAGATAATGCGCCGGCGGAAGCGCTTACCAAGTCAACTGGCAGCTGACCTAGGTATTAGTCATGCCACGGTTAGCCGCTGGCTTTCCGGCGCAGATATTCCCAGTACCAAGTCTTGTCGTAAGTTGGCTGAATACAGTGGTGTGCCTCTGGAAAAGGTCCTCTCCATTGTTGGGCATCTGCCTAGAGTAGCTGAGACAGCGCCTCCTGAATGGCCTGAGTTTCGCGATTATGCTCGTCGGATGTACCCCAACGAACTGGATGAAGACCTGATTACCATGATTGAGGACCTTATTGAGCGGCGAAGGCAAAAAAGGTACAAAAGTGGGGAAAATTCATAGGTGGGAAGCTGAGCTCTGGTCATACTTGAGCAAGGGCGATGGGATACGCTGCCCCATATATCAAACATGCCCCCTCAGGTTGGAGGGAGCATGGTGTCTGAGTGAACACGAGGAATACTACCAGTTGATGAATGACTTCCTCGATGATGAAGACCCTGACCTTACCGACCCGGCAAGTATTAAATTTGAATTCTCCGGCTGTCCAAGAAGCGGTAGAATATTCAAACTAGTTAGAAAGCTGGCAGTTAGTTATCAAACGGGGGCGGGAATTGACCGCCCACCCGTGCCGGCTGACCTCATTACTCATGGTGGTGATAATCTCCCCATTGAAATCCGGCAGATACCGTTGAAGGCTCACCACGGCGCTATCTGGCGATTGAATGACTGCTGGGTAGTTCAGCTCAACAGTAAAGACACACCAGTCAGACAGAGATTCACTCTTTATCATGAGATTTTCCATATCCTGGCTCATGGTAAAGCCACTCCTGTGTTTAAGAAAACATCAAGCAGTCCGGAGGGCTCCTTTAATGAGTTACTTGCCGACCACTTCGCTGCCGTTATTCTTTTGCCCGACAAGCAGGTGAAGGAAAAGTGGGCCGAGGTTAAGGATATAAGCCAGATGGCAAACATCTTTGAAGTGCCCAAGCCGGTAGTGTGGTTCGCGCTCAAGCACCTAAGCTTGATTTAGTAACCCTATTCCTCGTATTGCCCCACCCCGACATTATCACTCCGCTAAGTTGCACAAAACGTCATTTTGTTCAACTTGACCCTGAAGCATTTGACATCATACACTAGACATTGGGATAGTTCCACAATGAAAAGGTTCTCAGAAGCGCTAGCTCGGTTTATCACACGCCGGCCATGGTGGCTGCTATTAATTGTTTTACTGGTCAGTGGAGCAGCTGCCCCCGGCATTACCATGCTGAAATCTGAGACCGGCTTCGATGCCCTGGTTTCACCCAGCTCGGAAATAGCGCAGGCTAACTCACGCTATGAAGAGCAATTTGGAGGCGAGCCGCTCATAGTGCTACTTAAAGGGCAGATTGAAGATATCTTCTCGGCTGACAATCTGACCATCCTGTATCAGTTTGAGCAGGAGTTTGCCAATGATGAGCGCTACCGTACGATTACCAGCCCATTAACTCTGCTGCAGGCAGCCATCGAGGAAGCGAATCAGGCACGACAGACACTCCAGGAACAAATTGCCATCGCCCAGGAAACGGCGGCTGCGGAGGCAAGACAGGCAGCGGCGGCAATGGGTTTGAGTGAGGCACAGCAAGAACAAGCGGCACAACAAGCACAGGAAGAGGTCCTGCAGCAATTCCAGTCTCAGATAGAGCAGATGCAGCTCATTGGAGAACCCTCTCTGGAAAACCCGCTATTTATAGCCACCGTCCTCTATGATGACGAAGGAGCGGTCAGCCAGGCAATGCAACCTTTTATTCCCGATGATGAGCATGTTCTGATTTCAGTCACCCCGCAAGGTAATATGGATGACAAGGAAGCCCTGCAGGCTGCCGAGGATATTGAGGACTTCTTCTACATCCATCCGCTAGCGAAGGTAAATACCAGGGTAATCGCTGATACCAAGCTGGTTGATGTCATCAGCAGTAGCCTGGGGAATAATATGATGATTCTATTGGTTTTGGCTTTAGCGGTTATGATTCTTATACTGGTGCTCATGTTTCGAGTGCGCTGGCGACTACTCTCTTTGCTCATGGTCGGAATCAGCGCCCTGTGGACATTCGGTCTGATGGGATATGCTTCAATTCCTCTCACCATGGCCACCATGGCCGTGCTGCCGATACTTATTGGCCTCGGCATAGACTATGCGATACAGTTCCACAATCGTTACCAGGAAGAAGTCATTAGAAGCAAGACGGTCGGCGAGGCAATAATTACTTCCCTGTCACGTATGTTCCCCTCACTCGGCATTGCTCTGCTGGCAACCATAATTGGCTTTATCACGCTCTACATATCCGAGGTGCCCATGATTCATGACTTCGGAATAGTGCTGGCGGTTGGTATCGTTCTAAGCTACATAATAGCTCTATTCCTGCTTCACAGTATTGTCTATCTGGCTGACAAGAGGGCACCTATTGACCGGCTAAGAAAAGAATCATCGGAGGCGAGCGGCCGTATTGAACGTATTCTTTTACGCCTTGGCAAGCTTGCGATTAATCATACGCTGTGGATTTTTATTGTGGCGGTTATTTTCGCCGTTGCTGGTGGCGTGGTTGACCACTGGCTACCAAAGAATACCGACTTCGAACAACTTATGCCTCAGAACATAACTGAACTCAGGGACTTGAGAGAGTTGCGCCAAATCACTGGTAGTGGAGGTAATATTCGCTTCATGATAGAGGCCGATGATGCAGCCAGCCCGGCGGTACTTGGCTGGCTGAAAGAATACCAGGAGGAAGCACTGGCGCTCCACCCTGAACTCATCTCGGTGAATAGCCCGGCGGTACTGGTTAGTGAAGCCGCCGGGGGAATAATTCCGGGTAAACAGCAAATTGAAGTGATACTGGAAAACACGCCTCCCCTCTACTTAGAGCAGGTCCTCTCCAGTGACCGCACCATGGCCAGCGCGTCGTTCAGTATTGAGTACATATCTCTGGAGGAAATCCACGACCTGCTCCAGCTTATGGAATCTGAGGCTCAGCCACCACCTGACGTGCAGATTTCATCCGTCGGCAGCCTTGCCCTCGGTGCCAGCACCATGGATGCCGTAGTGGGCAAAAGGCTTACCATGAATCTTATCTGCCTCGGTGCGGTATTTGTAGTCCTTTTGCTGGTCTACCGACGTTTCAGTAGTGCCATATTTGTTATCATACCGGTTGGCGCCGTAATCGCCTGGTCTTCACTGGATATGTATCTCATTGGTATTCCACTTAACCCGCTCACCGCCGTTCTGGGTGTTATTATCATCGGCATCTGTACCGAATTTATGGTGCTGCTTATGGGACGGTATGAGGAGGAGAAAAAACGGGGGTTACCACCTCAAGAGGCTATGGCCACGGCAATATCAAAAATAGGACGGGCTATAGTAACCACCGCCCTGACTACTCTGGGAGGCTTTGGTGTTCTAATAGTGTCAAACTTTGTGATGGTTCGTGACTTTGGTATCGCCACGGTGCTCGGCGTATTCCTCTGCCTGGTAATAACAATTGCTGTGATGCCAGGGCTGATTGTATGGTTTGACCAATGGAGGGGGAAAAGGCTGGCAAAATTGTGACGCGCTATTTTTGACGGCTTCAACGATATCCATGCCTGTCCTCCTGCAATTCCCACAGGGGGTCGGTGTAACAAAAAGACCCGCCAACGTCAGGCGAGCTTCAAAGCTGAATCGAAGCTTTGTGGAGCGGGAGACGAGACTCGAACTCGCGACAACCTGCTTGGAAGGCAGGGACTCTACCAACTGAGTTACTCCCGCAAATCGTATCTATTTTAGTCTGAAAAACTGACTTTGTAAAGAGGATACTTTCCCAGGCTATAAAATCAGCATGGCGTCGCCGAAGCTGTAGAAACGATACTTCCTGGCTATAGCTTCTCCATAGGCACGAATAATAAAATCTCTGCCACCAAAGGCAGCCACCAGCATTAGCAGCGTTGACCGAGGTAGATGAAAATTGGTTATAAGGGCATCAACCATACGGAACCGATATCCAGGCAGAATAAACAGGCTTACCCAGCCCTCAAATGGCTGTAAAAGAGATGCCTTACTGGCCTTTGCCGCCTCCTCCACGATTCTCACTGTGGTAGTGCCAACACAAATGACCCTCCGCCCCTCCCTCTTGGCCCTGGATAACTCGGTGGCTGCCTCTTGAGTTAATATACCGTATTCCTTATGGATGGGATGTTTTAGCGGGTCTTCCTCTCTAACCGGGCTAAAGGTATCCAGCCCTACGTGGAGGGTAACAAATAGGCAGGAGACCCCCATCTGTTCTATCTGGCTGAGTAGCTCAGAGGTGAAATGCAGCCCGGCAGTGGGCGCGGCTACGCTGCCGGGTGCTTGAGCATAGACTGTCTGATAGCGCTCAGGCTCAGTCAAAGGCGTGTGTATATATGGGGGCAGCGGAATTTTGCCCAGCTGCAGTAATAGCCTTTCATCGGAAAAGCTTATCACCTTTATTCCATTCTGCCCCTCCCCGATTATTTCAGCCCAAATCTTAACGCTGCCGGCTATAGAATCGTCAGCTATCTCGACCCTGGTGCCAATATTGACCCGTTTACCGGGCTTTGCCAGTGCCTCCCAGACAGCAGTCTCAAGCCGACGCAGCAGCAAGAATTCCACCCCGCCCCCGGTATCAACCTTCCTGCCCTCAAGCCGGGCGGGGATGACACGGCTATCGTTAA
>Ga0315552_1002533_pt1 | contig 10731 bp, 7 predicted proteins | sample SalMarSW160170MG_2_FD_203102 | JGI IMG/M metagenome (GOLD analysis project Ga0315552, IMG submission 203102) | Salt marsh sediment microbial communities from the Plum Island Ecosystem LTER, Massachusetts, United States - Salt Marsh Sediment SW1601-70 ...
GGGGGATGCCAACCGGGTAGTCCTGGCAGATATAAATTGGGAAGCCGCCCGAAAAGCCACTGAACGGGTGAACGCTTTGTTAGATCGCCAGATAGCTGAACCGGCCCGGGTGGACGTGAGCGATCCCCAAGACCTGGCAAGAGCATTGGAGGGCATGCATGCCTGCCTGAGCGCGGTCCCGTATGTCTATAACCTGGATATCACCAAAATGGCTCTCGATGTGGCTGTCAATTTATGTGATCTCGGTGGGAATACCGAAATCGCCCGCCAACAGCACAAATTCGATGCCGCGGCGCGCAGCAAAGGTCTGAGCATCATCCCCAACTGCGGCCAAGTGCCGGGTCTGGGGACTTCTTTGATGGTTTACGCCATGGAATCCTTAGATGAACCGGTGGATGTTTATATGTGGGATGGCGGCATCCCACAAAATCCCAGGCCTCCTTTCAAGTACCTGCTGACTTTTCACGTTGCCGGCCTGACCAACGAATATGCTGAACCGGCAATCTTCCTGCGGGATTGGAAAATCACTGAAGTTGAGCCCATGACCGAAATGGAGACGGTCGAATTTCCAGAACCCATTGGTACTCTCGAAGCCTTTGTCGCAGGTGGGGGTACGGATACTATGCCGTGGACGTTTGAAGGCAAACTGAGGACTCTTCAGAATTTAACCCTTCGCCACCCAGGCCACTTTTCCCAACTGCGCGCTTTTTACGATTTAGGTCTGTGGGATCAAGAGTCGGTCAAAGTAGATGGCATGCAGGTTGTCCCTCGGGAGGTGTTTCACGCTTTGTTTGAACCTAAGGTGAACTTTCCCGAAGATAAAGACCTGGTCATCGTGCGGGTGAAGGCTCTGGGCAAGAAGGACAGCCGCGATACCCAGGCACTCGTCCAGGTGATCGACTACTTCGATGAAAAAACCGGGTTCACAGCCATGGAACGCAGTACAGGTTGGAGCGCAGCCATCGTTGCTGAGATGATGGCTCGAGGTCAGACCCCCCGCGGTGCGGGAGGCGTTGAAAAGATGGTTCCAGCCCGCCTTTTTGTTGAAGAGCTCCGGCGACATGGCATTCTCGTTACCGAAGAGATCATATAGCGGTCATTTTCTTATGCAAGATTTTTCGTATTTGCTTGGGGTGACCTGGTACTATTTTATTTAATCCAGGGCTCCTGCCAAGAAGGCCTGGGGCTTGATTTGTCTGCATACCTAATCCCAAGCCGCTTCCGGCAGAGGGCTCTCGAGCATGGGGTGGGGGGTCAGATAAATCTTCATTAACGAGAACGCAAAACCTGACCTGCGCCAGATTCTAAATCCCCCGAAGGGCGGATTTTGCGCTTTTGTCGCAGTGACTTCAGTCGCCAGGTTAAACCTGCCCCCAAAGTGACATGCACTCATCGGTCCTAACTCATCGGCCTGAACTTGAACACTGAGATCCTGACCATGACAGGATTTACAGGCCACGTCCACCAGATGTTTACCACGCTCTAATGACTGTTCGTCAGTGGGGATGTTCAATGTTTCCGGTTGGATATCGAAGGTCCTGTTCAGCCGGGCTCCTCCCAGCAATCCAAGGGTAACCACAACCAACACAAGCAAAACTACCAGACCACCTACTACAATGCCTAACCACTTCAGGAATTTTCTCATCATTGTCTCCTTTTTTATGTCTGAGAGGGTTCCAGCCCAGAATATTTTTCCGGAAAGTTCCCGGCTTTCATAAACAACTAACCGGCGCAAAATGCGAGGGTGGGGCTCATAGTAAAACCTACTCTCCTGAAATCATCTCTCGTACTATACAAAGGATGAATCCCCTTGTCATGAGGCAGGTGTCCCAATTTATATGGGACATATTGTCCCTAAAATATCCTGTTGGTAATCCATTGATTGATTACTTAGCACCTTGATTTGGGGGATTTTGGCGGTTGAAATTCGCCTAAAACACCTAGAAGCGCGTGAATTACGTAGCTCCTGAAAAATCCCGGATTAGTGGATTGAATCGGGCTATAATAAATTGAGTGTTCGTCAGATTCGGTTCTTCTTGAAGGTGTTATGGATAATCAATCCCAGTGTCCCCTCATTTTTCGTTTAGTAGTGATTACCGGTCTGCTAGCGCTGATATTCACCTTGTCAACGCTTCAAGGGGTCCTCGCTCAAGGAGAGGCTCCCCAGGTGTTGCTATTGACTGCTGATGGCCCTCTGACCCCCGCTATGGCTGAGTATTTGGATCGAGGTATCCGGACTGCCGAAGGAGGTGGCGCTGAGTTGATCGTCTTCCAACTCAATACCCCAGGTGGCAATGTTGCTTTAATGAATCGCATGGTACAGACGATCCGTAACAGCCCGATACCAATCGTTGTATACGTCGCCCCGCGCGGCGCCATGGCGGCGAGCGCAGGCACGGTGATTACCTTGGCCGGCCACGCCGCCGCCATGGCACCCGAAACCGCTATTGGAGCGGCCAGCCCGGTGGGATCGGAAGGCCAGGATCTGGGCACGACCATTGAGGCGAAGGAGAAGAACATCCTCAAAGCCACGGTTCGTTCCCTGGCGGAACGGCGCGGTGCGGATGCCATCCAACTGGCTCAAGACACCATCGATACAGCCAAGGCTGCTTCAGCCAGTGAAGCCATACAAGTCCATCTGGTGGACTTCATTGCAGCGGATGTGCCCGACCTCCTGCAGCAACTGGATGGCTTCAGTGTGGAAACCATCTCGGGATTCCAGATTTTGCATACCAGCGACGCAATCGTTATCCCCTTCAACCAATCGCTGATCGAGCAGCTTCTGGCCACTCTCACTGATCCTAATATCGTCTTTATACTACTGACCATTGGGGTGCAAGCTATTCTTATTGAACTATCCAGTCCGGGAGGATGGGTGGCTGGCTTCATCGGCGTTATGAGCCTGGCGCTGGCCGCCTACGGCCTCGACATCTTACCGGTCAACTTTTTTGGACTGATCTTCATAGCAACAGCATTTGTGCTTTTTATCCTGGATATAAAAGCGCCCACCCATGGTGCCCTTACTACGGCGGGGGTGGGCTCGTTGATCGTCGGAGCGTTGGTGCTGTTTAATTCACCCGGGACCCCTGCATTCCAGCAAGTCTCGGTGCCCCTGGTGGTAGGCACTTCGATATTCACTGCTGCTATTTTCTTCACCATCTTGACCTTCGCCCTGCGGGCTCAAAAAGCACCCATCCGCACCGGCCAGGAGTCACTCGTCGGCAGGTTGGGTATTACCCGCTCAAACCTGGCACCTTATGGGACTGGCACTGTGCAGCTGGGTGGAGAGCTGTGGACTGCAGAGTTAGTGGCCGGGCAGACAGGGATCATCGTAGAAGGGGAACAGGTAGAAGTCGTCGGCGTCAAGGGGGTCAGGATTTATGTGCGCAAAACCGGATAACCAGGGCTAGCTGCTATCCCGGCGGGGTCAGAGGTTGTTGTGTTTACAATGCCCTGGCGAAGAAGTCTGCCAAATATTCAAACAGATTGGCCTGGTTCACCGGCTTGCTGATGCCATGCCCCTCATCATCGAAAACCAGCAGCTCGAAGGGGACCTCGTGGGCTTCCAATCGTTGGACGACCTGGTGCACGTTTTCCGGAGTAACGTTTGGGTCCTGGGCTCCCTGAACGATTAGCACTTTTCCGCGGATGTTCTCCACGAAGTTGATGGGCGAGCGTTGGAAATAGACCTCAGGCACCTGATCTGGGCGTCCGCCGATCATCTCCTCGCTGTATGGGCGCAGGTCTGGCCGGGTAGTTTCATAGTCAACCACCAAGTCGGTCATACCGCAAATAGGCGCAGCGGCGCTGATGGTTTCTGGAGGCAGGTGTGTGATCAAATACCAGGAGCTATAACCGCCATAGGATGTGCCGGTTACGCCAACTCGACCCGGCTCAGCCAGACCCACCCGGATGAGGGCTTGCGCTCCGGCTGCGATATCAGCCTGCTCGCGACCACCCCAGCCATCCTGCTTGATTGCCTCCCGGAACTTCAAACCAAAACCAGTGCTGCCACGGTAATTTACATCCAACACGTTAAATCCCTTTGAAACCAGATACTGGATCTCAGGGTTGAATTTGTCCTCGGAATGGTGGGTCGGTCCGCCGTGAACGTAGATCACCGAGCGAGGCGGTTTCTTGCCAGAGATCCCCTTTGGACGGGCGCGGTAAAGCCATCCCTGGATTTCCAGGCCATCCACGGATTGCCAGCGGAAATCTTCGGCAGGTGTGAGCTGTTCGGGCTTTAGCTGCGTGCATTGCCAAACCCGCGTGAGGGAGGTGAGTAGCGGTTGGGTATCGCCAGCTGGGAAGCGCACCAGATCGGTGGGCGAAGTAGCCGATGAGTAGAGGGCTACCCAGGCACCATCGGCGGCCTTTCCCAAGGGGATAAGGTTACCCGGGATAGGTGCAAAGGCTTGCTCTTTTCTGCTATCCAGGTCAAGAAAACTACATACATGGCGTGCTGCCCGAATTTCGTCCACTACGATGGCCCCATCAGGCGATACCCAGGCACCTTCAATCATACGATTAGGATCGTCGACCAGCCAACGCATCTGCTCGCTTGGCCAATGATAAACCCCCAGGCTGATGTGCTCCTGCGGATCGCCATCCACCGATTCCGACAGCACCAGGATATTCTGCCCGTCCGGGAACCAGCGGGCGAAGGTTTTAACCTGATCGCCGAAATTCAGGATCTCTTTATCTTCTTTACCATCAATATCCACCAAATAGAACTGCCGTCCGGCCGGATGCCGGTCCTTGCGATCGTATAACAAATGGGTACCAGGGAGGTTGAGGCTGACCTGCATGTAAATGGGTTTTGTCGGGCGGGCAATGGGAATCCTTTTTTTGTTGTGCAGGTCATGCCGGTAGACCCAGGTCGGTTCGATCACTTCACCAGCCAGGAAATCGTAATTAGCCCCGTAAAATAAACAGCTTCCATCCGGATGAAGGTCACCACCTCGCAGGAAATAAGCTGGACGATCTTCTGTCAGCGGCTGCATCTGCCCTGGGCGATCAAGATCCACCCGGAAGAGACGGGCATGTTCATCTCCGTCGTGGTCCTCTTGAACGATCACCGCCTGGCTCTGTGGAGCCCAGCTAACCAACTCGGTGAATTCTGGGGTATGTGTCAGGGCTTTTGGCAGCGCTGAACCATCCGTGGGTACCACGAAAACATCCAGATTTTCGTGAATCCGGTACCACTCAAAAGCCACCCAACGCCCATCTGGTGATAACCGGGCGGTTACCACGCTAGGCAGGCTGAGCAAATGTTGGAGAAAGGCATCAGCGGGCATAAGAATTTAAGCCTCCGTTTTGCAGTTGAAATTGATGGGATATGGTTCAATTTTAACACGCCTTAAAAATCTGTCATGAGGCGTTAAAGCAGCTTTTTCAAGGGGGCTGTTGAGGATCACCCCGTTAAGCACGGTATAAGGTTATGCATGTGATTATGCGGTAGAATAGGATTGCCAGACCTCAAAATGTTGAAGGTCATGGCGTTATAGGTAGATAATTGATAATCAGGACTCAGGCAGATCAAGGATTTGTTTGGCTTATTTTGGGTAGTCCTGGTCTGTCCAAAGGACCCCTGAGAATTCTGACTGTTACACCAAATATTGTTGGATAAAGGAAAGCATGGCAGTTACCCCAACCAGAGATCGTATTGACCCTGAAAAAGTAAACACGACACCCTTGCGCCGACCCGATTGGATAAAAGTACGGGCACCCACGGGCGAAACCTACCAATGGCTGCAGGACCTAATGCGGACCAAAGCCCTGCACACAGTCTGTGAAGAGGCTATGTGCCCAAATATGGGTGAGTGCTGGGGCGCTGGAACGGCGACTTTTTTGATGTTGGGCGACGTGTGCACCCGTACCTGCGGTTTCTGTGACATTAAACACGGCCAGCCCTCCCCTTTAGATTGGTTGGAGCCAGAGCGCATCGCCCAAGCCGTCAAAGCTATGAACTTAAAACACGCGGTGATCACCAGTGTCAACCGCGACGACCGTAAGGATGGCGGCGCTCCAATTTTCGCCATGGTCATCAATCGTATCAGGGAGATTCACCCGGGCTGTTCTATCGAAGTGCTTATCCCTGACTTCAAAGGCAGCCTGGAAGCACTCAAGATTGTGATGGACGCCCGTCCCGAGATTCTCAATCACAATGTCGAGACCGTGGTACGCCTGTTCAAAAAGGTGCAACCACAAGACCGCTATGATTGGGCCGCAGCTACCCTGACCAATGCAAAGAAACTCGATGCGGATGTGCTCACCAAATCGGGCATTATGGTGGGGTTGGGCGAGACCATCGATGAGATCAAGGTAGTGATGGGCGACCAGCGCAGTTGGGGCGTGGATATCTTGACGGTTGGTCAATATCTACAGCCCAGCAAACAGCACCTGCCGATTGAACGTTACTATACTTTGGAAGAGTTTGAAGAAATCAAATCATACGGTCTGGAGATCGGCTTCAAGTGGGTCGAGAGCAGCCCGCTGGTGCGCTCTTCGTACCACGCAGCCGATCAGGTGCGTGCCCTGAGCGTAGTACACCGTCAGCTATACGGCGAACCCCAACATCCCTGATCTGAACAGCTGAACCTGGCTTACCCATTCGGGGGGAGCATGAACCTTACAGGTAACCGGGCAGCAGGATACCTTGGCATTACTTCCCTTTTAGAACATCGACCAGCTCGACATAGGCGGGCTTGGGTTTGTAAAATTCGTCAAAGATTAAAGGCGAGTCAGACGTCCCCATATCACGTGGTATCCAGGACTGACGGTCGCTTACTCCCCAGACTACAAAAGCCCCACAATTCTCAGCCTGCAGGCATACAGCCAACGTGTCTCCGTAAATCTGCGCTTGTCTAGCCAACTTCTCAGAGCTGCTTTCCGGCCCGATGCGCACGTCCATCTCGGTGATGTCTACTTGCAAGCCCAGTTCGGCCAGTCTGTTCATATTCGCCGCCACCTGGTCAGGGGGCGGTGAAGCGCTTAATCCCACATGCATTTGCATACCGATGCCATGGATCGGTACTCCATCACGCAACAGATCGATAGCCATTTGATAGATGGCTTCTGATTTCTCGTTCAGACCTTCCCCGCCATGGTCGTTATAAAAAAGCTTTGCTGCAGGGTCGGCTTGGTGAGCCCATTCAAAGGCCAGCGAGATATACTGCGATCCAATCCCCCGGGACCAAATGGTATCTCTTAAATTACCCTCTTCGTCAAAAGCCTCATTGACCACATCCCAGGCGATCACCTGTCCCCTAAAGTGGGCAACCACCGTATGGATGTGATCGCGCAGGATTTCGATCAATTGGTCCCTCGAATAATTCCCTGAGGTCAGCCATTTAGGTAATTGAGAATCCCAAACCAGGGTATGGCCGCGTACGAGCATATCGTGGGCACTCGCAAAGGCTACCAAATAGTCCGCTTCTCTAAAATCATAAGTCTCTGGCTTGGGGTGCAATGAGGCAAATTTCATGCCGTCTTCGGGCGTCAACTGGTTAAACTCTTTCGCAAGCACATCTGCGTAGGTGGGATCACCTTGAAAAAACCTCTCCGCTGCAGCCGCACCGATCAGGATGCCCTTATTTTTCGCCAGGGAACGCAATCTTATTTCGGACACTAGGGTTGGCGCTCCATGCAGAAATCGCGGGAATGGTGAACAAGCCGCTAAGAGCACAAGAAACCCTGATAAGAAAGAAGCTACTTTCACTGATACTGGATAGTGTGGTTGTGCCGGTTGCCCCAAAAACCAGGGCGACACCCTAAACCAGGAACCCACCAGCAAATGCTTCCAGCAAGAAATATTTCAGGTAGGCCTCTTCTGATTGAGACTCCGGAAGGGTGAAACCAGCCAGAACATAGAGGGGAATAGATAACAGTTCCAAGGTGAGAAAGACGACAATCAGGTCTGCTGCCATGACCATCATGATCATGCCGTTGATTGAAAAGAGCAATAGTAGGTAGTATTCGCCGCACTCGATACCCCGCTGTTTGAGATAATCATATACCAGGGCGACACCCACAAGACCGCTACTCAGGAACACCAAGGTCAGGAAGATGGCGAAGCCATCTACCACTACCATGCCGTTGAAGGCCAAATGTTCCCCCATCGATCCAGGCCTAAGAGAAGCATTGGGCTATAACCAGACCAAAAGCAGCCAGCAAGGCGGTGAGGCCCTTGGTTTCTCTGGGTATGAACAAATCCGCCAACAGGAGTCCACCAGCCCATACGACCAGCATGTTCACTGGCGTTGTAACGATTAGGTTGGCAGTTCATTCTTTTAAGCTTATACGATCTCCTGACCAACAAAGTTCACGGTGTAATTCAAGAGGGATTCGTCACGCAGCTGGTTTGACGATAGTGTAAGCAGGCACTATGCCAAGAATTCGATAATAGCTTGCGACTCATGAGCTTGCGGTTAAGGAATTCCCGCAGCCGCGTGCAGGGTGGTCACGAGCTTTTCTACAGAAGGCGCCATCAGGTGGAAGAACGGCGCGGGGTACAACCCGATCCACAGGATTACTACCAGGAGTGGAACAACCGAGAGAATCTCACGCCAATTGAGATCTTTCAGGGTGCGGTTTTCCTCATTTGTGATTGGACCGAGGAAGACCTTCTGGAACATCTGTAGCAGGTAGACTGCCGCCAGAATTACGCCTAGGGCAGCCACGCTGGCGTACCAATAAGAACCCAGGATTTTCGAGTCAAAAGCGCCCAGAAGGATGGTGAACTCTCCAACAAAACCGTTCAAACCCGGCAAAGCCATCGAGGAAAGCGTCACTATCAAAGTCATAGCGCCGTAGACCGGCATGATTGCCCACAAACCGCCAAAAGCGCTCATCAGCCGGGTATGACGGCGCTCGTAAATCATACCTACCAGGAGGAACAAACCTCCCGTGCTAATACCGTGGTTGACCATCTGGATAATCGAGCCCTCTACCCCGTGGATATTCAGGGCAAACAAACCCAGGACAACGAAACCCATATGGCTGATCGATGAGTAAGCGACCAGCTTCTTCAAGTCAGATTGTGCAAAGGATACAATGGCACCATAGATGATACCGATAATCGCGATAATGGCGAACCATGGAGCCAGCCGAACTGAAGCGTGAGGGAAGAGCGAGAGATTAAACCGCAAGAAACCGTAGGCGCCCATCTTTAGCAGCACGCCTGCTAGGATAACAGAGCCGGCAGTCGGAGCTTCTACATGGGCATCTGGCAACCAGGAATGGAAGGGCCACATGGGCACTTTGATGGCGAAAGCGATGGCAAAAGCCAGGAAAAGCCAGATTTGGATATTCTGGGGGATTTGGGTTCCCGCCATTAGGGTTGTCAGGGAGAAAGTCCGGCTTGTGATTCCCAACCACAAGATCGCCAACAGCATTAATATCGAGCCTGCCATCGTGTATAGGAAGAACTTGATAGCGGCGTAAATGCGGCGGGTACCTCCCCATACACCGATCAAGAAATACATCGGCACCAGACTGAATTCCCAGAAGAGATAGAACAGAAACAGGTCGAGTGACAAGAATACCCCCAGCATGCCCACTTCCAACAACAGGAAGAAAATCATGTAATTCTTGACGCCCTCCTGTATAGCGTCCCAACTAGAGAGAATTGCAATCGGTGTCAGCAATGCTGTCAAGAGCACCAGCAGCAGGCTCAGCCCGTCCACGCCGACTTGGTAAGAGATTTGGAAATCCGCCACATCGATCCAGGGCACGTTTTCCAATAGTTGAAGATCTGCCTGGCTGGCATCAAATCGAACCAGCACTAGCAGAGAAATGCCAAAAGTGACCAGAGAGGTCAAAAATGCAACCCAGCGAACCGCGTTCTTTTGCTCGGGATTTATAAACAGGATGATTAAGACCCCTATCATAGGGAAGAAAATGAGCAGAGAAAGTAACCAAGCGTTCATATCAAGTCCTCTTTGAAATAATTAATAATCGATTCCCTTCAGAGTAAACTAAAGGTAGCCGATAAACAAGCTCAATTGACTCACCTACGTATGAGCAAGTAACCCACGATGATTACAACACCCAGAAACATCGAAAGGGCGTAATTGCGAACATAACCGGTTTGGATGCGGCGCAACTTTGAAGCAACCCACCTGGTGGCTTCGGCGAGACCGTTGAAGGTGGCATCAATGACCTCCAAATCCACGATCAGAGCCAGGAAATCAGATATAGCTCTGAATCCCCCCACCAGCGCCACTTCATGAACCCAGTATTCCCAAAACTCCTTTTCGTCGGCTTCTTCTTCGCCTGTGATCATCAACCTGGCCAGGGATTTATATGGATTTAAGATGAGGGCTGAATAGAACTCATCGACCCACCACTTATGCTCAAGTGCCGTGAAAACTGGTCCAATGATCTGACGCAAGGGGTCGTCGACTCGTCTGGCAGGGGGCAACTTCAGCATTGCTTGATAACGCTTCGAGTAAAGCAGCCAGGAGATGAATATCGCCAGTAAGGCCAGAAAAGCGGAGAAACCAGCCAGAAGCAAGTTGAATTCACTCGGGTGGATGCTTGCAATGGTGTGTTCCAACCATGTAGATAAACTATGCACGCCGGGAAAATTCAAAGCCCCACCTAACAGCGATAAGGTTGCCAAAACAGCTAAAGGAATGGTCATAAGCGGGGCGCTCTCCCTGGCTGCCGTGGCTGCGCCTGTGCGAGGGTCACCAAAGAAGACCATCAACACCTGGCGACCCATATAGA
>Ga0315552_1002536_pt1 | contig 10727 bp, 9 predicted proteins | sample SalMarSW160170MG_2_FD_203102 | JGI IMG/M metagenome (GOLD analysis project Ga0315552, IMG submission 203102) | Salt marsh sediment microbial communities from the Plum Island Ecosystem LTER, Massachusetts, United States - Salt Marsh Sediment SW1601-70 ...
CTTTTGTTTAGCATTTCGTATTTAGTGCTTAGGATTTTCCTCTACGTCCTTCCGCCAAGAGAGGACTTTTATAAGAACTGGAAATTTCATTTTTCATGGGGCGCTGACCCTTCGAGCCAGTACATAGTTCATATTTCCCACTTGCCTGGCTATCCCCTTTAACTCCAGCATCGCCAGGGTGCTGCTCACTTCCGGCATAGTCAAACCGCTGCGGCGGCAAATTTCATCTATATGATTGGGCTCGGAGCTCAATTGTTTTAGTATAGCGGATTCAACTTCATCAACCGGAGAAAATTCCTTAAATTCTGCTTGCTGTACTACGATAGTCAGGTTTAATTCCTGGAGAATATCAGTGTAATTGCGAACCAACTTGGCTCCCTCTTGAATAAGACGGTTAGTTCCCTGGCTGGCCGGAGAGAGGATACTGCCTGGGATGGCAAAGACCTCTCGATTCTGCTCCACTGCCTGATGGGCCGTAATCAAAGCCCCGCTTCTTTCTCCAGCTTCCACCACCAACACCCCCAGACTCAAGCCACTCATAATTCGATTGCGGAGCGGGAAGTTCTCAGCCCTGGGCTTGACGCCTAAAGGATATTCACTGACCAGAGCGCCATGTTCCATAACAGCTTGAGCCAGTTTGGCATTTTCCCCGGGATAGACGATATCCAGACCGGAGCCAAACACAGCTACGGTTTTGCCCCCGGCATCCAGAGTAGCCCGATGAGCCACAGAGTCAATTCCTCGGGCTAAGCCGCTGACAATAGTGATTTTACTTCGGGCTAAGTCGGCCACAATCTCCTCAGTTACCTGCCTCCCGTAGATTGTGGGACGACGAGTACCGACTATAGCCAGACAAGGCTCATCCTCGGCTGGGAGGTTACCCCTCACGTAAAGCACCGGCGGATAATCATAAATTTCTTTTAATCTCGAAGGATAAAGAGGGTCCTCATAGACAAGCACCTTTACTTTGTAGCGCTCCACTTTTTCCATCTCGGCGTCCAGGGAAATTCTCGGGCGGAGGGTCACCAGGGCGTCTATGCTTCGTGAGTCTAGCCCTGCTTGTCTTAGCTTGCCTTCGGGAGCTTTCCAGGCATCCTGTAAACTACCGAAGTATTCTTTTAGCTGAGAAAGCCGTACCCGGCCGATCCCGGCTATCCCGGAAAAAGCCACCCAATATTTCAGTTCGTCAGCACTTACCATAAGAAGCCTTGCTGGATTTTAGCATAGGTGGAAAATGCAAGGAAGAATTGTGGCTAGCGCCACATCAGCTTCTCAGCGAGGGATTTGTCCCCAATTTGAGGGAGCCTGCAAGAGGTTCCCCGGAAAAAATTTGGGCAGCCCCGAAAAAGAGCGCTATTGACACCATGTAGTAGCTATGCTACGCTAAAATAAATTGAGACTCGCTTGATGGGAGACCGTTTAATTGTCACCCTGAGCGATAGCGAAGGACCCCGGGATTTTAGTCGCCCAAGGCGCTCTCAAAATTAAGAAGGGATTATATTAAACAAACCTGATGGGAAAAGGAGGTGAAAAATGGGCACGGCTGAGCCCCTACCAGCTACTTTAGTCGACGTTAATCTAGCTACAATGGTGCTAATCTTGGGGATTTTTTTCATCATCGTGGGCATAATAATAGCTGGTGTAGTCTATCGAGAGTCGCGTGAGTGGCGAAAATTGGTAATGCCTATGTTTGATAGGGACTCCACTGACATGGCGCCAGAATCCGGTGAGAGACCAGGTGAGCTAACGCCGCGAATGGCGGCCTTTGGCAAGGAGATATTTGGCCGGGTCTTTACTCATATGGATGTCGCTGGCTTGCTAGGCGGCGCCGCTACCGTCATCCTGGGCATACTTGTAGCCTTGATAGGACTTAATATCGGGAGTCCGTAGGTTAACGCCTCGAACGGCGGCCTTTAGCAAGTAGATATTCGGCCGAGTCTTTGCTCATATGGTTGTCGCTGGCTTGCCTTCGCTGAAGCTTTAGCGCAAGCAGGCCTGCTAGGCGGCGCCGCTACTGTCATTCTGGGCATACTTATAGTCTTGATAGGACTCACTCTCAACGGTTAGCCCTTTCTTCAGTCGCTCTTTGACGCCTGTGACAAGCCACGACGACACAATACCGTAAATTACCGTGCTGATGGGGCGGGCTATCAGCCTGAGGACGAAAATCCCAAACTGTATAACCCAGCGCATTGGTGGGTTATATAAGAGCCAGCCTATTGGGCGAGCGAGTAACCGTGTAACGAAAAGGCCGGCAATTGTTATGCTCCTCAATGGTGGGTTATACAAAAGCCAGGCTACTGCAGCCGAAATCCCCCTGAGGTAAAACAGGAGGGCTGCTATTAGCCAGCGTAGGGGAGGATGGTAGAAAAACCAGACTATCCCTATAGGAATCCCCGCCAGTACTTTCCAGAGCAAGGCAACAAAACGAAAACCAATATCCCAGAAGAGATTTCTCGCCAGGGGCCAGCCACGACGCCACAACCTTACCAGCCATACCACTATACCCAGTAATAGCAGAAAGATTAATATCGGTAGAAAGATTAGGAGTGTGACACTTACCTCTATTCCTACTAGTGGTAGTGTGACAGTTGGGACATCGATAACATAACCCAGGCCAATGCCCACGGCCGTCAGCACAAGGGCAAGAAAGAGGATGTTTCTGAGTTGAGCCGACCATCTTCCCATCCGCACCAGCCAGGGATAGATAATGCGCCACGTGAAAAGAAGAGCTAGCGGTATCAACACCAAACATAATATGGCTAACGGGACCATCCCGACAGCTAGGAAAAAGGCTATCACTGCACCGAAGTACAGGATAACCATGGTTAGCAGGAAGAGCATTAAACAGCTCATATCGTCCCACTCTCCTTAGCGCACCGGGGAAATTCCGCCTTGTTCTTTCCCATCGCTCCCCATATACACTTTAGCATAGACTCATCCGAACATTATAATAAAGAAAGCCGTAAAAAAAGATGCCATACCACTCATATACATACCCATGAGTGTGGCAATACCTATAAAATAAGCCATCAAACTACTCATGTATATACCCATGAGCGTTAAAAACCCTGCAAGTGGAAGGAACAATAAACAGCCTACCATATCGCCCCACTCTCCTTAATGCACCGAGAAAAATTTGCCATGCTATTTTTGAAGAATTTCATACGAAATTATGCGGTTACGTACAATTAATTTTTCCCCAACTTAATAACCTTCCCCACTACAAGTATTATCGCAGAACCAGGCAAAAACTTTAACGGATTGAGCTTATTCTGTTACCTTGAATTTTGTCTCTCGATAGGCCACGACCATGAGAACAACCAGCACTACCACCCCCACTAATACCCAGACCCAGGTCGGAATCGGGGATGCCGTGAACTTGATAGAATCTGACCAAGCGCTTTCGTTGCCATAATCATCTACTGCCTTAACCCGCCAGTAGTAGGTCCCCTTGGGCAAAGCCTCTTCCTTATTCAGTGCGTAGCTAAATTCCTCAATATCTGACTTGGACCGGGAAATGGAGGTAAAACCAGCGGTTTCGCTTATCTCCAGGGTGTAAGTGATTTCGCTGCTACTCGTTATCCCTTGCCATTCAAAAGTTACTATCCCCGACCTCAATTTGCTCTCATCTTGGGGCAAGATAGGCAGCGGGGTTGGTAGGACTTTCTCTTTTACCGTGAAGTCAACTGAGTCAGTAGCCCCGTCTGCATCGGTCACCACCACCGTCTGTTTGCCCGAAGTGCTTCCCGATGGTACTCGGAAAGTAGCGACAACATTGCCATTGGACTGAGTTTGCATATCCTCCGACACGGCAATGCCACCAATAGTCACGGTTAAATCTTTACTGCCGTGAAAGCCATTGCCGGTGATGGTGATGGAGTCACCGGGAGACCCCTCAACCGGGCTGATGCCTTCCACCTTGGCTTTAGTGGTGAGGACAGTCTCCACAGTAGCAGTTGTCTTACCAGAAGCCGAAACGGTATTATCGCCATTGGTGCTGGCCGGTAGGACAAATGAAGTTTCCCAGCAACCAGTTTGATCAGCGAGGATATCCGCAGCAACAACCTTCCCGCCGAAGGTAACTTTGATGCCTGCTTCCCCGGGCAAGAAACCACCCCCAGTCACGGTAATCGTATCACCTACATAAGCCAGACTCGGCTCAACCAATATCCCAGCGCCCACGACGAACTCAACATCATTCACGTCACGGGCCTTGGTAAACGTTCCCGAGGCATCAATAGCGTAGCTGCCGCTGTGGCGAGGAGGAATAGTTATGATGGCATCCCAGGAGCCATCCTCATCAGCATAGATATTTTCCTTCCTTACCTCCCCATCGAAAGTGACTTCAATATCCTCTTCCTCACTGGTAAAGCCCGTTCCGCTTATCTCAATCGCCTGCCCCACCGTTCCCGAATATATGTCGTCATCTGGATTGGCGTCAGTGACAGTGATTTCAGGGGTCACCGTAAAATGCTTGCTCACCCAACCTACCCATACTGTACCTTCCTTAGCTTCAATGTCGAAGATATAGTCACCACCGGGGGTGTCCGGGATAGTATAAATCACCTCCCAGCTACCCACAGTATCAGCCTTATCCGTCTTTATTACCGTGCCCTCGAAGCTAACCTGGATGTTCTGCGAGGCACCAAAACCATAGCCATTGATAGTTACTTCCGTGCCCACCGGTCCCTCTTCAGTGTCCATCTTTGCGGAAGGGAGGACTTCAAATTCAGCCTTTGCCTTTTCGGCATAAGTACTGTCGGTCAAATAAACCGTATGAATGCCCTTCTTAGCCTCGGGCATAGGGAATGCGAGGGTGTAGCTTGCAGCCGTGGTTACCGTAAATGTCCCTTTAACATTATCTGCTTTGCGAGAATCCCAGCAGATGTGATAGGTGCCGGCCTCTGCAACGACCGCCTTTACTTCGATCACCTCGCCGCAGACCCCCGGTTCAATCAGCTCGCCACAGACCCCACAAGCATTCTCGAGGGTGATGGAGTACGTTGCTGGCGCGGATGTCGTGAAAGAGTAGTATTCACTTGGATTAGCAGGACTCCGCTCACCGTTGGATTCAACCGCAAAGTAGTATTTTGTGCCCGGCTCTAAGTCTTCGAGGGTTATGTAATGGTGGGTGACCTCAGCGCTATCATCCTTATGCTTGCTCAATGGAGTGGTGGTGTCGTAGTTCACCCGACTATCACTAGTAGTATTGGTAGTCCAGGTAATGGTGGCGGTAGTGTCAGTGATGCTCGTCACAGAAACATTTGATATCCCCGGCCCAGCGGCCAGACTCAATTGAGGTAATATCAGCATCAGTAACAGAAGCCCGGCTATGATGGTAGCCTGTATTCGCTTCACACGTATCTTCAACTTTCTTAACAGGTAAGTTTTCCCCAAAAAGCGCGTTTGGACGAAACTATAGAATATGGCGAACTATACGCCTGCTTTAGGAAGACTAAACTGTTACCACCTTTCTTTCGTTTAAAAGAGGCTGTTCAATATTTAGGCATTTCCGTAGTTGCCTGCCTTATCAGGCTTGGTTGTCCAATAAACTCCTCCTCCCACGAGTAAAATAAATTAGGCAACTACATTTTGACTATTACCTTTGTACTGTATATAGTCGTTAAAAAGAAGGAAAATCCCTCATTTTTATAGTACTTTTAAACAACCTCATCTAAACATAATATCCTTACTTTGACAAGTTTGTCAAGCCGTGTGCCGTGTCATTATGAGGCATGGGATTGCCACGCTCCCGCCTGCCAAGCCCTGGCGGGCAGGTCGCTCGCAATGACACGCAGGGTTTTGTAGAGTTTTTTGTAAAATCTCATGGCTGGGCTTGACAACTCAACCATTTAGTAATATACTAGTATTACTAAAGTACCAGGACTTTAGTCCTGAAGGTTTATCTTACTTACAGGCAATTGTACCGGTAAACAGAGTGGGTTAGGAGCCCGGAAAGGAGGTGTTTATCGGGAGTTCAGATTAAGGGAAAGCTTGTGTATCATCCCAAGACCGGGAACTTGGGATGATAAAAAGTATCGAAATTAGTCAAATTAAAGGAGGTTTAGGTGAAAAAATTAATCAGTATAGGTGTTGCTCTTGCCCTGCTGACCATGGCAGTAGTGCCTGGCGCTGTAGCGGCACAGGATGATTATGAGGAGCCGTGCACGTATGCCAAAATCCCGTTCGCAATCATCCAGAGCGGGCTCGAGATGGTAGGAGGCCTTCTGGATAGTCTGGCAAGTACACTAGGCCTACCCGACTGGCTGGACGATGTCGTGCTTACAATTGCTCCGTGGGCCGGCGGACCCCTTTCCTGGTCAGTCGATATGCTGGCTTGGGGCGTAAATCTAGGTGGTAGCGTATTGGGAGGACTTGCTGATACCTTGGGCCTGCCGGCCTGGTTAGCTCCTCTCATGAGCGATCTAGCCTGTGGACTCCGCGAGTGCTACACCGACGTGTGCTACAATGTCACATGGAACTGCACAGCAGAGACTCCGTGCGACTAAAGAGCGTAATACTTTAACAATAGCATAATGTTCTCGCTCGGTTGCTGGTGAGTAAAAGAGGAATCTCGGTGAGATTGCCAGGTTGATTTCCCGGGGGCCGGCAGTGGAGAGATTTCTCGAGCCGGAAGCAACGGAAGCAAATAGGGAACTAAAGTAAGGGGGGCAGCGAGAAGCTGCCCCCCTTATTTTTTAAGTGAGAGGAGTCAACTCTATTTTTCTCGACATCCCACTCCCCTGTCATTGCAAGCGAGGCGTGGCAATCTTATGCCTCACCATGAGATTGCTTCGGCTGACCGAAGTCAGCCTCGCAAAGACAGGAGGGAGGGATTACTTCGTCACTATGCTCCTCGCAATGACAAAAAGGAGAGTTCCTCTCAAAGACCAGTGGGGTGTCATTGTGAGCCGAGCACTCAGCGCCATGAGTGCTCGGCGGGGCAATCCCTGCAGCTAAATTCCAAATCCTGAGGTCGCTCCGCTCCAAATCTTAAACAAACCCTAATATCTAAATTCAAAATCCAAAACCGATTTGAACATTTGAATTTTGGGCTTGTTTAGGGCTTAGTATTTCGGATTTAGGATTTCTCCAATATTCTGGTAGGGGCGGGTCTTGTACCCGCCCGAGAGGCGGGGATGAACCCCGCCACTACATTGGGGTTTGGGTTTTGAGCATTGTCATTTGAGGAATCTAGATATCACGACTCCTCCACCGGCTACTACGCTGTGTCTTCGCTCTCCAGCTGCTGGAAGAAGCAAGTCCGATTGCCGGTGTGACATACTGGCCCCGTAGGCTCAGCCTTTATAAGTAGAGTGTCGCTGTCGCAGTCTTTGATGATGGACTTCAGCCTGAGGAAATTGCCCGAGGTTTCTCCCTTGTGCCACAGTTCCTGCCGACTGCGACTGTAGAACCAGACATCTCCGCTGGCTAATGTGCGCTTTAGCGACTCTTTGTTCATATAGCCCAGCATCAAGACTTCACCATTCCTGGCATCCTGGACAATAGCTGGAATCAGACCTTTATCATCAAAGTTTAGCATTTGCCTCCTACGTTCCGAAGTTGATTATAGCTTCCCCCAAATCGATATCCCCGGTATAAAGAGCTTTGCCTATAATGGCTCCCTCCGCCCCGAGCTCCTTAAGCCTCCGTAAATGCTCCGGCCTGGAAATCCCGCCGGCCACAATGACGGGAACGTTTATTTCGGTAAGCAACCTACCAATCATATCAAAGTTGGGCTCGGTAAGGGTGCCATCCCTTTTTATATCTGTATAAATAAAGCGCCTCACTCCGGCATCGACCATCTCTCGGCTTAACTGGAGAACCTCAACAACCGTGTTCTTCTGCCAGCCGTGAATGGCTATCTTGCCATCCCGGCCATCGAGGCTAACTGCGATAGATTCGCCGAATTGCTGGCATAGCTTTTTAACCAGTTCCCTGTTCTCTATCGCCGCAGTTCCCAAAATTAGCCGGCTTATCCCCTGACGCAACAGTTTTTCTGCCACCTCTTCTTGCCTGATACCGCCGCCTAGTTCTACTAACAGGCCGCTTTCTTTTATTATCTCCTCGACCACCTCCATATTTTGGGGCTCACCGGCGACCGCCCCGTCCAAATCGACAATATGGAGCCATTGTGCCCCCTGCGAATACCAGGTCAAGGCTGCTGTCACCGGGTCCTCATCAAAAACGGTTTCCTGGTTGTAATCACCCTGATATAGCCTGACGCACCTGCCCCCCCTGATGTCAACGGCTGGGATTATCTCCATATCCGACCTATTGAATCCTCCGACCTCTGCACCATCTCCGTCTCTACCATTTTTCCTTTGCCGCTAGGTTGAATGTCGGCACTGAACTATCACGGGCAATTAAGTTTTACCCTATCATACAATACCCTGTATAATCAGACAAGCTAAAGAAGACACACCTGGCCCCGAGCATCATCAGACATCCGCGTTTCGAAAAGCGCTTGACAGTGCGAGGGGGGTGATATAGCATAAAGGCTTTGGGAAACTAAACTATTACCCTAGACAAACTAAAAGCCCACCCAGCCGAAACGTTCGAGCACAACGATGGAGATAGAAGAGCTAAAAGCTTTCCTGGACTCGAAATTCCGGCTTCCCGTAGTTGAAGGCGAAGACAAGGTCTGCCCCCTTGATGAGGCTATAAGAGAGCACGTTAAAAAAGGAATGTCCATTGGTTTTGCCGGCAGAGGTGGAGCGCTATTCAATCAGCTTGTCAGGGAGTTCTGGGACAAAAACCCCCAGTTCGTCATTATAAATAATGGCATCACGGCAAGCGTGCTGTCTCTAATTCAGGGAAGACTGGCCAAGAAAATCATAGCCAGTTTTATCGGTGACGTATACCCATCGCCAGGACCGAATCCCGTGGTTCAGAAAGCCTACCTCTCCGGTGAAGTGGAGTTCGAGAACTGGACGATGCTTACCATCCCCCAGAGGCTTTTGGCTGGAGCAATGGGCTGGAGCGTAATTCCCACCAGGTCGGTTGTGGGAAGCTCCATGGAGGAGGAAAACAAGGAATCATTTACGGTCATCGATGACCCGTTTGTCCCCGGCCAGAAAATGGGGCTCATGAGAGCATTGAGACCGGATATTGCGCTGGTCCACGGCGCTGCTGCCGACCGCTGCGGAAACACGATTATTACCTATCCCCTGGGGGCCGATGTCTTCGGGGCCTGGGGGGCAAAACAGGGAGTCATCGTCAGCGTAGAGAAAATCGTTCCCACGGAATATATACGTAGTCACTCGCATCTTGTCCGAATTCCGTCTTACATGGTCAAGGCGGTCTGCGAGGTCCCTTACGGGGCACATCCCGCGGGAATGCCAAATTGCGGCCTGCCTGAATTCGAGCACTACTTTGAAGACTACGACTTCCTCACTGAAAGCAGGGAAGCATCAAGGGACGACCGAAAATTCTCGGAGTGGATAAAGTACTGGATTTTGGACTGCAAGGACTACAACGAGTATCTTGCCAAACTCGGTAGTGACAGGCTTATTTACCTTAGAGGGAAGGCTCATTCGGATTCGTGGAAAGACGAAACAGTGGCTGAGATACCAAATCTGGATTTCAACAAAGAACCGAACCCGCTGGAGAAGATGGTGGTTACCGCTGCCCAGGTTGTAAATGATAAATTCATTGCCGGAGGATACAAGACAATACTCGCCGGTGCAGGACTGTCAAACCTGGCAGCCTGGCTGGCAGCCTACGGACTCAAAGAAAAAGGCTATGACGTGGATTTAATGGCTGAGATAGGCATGTACGGTTACCTGCCGCGAGCTTCAGACCCCTTTATATTCAGCTATCACAACATGCACACGTGCAAAATACTGAACAATAATGAAACTATGCTGGGAGTCTTCGTCGGTGGCTCGTCCAATCAATGTCTGGGCGTTTTGGCGGGAGGACAGATAGATAAGTATGGCAATGTGAACTCTACAAAAATTCCCGGCCTAACGTATCTGGTCGGCTCGGGAGGATCCAACGATATAGCTAATGGTAACAGAGAGACTGTAGTGGTAATTAACTCGGGAAAGCAGAGATTAGTGGAAAAAGTGCCTTATATTACCTTCAGTGGGAAAAATGTGATGACACTGGTAACAGATGTCGGCGTTTTCGAAAAGATTGGCGGCGAAGGAACCTTCACGCTGACAACCTATATTCCATCCAGACCAAAGCAGCCGGTAAAAGAAGCCGTAGCCGGGATAGAAGGAAAAGTTGGCTGGGAACTTAAGGTCAGCCCCAACTTAAAAGAGGCTCAGCCAGTAGCTAAAGAGGAAGTGACTTTATTAAGGCTGTTCGACCCGAAAGGATTCTTCAGGTAAAAGAGGGCAGCTCTATTTTTCTAGCACCCTCCTCTGTCATTGCGAGGAGCGAGATTATTTGCTTACGCTCGGAATAAGCTCCGCAATCCCGGAGATTGCCACGCACCTTTCAGGTGCTCGCAATGACATCCTTTTTGTCTTTGCGAGTCCCGAGATTCCTCGCTTGCGCTTCGGAACAGGCTCCGCAATCTCTATGGGGTGAGGATTGCTGGGCTCTGCTCGCAATAACAGAAGCCTCCCTATACTGGGGAATGGATTCGCGCCCTTTCAGATGAATGCCGGCTGAGGGTCTGTTCTCTCACGCTTCCGAGCCATCGAGGTGAGCCTGCAGAGCAGAGCAATAGCTTTGGTAAGTCCGGGAATCGAAGAGAACAAACACGACAT
>Ga0315552_1002555_pt1 | contig 10675 bp, 6 predicted proteins | sample SalMarSW160170MG_2_FD_203102 | JGI IMG/M metagenome (GOLD analysis project Ga0315552, IMG submission 203102) | Salt marsh sediment microbial communities from the Plum Island Ecosystem LTER, Massachusetts, United States - Salt Marsh Sediment SW1601-70 ...
AGCCCCCCGATCACTGCCACAGCCAATGGCACCCATGTCTCAGAACCCTCGGCCCGACTAAGTGCTAAAGGCATCAGCCCAAAAATTGTCGTGAATGCGGTCATTAGAACAGGCCGGAGCCTTCTCTCTCCTGCTGTGAGCACAGCATCCCGCACTGCCAACCCTCTGGCCCGCATGAGGTTGGTGTAATCAATAAGAACAATACCGTTGTTGACCACAATTCCCACCAGCAGGATGAGCCCGATGAAAGCATTAATACTTAAGGTAGTTCCCGTGATCAGTAGGGCCCAGATGACCCCGACGATGGCAAATGGAACCGCAAACATGATAATGAAAGGATCGATGAGAGATTCAAACTGAGCCGCCATAACCAGATAGACGAGGATGATGCCCAGAATCATGGCAAAGAAAAGGTCCTTAAAAGATTTGGCCTGTTCTTCGATGGCCCCGGCAATCTTGATTTCCACGCCCGACGGAACGGCTATCTTCGCCAATTCTTTTCGGATATCCCTGGCTACAGCGCCCGTCGCTCGTCCGATCACCCCACAACCTACCGTAACTAGACGCTGCTGGTTTTTACGATCGAGTTGTATCGGCGCAACGCGGAGTTCGATTTGAGTCACACTCTTCAGGGGAATGAGATTTCCAGTGGGACTGGGAATGACCACGTCTCCAATATCCTTTAGAGCCTTTCTGTCTTCCTCCCGAAGCTGGACAAAGATGGGATACTCCTCTCCCTTCTCCCTGAACTTCACCACGTCGTTACCATAAAAGTTGGTACGGAGCGTCGTGGCGATTTGAGCCACAGACAAACCCAAAGAGGCCGCCTTGGCTCGATCCACCTCCACCCAGTACTCCGGCTTTCCTTCTCCCCGGGAGACAACGATGTCCGTGGTTCCTTCAATCTCTTTGAGTACCTTTTCCACTTCCCAGGCCAACCGATTCGTCTCATCAATGTCGTAACCATAGATTTCAATCTCCACAGGCTTTCCTCCCCCAAACATGGTCATGAAAGGATCCGTCGGCGTGAAATCAACACTCTTGACACCAGGGAGCGAACCCACACTTTGACTCAAACGGTAGCCGACTTCTTTGTCTGAAACCTCCCGTTCGGCTTTAGGAACCAGCGTCCCTTCCACAAAAATCACATGGCTTCCCTCTTTTTCTCCAAAAGTTACACCAAAACCGAATTCACTGGTCCCGCATCGAGCAATGACAACATCCCTCTCAGGCACCTCGGTTTGTATGATTTTCTCCACCTTTTGCATGATTGCCTCGGTCGTCTCCAGGTTTGTCCCTAGGGGAAGCTCCACAACTCCTCTCAATTGAGATTCATCCGATTGAGGGAAAAACTCGGTGTTGACGCAACGGAGGAGCATAAGACTAGCAACGAATACACCTGCCCCGATGAGAATCGTCCTCACCTTATGGTTAAGGCTCCATTCCAGAAGGGATCGATACTTCTCCTCCACCGCCTCAAATCCCCTCTCGCTCCACCTGAAAAGCTTTTTCCAAAACTTGCCACGGTGTGCAGACCTGCTTTGATTCGTATTGACTTTAAGAATCCTGGATGAAAGCATCGGTGTAAGGTACAGCGAGGTAAATAACGACGCCGCAAGCACAAACATGAGTACAAACCCTAACTGTCGGAAGAGGAGCCCCGCAATCCCCTTGATAAAAAGGAGTGGCACGAAGATTACCACCGTAGTCAGAGTGGAAGCTGTAATGGCCATGGCAACTTCCCGGCTCCCAAAAACTGCACTTTCTGCTTTTGCTTCGCCGAACTCCGTCCGATGCCGGTAGATGTTCTCAAAGACGACAATCCCGTTGTCCACCACCATCCCTATGGCAATGGCCAAACTGGAGAGGGACATGATGTTGATCGTGTAATCGGCTGCATAGAGAAAGATAAAAGCGACGATCAGGGAGAAGGGTATGGTGAAGGCGATGATGAGACTGGCACGCACGTTCCTCAGGAAGAGGAGAACCACCAAAACAACCAGCAAGGCAGCCCAAAGAACTGTCCGAGCCAGATTGGCGATGGACTGCTTGATAAAGAGTGAGCCATCGAAAACACTCTTGATCTTTACACTAGATGGGACGTTCGCTTTTACTTCTTCCAGCTTTTCCCACACCGCATTCACCACTTCCACCGTATTTGTTCCCGCTTGCTTCTGGACCACCACCATCATACCCGGCCTTCCATCCATCCGGCTGATGCGTTTGATTTCCTCAAACCCGTCTTCTACTTCGGCAATGTCCCGCAGATAAATCTGTGTCCCCCTTATATTTCCCACGACCACCTCTCCGATTTCCTCCACTTTTCGAAACTCACCTGGAAGCCGAATAATGAATTCCTTCGAGCCAATTTTAATGCTCCCCGCAGGTAGCGTGATATTGGCAGATTGTAGCATGTTCGTCAACGAATTAATAGAAAGCCCTCGAGCAGCCAGAGCCGCTCCATCTATCCGAACATTGATCTGACGTTTCATCCCCCCGTACGGATTGGCCGCGCCAACACCGGACACCCGCCTCAGGGGGTCACAGAGTTTCTTATCCACGAGCTCATAAAGATCAGGGTAACTCTCTTCGGCGCTAATCCCCAGGAAGAGAATGGGCATGGCTGATGCATCGAACTTGAAAATCATTGGGGCCTGAGCATCCTCCGGCAGGAAGGGATTGATAAAACCAAGTTTGTCGCGCACATCCACCGAAGCAGCATCGATGTCTGTCCCCCATTTAAAGAAAACAACGACCCCAGAGACGTTCTCCTGCGATAAGGAAGTCACTTTATCCACATTCGGTGTCGTGCTGACCGCATCTTCAATCAACTTTGTTACATTAGTCTCCACATCTTCTGGACCAGCACCTGGGTAAACCGTGGTAATGGAAATTGCCGGCAGGGTGATATCCGGCATGAGGTCGATCCCCAATTGGGAGAGGCTTACCAGTCCCAATATGAGAATGACGGCAAAGACGGCCAACGTCGTTACGGGCCTTTTGACCCCCAGTTCTGGAAGATTCATCCTACCCCCTACTTACACGTTCACTCCCGATCCGTGCCGTCTCATCTGTTTTCCTACGACCACAACCTGGCTCTCCCGCCTGGAGTCCCTCCAAGATCTCCACCCGATCGGTGAGGTCAGTCACCTTGGTCTCAATATCCTCAGCGCTGGCCCCCGGATAGCTGGTAATCACAGCCATGGTGGGCAGTTCCATCTTCGGAAAAAGATCGATCGGAAGCAGCTTCAGAGCCACCAAACCCAATATTACAATCGCCGCAAAGATCATTGCTGTGAACACAGGCCGTCTAACGCCAAATCCAGGCAGTTTCATAAGATATTACCCCCACTTTTTACAATGAATTGAAGAACTTTCCTTTCTTTCCTTTCAATTCTTTGCAGGCTATTTCCCTTCAGTCTCGTGTATAAATTTACCCGTTTTATGTTTGTAGAAATTTTCCAGCCTCTTGAACTCAAGCTCAGGCTTAGCGAAGTTGACTCAGAGTCCCACATCCGAATTCGTCGCCCGCAGATACGATATTACCTGTGCTTGTCATTAACAGTTCACGGGAGGCGGGGCTCAGCAGTCAGATATTCTTTTCTATAGACCTCCGAAGTCATTAAGCATTCGCCCAATTTCCGCTGTTTTATCTTAATCCTTAATTCTTAATCCTGACCCCTGTGAACTTTTACAACTTTCCTTTCAATCCTTTGTAACTATTTTAACCTCAATGCCATCCTGCAACATCTGCTGTCCGACGGTGACTATGGTCTCACCTTCTTCCAAACCTTCCTTCACCTCCACTCGATCGCCTTGATTTGACCCTAACTTAACATCTTTTCTCACTGCCCTTCCGCCATTGACCACGAAGACATAGTTTGTCGTTCCGCTCTTCAAAATGCAATCCTCAGGGATGACTAAAACATCTTTGTGTTCAACCACAAGCACCCTCACCCTGGCGAAATATCCCGGTTTCAACCTGTGATCCGGGTTGCGGATGCTGATCTCTGCCGGAGCTGTCCTGCTTATCGGATCAACCACCGGGCTCAATCCCGTCAGCCGTCCAAGGAAGACCTCATCGGGATAGGCATCTACCCGTATTTCTGCCTTCTGCCCTTTTTTCACCCTGGGTAGATCCCTTTCGATTATGTTTATCTTGACCTTCACCATATTCATAGAGACGATCATAGCGATGGGGGTGCCCATAGAGAGAGAAGGTTCTGGAGGGTTGACGCCACTTCCCTTATCCAAATAGACCCTTCCCACAACCCCGTCAATAGGTGAGGTAACCTCAGCGGGCTCGAACTTCAGCCCGGTTATATCCCGATCAACAATGGCGATTATCTCTCCCTTCTTCACCCTATCACCCTCCTGCACCCTGTTCTCTATCAGCTTTCCAGAGACCTTGGGGTAGACCAGGATCTGATCCTGGGCCTTTATGTCCCCGGTAAATGAAGGCCTCTCCTCGATATTGCCTCTTTTGACAGTATCCACCTCTATAGGCACGGCTTTGACCTCCTCCACAACCACCTTTTTTTGCTGCCCCGCCTTGTATCTGTTTACCCCCCTATATCCCACAAAGCCAATACCAGCTAAGATCACTATCCAGATAATTGCCTTCTTCATCTTTTCACTCCCTTTGGTTGGGTCACTCTATAACCCCTATAGCCCTCTGAAGCCCGGCAATGGCCAAGATTAGATCGTGCAAAGCTTGATAATGATTGGTCTTGGCCTGAGTCAAGGCCAACTCTGCGCTCATCACATCCAGACTGGTCACCATCCCCTGCTTATACTGCTCCTGGGCGATCTCCACGCTTCTTTGGGCCTGCCTGAGGTTCTCTTCACTGGTGCCAATTATATCCTCTGCCTCCCTTAGGGATAAATAGGCCCCTCTCACCTGGAGCTTAATCCCTTCCTTTAACTCTTCCTCCGCCAACTCTACCTTATCCACGGTCACCTTTGCCTCCTGAACCCTGGCCCTGGTATGGAAACCATCGAAGACGGGTAGGGACAAAACCAGCATGCCCGTGTAGCTTTTGTCCCATTTGTCCCAATCGAAGGAGAGGCTATTGTTTTCCCCCTTGTAGCTTGCCACAAAGGCCAGGCTGGGGTTGTCGTTGGCCCGGGCCAATTCGACCATCCTCTCTCCCATCCTCTTCTGATACTCAAGCTGAGCTATTTCGGACCTGGTCTCCAGAGCTATCCTAAGACAATCCTCTAAGCTGAGCTTGTAGGTAGTTCTCTTCAATTCCCCCTCAACCTCCATCTCCGTAGCTAAGTCTATCCCCAAGGTGTTCTTCAAGCCCATAAGAGCCAACTCCAATCCATTTTGGGCCTTGATCACCCCAGGCTTGAGGTTGGCCAAGGAGACCTCGGCCCTGAGGACATCAAACTCAGAGGCCTCTCCGACATCGTATCTGATTCTGGTCACCCTCAGGTGTTCCTTAGCCAGTGCCTCCGCCTCCTCGGTGACCTTGACGAACTCCTCAGCTAAAAGGACGCCATAGAAGGCCCTCTTCACCTGGTAGATGACATCCTCTTTTGATTGCCTATATCTCTCCTCAGTAACCTTTAAATTCAACTCCGCTGTTTTGTAACCCTGCCAGATCCTGCCCCAGGTAAAGAGTGGCTGGGTCATGCTCAGGCTGCCAATATAATCCCTGGTGAAATCCATCTCCACCTTCCTTGTTGCCCCTGGAGAAAGCCTCGGATCGAACTCGCTGACAGGAAACTCTATCTCAGGGACTCCCTCGAAGAGGGTATATGAACCCTGGCCGCTCAGCTGAGGGAAGAACCCTGATCTGGCCTGTTTGACCTTTGCCTGAGCTGTCCTTATATCCTTCTCAGCCTGGAGGACCCCTTTATTCCTCTCCAGAGCAAGCTTTATGCTCTCCTCTAAGGTTAAAACCAATTTTTTCTGAGCAAAGAGAGGATTCGCCCCTACAAGAATGAGAAATAGGAACAAAAACAGAGTGATCCGCTTTGGGCTATACATATTTTCCTCCAGAAGAAAATTTGACCTCCTAAAGTCGCTATCCTTTAGCTCCCTCGAAAAAGAGGCTGGTGATCACTGGACTCAACTCCATTAAGGAACTTTCCCTACCGGTCAAAATCCATTGAGCGGTGAATGAGTGCACCATCCCAATCAGGGCTATGGCCAAATGATTTGGATCAATGGCTTTCAGCTCTTTATTGTCAACTGCAGCCTTCATCACTCCTTCAATCTCTTTCAAGTAACTCTGAAATCTCCTCATCAGTTCCTTTCTGAGTTTATTTTTCATCCCCACCTCAAACCTGCTTCTCTCCGAGGCCATAATCTGGAAGAACTCCTTGTTCTCCTCGAAAAACTCAAGATGGGCTTTGATCAAGTTTTCGATGCCCTCGATAGGGCTTAAGGTGGCCTTTATGGTCTCTTTTATCTTCTTTTCCAGACTGCCCACCTTCTCCCTCATCAGGGAGAGAAACATCTCCTCCTTGCTCTTGAAGTAGGAGTAGAGGGCTCCCTTGCTGAACTCCGCCCTCTCGGCTATCTCATCTGTAGTGGCCGCATAGAAGTCCTTCTGGGCGAAGACCCCCTCAGCAGCAGAGAGGATGGCCTTTCTGTTGGCGAGTTTAACCCTTTCCCTTCTGGATAATGTGTTCTTCATTTTGCCGACCGTTTAGTCTAAAACTGACCAATTGGTCAAACATAACAAAGACCACCTATGATGTCAAGAAAAAAATTAACTTTTTTAAGATGGGTTGTGTGTGAGAAAGGGGGAAGAGGGAAGTCCATAAAATTATAAATTTTTATGGAAAGGCCTATCAGCGATGCAAGCACTGAACCGACTTTGCCTTTGCGGTAGTGAGGGATCTTGGGATTAGTGCAATAGCCCTTGCTAAGAGGTTGAGGCTTTCCCAACCCAGGGTGAGCATCCCCGGAAGGGGAGAGAAAATAGCCCAAGAAAGGAGATCTGAACTATTGGAGAGATGGTTTCTATAATTTTATAGACATCCTCCTATTCATATCTTAATGCCTCAACAGGATCGAGTTTTGAGGCCTTGTTGGCTGGATACATACCAAAGAAAATGCCTACACTTACAGCAAAAAAGAAAGCAAGCAGTATTGAGCTCAAAGTAATAACTGATTGACCACCACCAAAGAAGCGTCTGGGGCCAAAAGTACCTGCACCAATCATCATATTCCCTATCGTGCCGGCAAAGCCAATACCTAAAATTATGCCAATTACTCCACCAGCAAAAGCAATTACTATTGACTCTATCAGGAATTGCACCAATATGTCTCGGCGCTTTGCACCTACCGCCTTTCTTATGCCAATCTCTCTTGTCCTTTCCGTTACCGAAACCAACATTATGTTCATTATACCAATGCCACCAACAATTAACGATATTGCAGCAATGCCTGCGAGCATAAGCTTGAATGTACTTGCAGTTTGCTCTATGGCTTGGCGAAATTCCTCTTGGCTTCTTACTCTAAAATCTACTACCTTATTATGTTTCGCAGTGAGTAATGCTTCCACTTGTTGGGTAGCAGTATCTGTAGCTTCAGAGCTTTTGGCTTGCACAAAAATCGTCTGCACCCTGTCATCTCCTGTAAACCTCTTTTGAGCTGTAGTGAATGGTATAAGTATCTGGTCATCGAAATCTTCCCAACCTACCCGTCCCTTCTCTTTCAGAACACCAATTGCGGTAAATCTTTCGTCTCTTACTTTGACATCTTTACCAACAGGGCGCTCGTTCCCAAATAGCTCTTCCTTAACCGTCTTTCCAATTACACAAACCTTTGCCCATGAATCAATTTCTTCCTGGTCGAAAAATCTTCCCTCGTCCATTTCAAGATTCCTTATGCCCTGATATGACGGAGAGGTTCCCAAAAGCCGTGTATCCCAGTATTTATCAAGATACCTGACTCTCTCTTGTGTTCTAATTTGAGGTGCCACCTCATTTATTGCTGAGATCTTCTCCCTAATAGCAATTGCATCTTCATAAGTTAGCCCCTTAGATCTTCCTCTCCACTCTAATGCCTCCTCTTTGCTTTCTGCGCGTCTGGGAAAGACCATCAAAACATTTGATCCCAACTTCTCTATTTGTGATGTAATTTGACTCTTTGCCCCCTCACCTACTCCTAACATACCAATAACAGCAGCTACACCTATAACAATACCCAATACTGTAAGAAAGGAACGTAGCTTATTGGATAAGAGCCCTTTATATCCAGATGAGAACCCAGATACAAAGCTTCCTATGAGGCTAGTTCTCTTATTAATCTTATCCGATGCGCCTATCTTATGTTCTGCTATTTTTCTTTGAACTTCTTCTCGCTTAACCTGTCCATCTTTTACCTGTAATATTCTATCTGCATATTTTGCAACTTCTGGATCATGGGTCACTACGATGATGGTCTTGCCTTGTTCATGCAACCTTTTGAATACTGACATAATCTCTTCACCAGATTGTGAATCCAAATTACCCGTTGGCTCATCAGCAAGTATTATTGAAGGATTATTTACAAGTGCCCTGGCAATGGCCACCCTCTGTTGCTCGCCACCGGAAAGCTCGTTGGGATAGTGATGTGCACGCCCCTTGAGGCCCACGGTCTCCAATGCCTCCAGGGCTCTTTTTTTTCGCTCCCTATCGCTCACGCCAGCATAAAGCAGTGGGAGTTCTACATTTCCCAGAGCCGTTGACCTGGGCAGTAAGTTGAATGTCTGGAAAACAAACCCAATCTGTTCATTTCGGATCTCAGACAAGTAGTTATCATTAAGCTCATTAATGGCTTGCCTATTCAAGTAATAGGTTCCAGATGTAGGTTTAGACAGACATCCCAATATGTCCATCAGGGTGGTCTTACCCGATCCGGAGGGCCCCATAATGGATACAAATTCACCGCGATCGATCTCCATTGACACCCCTCTCAGTGCCCGGACTTCGACCTTGCCCATGCCGTAAATTTTAGTTAATTTGTCTGTTTTTATCAGTGCAGCCATGGTTACTTGTGCTCCACTTACCTTGGCCGTGGATGCCCTCCCCGTCTAAACATTCTTGATTCCTGAAGTGATTGATGTTGAGATGTTGAAATCCCTAGTCGGTCGCCTTCCTTTAATCCCTGCCTTACTTCCACCTTTACATCGTCTTCAAGACCCGTTACTACTGGCTGAGGAACGAGGTCCCCATCTTTTGCCAACATCACTAGCGTGCGGTCACCTCTCTTTAAGATCGTCTCCTTGGGAACGCAAAGCACATTTTTCGCCTGTCTGATGACAATATCTAAATCTGCTGTCATACCAGGTTTGATCAATCGGATGTCCGCTTGCTGCACCTCGCCTGGCTGGGTAACGGGGACTACGGGCTGTGGGAGGCTTTTGGGTGATGTCATTCCGAACTCCCTTAGTTTTTTCTGCGTAGCATCTCGGATCTCTGCACGACTGGCTCCTTGCGTTCGTAGCGTTCCAATTTCCTGGCGGATGACAGCACGTTGTTCTTCGGTCAACTGGGCAAAAAGATGCTCTCTTGGCGGTTCCTTCTCTACAGTAGGCCCTTGACTCTGGGCAGGAGCAGAACCCAAGATCTCTACCTCTACTGGATACACCACGATATTTTGCTTATCGGTTCCTGCGGGCGATATCCTTTTTACAACTCCCTGGTATACTTTGCCCTTTATGGCATCAAATCCAATATTTACTGGCTGCCCTACCCTTACTTTGCTCACATCCACCTCATTTATATCTGTCTTCACAATCATCTTGCTCAGATCTGCTATGATCATAATAATAGTGCCACCGCCGCCAAACGCCTGCGTTCCTGAAGTGATCATCTCGCCCTCTTCAACATTTAGACCGATAACCACCCCGGAGATAGGTGACCTAACAATTATATTATCCAGAGTCTTTGATGCAAGACTTTGCGCCTTTATTGACTCAGTTCCTCCCAAAAGTAACCATAGTTGCTTTTGGGCAAGTTCATACTGTATCTTACTATTTTTATAAGATTTCTCGGCATCCTCGACATCCTTTTGGGCAATAAAACCCTTCTCGTAAAGTTCTCTCTTACGTCTTAGATTTCTTTCCGCATCTTCTAAATCAAGCTTCGCCCTTTCCAAAGATGCCCTTCCCTGGGCGACCTGTCGAGCTTGTGAGGATTCCTGTTGAACTAATGCCAACTTCTCTCCCGTCTTAACGGCGTCTCCCTCTTCCACGAAAAGCTTCTTGACCTCGCCTGCCAACTCTGACTTTACCTTAACAATGGTTACCGGCTCGACCTTACCACTCTCAGTTACTTTAACAATTATGTCGCCTTTTTCAACTAATACAGTTTTAAGTTGCTGACCCTTTGCATTCTTATCTCTTGATACTGACCTAAGGATAACTACCCCCACTATTGTAATTATCAGAATCCCACTGACCACAAATAGCTTCCTTTTCATTAAGCCCTCCAGCTACGCTCTGATAACATTCTTAATTCTTACCTAAAAGGTAACTGACCTATAGCCTTCTCTAAAGTGGCTTTGGCTAAGAAATAATCATACACCGCGCTTATGTGGTTTACCCTGCTATTGGCGAGCGCCACCTCAGCATCGATGACCTCGGTTATGGGAGCAACTCCGGTTTTGTATCTTCCCAAAGCCGCATCGTAGCTCTCTTCTGCGCTCTTCGCCTGTTTCTCCGTCAATTCT
>Ga0315552_1002568_pt1 | contig 10656 bp, 7 predicted proteins | sample SalMarSW160170MG_2_FD_203102 | JGI IMG/M metagenome (GOLD analysis project Ga0315552, IMG submission 203102) | Salt marsh sediment microbial communities from the Plum Island Ecosystem LTER, Massachusetts, United States - Salt Marsh Sediment SW1601-70 ...
TGCGGCCGCGGTCTACACCATCGTGGCCTGGCTGGGAGTGATCGCGCTCCCCATGGGTTTCCTCAGTGTCTCCGCCCTCTACATCGGCATCGGGTTCATTATCCCGTTCTTGCTGTGGTTCAGTGGCTGGGGGCTCGTCATTGGAGCCATCGGTGGTATCGTCGGCTCTGGAATCCTGACCGGGATGCCCATAGCCCTGGCCATACCCTTCGGACTGCTGGTGGAATGGGGCACCGAGATCCCTCTACTGATCGTGTACCGCTTGGTTGCCCCCAGGATCGGCGTGAGTCCTGTAGGTAGGGACATCTTCAAGCCCAAGGGATTCGTGTTCTACTTGGTGGTAGTGGTTATCCTGATCCAGTTGCTCAGCGCCTTGATCGGCAACGCGACTCTGTATTCCTTCGGATTCGTTCCGGCGGACGCCCTACCGCTGAGCATCAGTTCGTGGTGGATCGGGAACATGATCGCCGCGGTAGTGATCGGTCCCATAATCCTGGGCGCACTGACCCCCGTTGTGGAGCGCTTGGGTCTTACGGTGCACGGGATCATCACGTAAAAGGCAACACGTTTCCGGCGCAAAGCGAGAAGCCGGTGGCTCTTGCCACCGGCTTCTTCGCTTCGAGGGGGTCCGGTCGAATCACTCTAGTCTTCAGCCGGCAGGTACCAGTCGAGGTCAGCGGGATGTCCATAGACGACTCTATCGAGGGACGGGCTACCTGGTAGCACGGTGGCGTCAATGATGGATTTGGTGACCAGGCCCTGTACGGCTGCTGGGTCCATGGGATGTCCCAAGAAACGCGGCAAGAGCGACATGTCTCGCTGCATGTCGGCTCGTGTGAGCACCGCCCAGACTATATCCTCCGGTTTGGTGATGTCGATATCGCTGTTGACCACGATCACGCTCTTGATAGTGGTGTAAGCCGCGAGGGCGGCCATTCCCACATTCTTGGCCTGGCCCTCGTATGTGGGGTCGAAGACGACGACCGCCAGTAGCCCGCTGCCGTAGGGAGGGATGAGTACGTCTTTGACTTCCGGGGACACCCCCAGTGCACTCTTCAGGAGGACAGGTTCCCGTGGCAAACTCGCACCAATCACCTTGTGCTCCACCCCCGCCGGCAGTATGGTCTGGAAGATGGGCTGCGGGCGGTGGCTGATCCTGTCGATCTCCAACAAGTATTCCTCCGACTTCGCACCGTAGAGGCCGGAGAACTCGCCCATGGGGCCCTCAACCACCCGCTGCGAGAGGTCGATGCTTCCTTCCAGGATATACTCGCTGAATGTCGGCACCGGCAGGTCGTACTGTCCGCTGGGAACGGTCTCTATTGGCTCCCCGAGAAGCCTTCCCGCTATCTCCAACTCGTCTCCGGGGTAGCGCATGGCTGCGGCGAGCATGATAGCCGGATGGACCCCGATGAAGGCCGCCAGTGGCAACTCCCCACTCGTTTGCTCCGCAGCGAGCCGGTAGTCGTCGAGGTGACGCCCTGGATTGATCATGATGGATAGGTGGTTACGATCCAGTCGCAGCATGCGATGATAGGAGTAGTTCATGCGACTGGTTTCCGGATCACGAGAGGCGACGATACCTGCCGTGACGTACGGGCCTGCGTCTCTGGGGGCATGGGTGGGGATGGGCAGCTTCTGAAGATCCACGTCCTGTCCAGCAGAGATGTCTCTGTCGAGAGGGTCGTTCCCGTTGTGAGACGGGGCCATGGGGTCAGCCAGGGCTTCCAGTATCCTTCTCTTGAGATGGGAGAGTTCGACTTCGAGCGCATCGGCGACTGCCTCGTAGGTCACAAACATCCCGCTGAGAACGGACGCGTCTGAATATCCACTGAGGTTGCGAAAGAGGGTACCCACACCTAGCCGCTCCTCGATCGCGTGGGCCACGGAGGCCAGTTCGTGCACCACGTGCACCGGTTGTGACACTTCCACCAAATGCCCGCTTTGGATCTGCCGACTGATAACCTCCCTCAGATCTTGCGTTGCCATGTGCGTTCTCCCCCTATTCCTCAGGCGGCAAGCCCAGCGCCCTCAGGGCCTGCTCATCAGGTATGCCTTCCTCGTCCCAGTGTCGCAGGTCGTAGTACAGTCTCTTGCTCTCCAAGTGCTTGTCGGGCTTCTCCATGCCGCCCACGATTCTCTGAGGGAGCACGTCCTGCGCGGATGACACACCCAGACGGGCGTTCATGAGTCTCTCCAACTGAAAGATCCGCTCTCCTACCTCCTTGAGCGATGGCACAGTGTAGTCCAGGCCGGTGACGCACTGCAATGCTCGGGCATACACCTTGTAGCCCAGGGTGGCGTGCAGGAACACACAGATGATGAGGGAATCACGCACGCTGCCCGAGTCCTGGCGGTCCTTGACCATGTCCGCCAATTGCTGAGCCGTGAACTCGTTGCCGAAGATCTCCGGTCGCACAGTCCACGCCCGGCAGTGGCATCCTCCGCGGTTGTTGGTGGCATAGGAAAGGGCCATACCCAAGAACGCTCTGGGGTCGTATGCCGAAAGTTCGAGACCCTTGGCATGCATTCCGAAATCCACCCCGAGTCTCTCCTGAGCGACGCGGACTCCAGCGGCGAGGAGGTCCCCTTCATCCTCCCGCTTACTGATCTTCTCAATCAACGGCAGGACCATCTCGGGTGAATCAAAGCTATCCTGGTACTCGCGGTAGAAGCTGATGGCACTGCCCGCGGAGATCGTATCCAGCCCGTACTCGTTGCAGAGGTCATTCGCTCTGACGATGGTGGTATAGTCGCTCACTGTGTTCTGCGGGCCAAAGGCCCACAGTGATTCATACTCCGGCGCTTCCAGTTCGATGCCATCTATGGTCACGTGCTTTCGACAGCGAACGGGACAGCCAGGGCAGGTTGTGCTCCTCGTGACGTAGTCCCGCAGGATGCGCTCCCCATCCAGGTTGCCGGCACCATCGAAGGAACGCCGCTGATGGTTGGCAGTGGGCCAGCCTTCGAACTCGTTCACCTGCGTGACCAGTTCCACCGTACCCAGTCGAGCCTGACGCTCCATCAGCTCTTCGTTGGCCTTGAGCGCCTCCACCGCGTCCCTGATGAGAGGTGCCAACCGATCGGGCTGGGCAACACTGGGGCGCTGCGTGCCCCTCACCACCAGGGCCTTGAGGTTCTTGCTGCCCATCACCGCACCCAGGCCGCAACGCCCGGCTGAGTGACCCTCGTCCCCGCGAATGCAGGCCATGTGCACAACGTTCTCACCGGCCGGTCCTATCAACGCCACCTGATGCCCGGGATACTCCGCCTCTAGCACTTCCCTGGCCTCAGATGTATTGAGGCCCCACACGTCGGCCCGGGCCAGGATTCGTACCTGTTCGTCCTCCACGAGGACAATAGAGGGCTCTGCCGCCCGTCCCCGCAGCACGTAGGCGGTGCTGCCGGTCCTGGCCAGTGCGTTGCCGAACCGCCCGCCCATCCAGGTGCCGGCCATGAGGCCAGTCAGCGGGGAATGCCCGTAGAAGACCACCCTGTTGGCGCCGGGCACACCTGTGGCGTTCAGTGGTCCCACCGCGACGATGAGGGGGCTGGACTCATGCAATGGCACCCAGCCCTCTCGGTAGAAATCATGCATCAACTTGGCAGCGAGTCCTAGGCCACCGATGTACTGCCGCTGGGTCTCCCCTGATACGGGAAGCAGCTCCGTTCGTCTCGCTGAGAGGTCAACGACCTTGGTGTTCATCGTACTATCCTTTGCGAGCGACGATGACGACCATGGGGCTGGGATCAGGCAGTCTATGGGCCACGGGATCCCCGAAACCTGCATCCAGCAGCCACTGCTTGATGTCGCTGGCAGGATACTCCGCGGCACCCTGGTTTTCCAGCATCATGAGCAGCGCAAAGGTGCCACTGACGGGGGGATTGACTCCGTCGTCCTCCAGGTAGAACTCGTTGACGACTACCAGTCCTCCCTCGATCAATGCGTCGTGGCTCTTGCGGAGAAGAGCCCTGCAATCCTCCTCGGTGTTGTCGTGCAGGATGTTGGCCAAGAGGACCACATCATAGCCTTCTCCAAGGCTAGGGGCATTGAAGTCCCCTCCCTGGAAGGATATGCGGTCGCTCAACCCATAGCTGGCGATGGTTTCCTCTGCCAACTCACGCACTGGCGACAAGTCGAGAATCACCGCCTGCAAGTCCGGGTTCTTCTGGGTCAGCAGCATGGAGTAGGTGCCCACCCCGCCGCCCACGTCCAGCAGCTTGTTGCGGCCATCCAGGTCAACGCAGTCCGGCAGGGCGGTGCCATTCATCAGTGCCAGGTCGTGGAGGGCGAGCAAAAAGTTGCGAGCCCTGGCCGCATCTCGCCGCAGGCGCTCCGTCATCGGGGGCATCTGAGCCTGGTCCGTTTGCACCGCCTGAGCCAACTGGCCCCAGGGTTGATAGAACTCCTGCTCTTTCGTGACCACGCGACCGATGTAGCTGGGTTTGCCTTTCACCAGGAACTCGTCGGCCGCGGGCGAGTTGGCGTATCTCTCCCCAGCCTTCTCCAGCAGTCCCTGAGCGACACACGCGTTGAGCAGTAGCTCGGTCGACCTGGCAGCGGCTCCCACGCGCGACGCCACCTCTGGCGCCGTTAGCGGATCCTCCGCCAGCACATCGTAGATGCCTAGTTCGTTGCTGCCCAACAAGATCGCCGATGCCTGATACGCGTACAGCATCTCCATCAGCGATCCCAGATCGAGTTCCGCCATCTATGCTCCTTGTCTAGTGCCGCGACAGATAGAACTCCCTCGCCGACTGCTCGGCTTGGAAGCGCTCCATGGCACGAAAGATCTTCAGATCGTTGCCCGTGAGCGGAGTAATCGAGTCCCTGGTCCGCTCCCAGGCTTCCCTGAACTCGGACAACACCGAATCCTGGTCCAGAGTGGAGAGTCTACCCTGCTCGACGACGATGCGCCCGTCGACGATGACCGTCTCCACAGAGCTCCCGTTCTCGCAGTACACCAGTTGACGGAACGCATCATTGAGAGGGGCAAAGAAAGAGGTGTCCATCCTGAGCAGGGCGATGTCGGCCAGCATCCCAGGTTTCAACTCGCCCAGTTCGCCCGCCAGACCCAGCGCCTTCGTCCCACCTACCGTGGCCATGGTGACCACGTCTCTGGCCGACAGCCAGCGCCGGTGGTCCAGCTCCCGCGCACAATGGATCAAACCTGTCAACTTCAAAATGTCGAATAGAACCTGGTTGTCGCTGCTGGCGGAGCCATCGGCACCCAGGGCGATGGAGACCCCCTTCTCCTGCATGTCCAGGATGGGAGCGAATCCACTGCCCAGCTTGAGGTTGCTGGCCGGGTTGTGCACGACCGTGGCCCCGGTCTCCGCCAGTATCTCTATATCGCGGTCATCGACCCACACGCAATGGGCCAGCGAAACAAAAGGCCCCAGCAGGCCCTGCCGGTCCATGTGGGCAATGGAGGAGCTACCGTAGATCTCCCGGCAGAGCAGCGCCTGCAATTTGGTCTCGTCCGCGTGCATGTGCACCCCGCCCTGAAACCGGGCAGCGATCTCCACCGAACCGCTCAGCACTTTCTCCGAGCACCATTGGGGGCCCGACGGCCCGGCTAGACATCGCAGCCGGCCATTCTCAGATCGATGCCACTTCTTGAAGAAGGCTCCCAACGTCTCTAGATAGTCAGGGACGTCGAGAGCAGGCTCGTAGTCATCGGGTCCGGACGACAGGTCAGGGTTGTTCTTGATCGCAGCCTTCAGCTCGGGGCGGAGGTCTTCCACCAGAGGAGCCACGGCTGCTCTTATGCCGACGTCTCGATATGCTTCCATCACCGGATCCAGGTCCTCGATGGTCATGCCACCGTTGACCCAGAAGTGGTCCAGCACCGATGTCGTGCCCGTCCTCAGCATCTCCGCCGCCCCAAAGGCAGCAGCCAGGTAACTCTCGCGAGGGCTGAAGCGCACGCCCGAGGAGAAGAAGTCGAAGAGCCATAGCTCGAGGGGCACTCTCTCCGTCATGCCCCTGAGGTAGTTCTCCGGCGAGTGAGCGTGTGCATTGACCAGGCCTGGCATGGCCAATAGCCCCTTACCAGGCAATGTTCTCTCTGCATTCGTGGTTTCTATGGGTGACGAACTCACCTGAGCTATGCGATTGTCCTCAACGAGGATACTCATGCCCTCTCTGAAACCGTGAGGCGACTCCTCGTCAAGGATGGAGCAGTTCTCGATCAAGATGCTCATCAGAGGTACTTCCTCAGCTTCATGAAGGCTCGTAGTAGGTCTCTAACCTTACCGACTCTATGACCGAGCCCCCGGCTTGAAGCAGATCTGACGTAACCCAGGTCCTCCAGGACCACCTGGGCGGTGTTATATCCCGGTATGCCGTTGAGGCCGCCGCCTGGATGCACGCCACTTCCCGAGAGGTACAGATCCTTGATGGGAGTTCGGTAGTTGCAGAGGGCAGGCGTCGGTCGATAGCCGAACAACTGGTCCAGGGTCATGTCCATGTGATTGGGGTTGCCAGCGATAGCACCCGTCCGACGGTACCAGTCTAGAGGTGTATGGATGACGCGACCTATCATCGCGTCCTTGATGTTGGGCGCGTACTGGGCGGCAACATCAATCAGCTGATCGGCTGTCTCCTCCTTGATGTCGTCCCAGCTTCGCCCGCCACTCAACTCGTAGGGGGCGAAGCAGGAAAGCCACAGGGTATGCTTGCCCGACGGCGCCAAGCTGGGGTCCTCCGCAGAGTGGACGGCGAACAGGAAGGCAGGTTCCTCAGGGAACTCGCCTCGTCTGATATCGACAAACTCGCGCTCCAAGTGGTCCACGCTAGGGCACGGCTGGACCATACTCACGATGAAGTCGGGGCCTCTCTCCCACCGCTCGAGGCTGGGCAGCTCGCTGAGAGCGCAGTCAAGCTTGAATTCGGACACGTTCGTCCCCGCCACCGTGATGTTCTTTATCTGGCGGATCAAGTGCGGCTCTAGCAGGTCCTGGTCCACAAGATCCAAGAACACCCGCTTCACGTCTATGGAGGAGACGATGCCGCGTCTGGCTTCGATTCTCTCGCCATCGCGGAGCTCCACCGCAGTGGCCCTGCCGTTCTCGACGACGATCTTGCTCACTTCCGCGTTTGCCCGGACCGTCCCTCCGTGATGCTCGATGGCCCGAACGAGCGACTCGATGAGCATCCCGCCGCCTCCCCTCGGTCGCCACTGGCCAGAGGAGTGACAGCCTCCCATGAGACAAGGGGCGTAGCCCGAGCCTAACGTTGACGGAGCGGTCTGGCTGACGGAACCGTAGTAGGCCAGCGCTGCCCTCACGTACTCGCTCTCGAACCATTCGCTGACGACGGCCCTCGGGCTGCTGAGCACAGTCCGGATCAACCGATCTGCGTCCATACCCACGGCTCCGGCTCCATCCATGGCCCCAGCCAGTTCACCAAATGACGGGGGTGGTCCGTAGCTTACTGCCCCGAGCAGAGCGAGAAGGGCGTTGGAGAACTCGACGAAATCCCTGTACGCGTCTGCATCTTGCGCCGAGATCTCTCCGATGGCCTCACACGTCTTGTCCACACTCTTGTAGATAGGAACAGCCACACCGTCTAGGAAGGGGAAGAAGTACATCTCCTCCCTGACCATGTACTCCAGGCCGAACTTCTCCAATTCCAGGTCGGAAACGATGGGCGTCTCGACAACACCGCCGTGTTCACTGGCACCGATGTTGAACTTGAAGCCGGGAGCCTCGGGCAGGGCCTCTTCTGTGCTTACAAAGCCCCCTAGAACATCGTGTTTCTCCAAGACGAGGACGTTCTCTCCGGCCTTGGCCAGGTAACCTCCGCAGATCAGGCCGTTGTGCCCTCCACCAATGACTATGATATCGTATTCTGGCATTCTGCCTCCCTAGATCAGGAGCTCTCCTTTGTCCCAGACGGTCTTTCCGTCAAACTCGACCGTGACATCTTTGAAGATAGCGTCGATGTGGCACGGTGCGAGGACGTTACCGCCGATGGCGTAGTTGCTGCCGATGCCCAGATGCCCGTGTCCCAGCCGTCCCAAATCCTCGAGGTTCGTGCTGTACTGACGCGCCTCAGGATTGAGACCGACCCCGAACTCAGCAGCGTTGTATGCAGTCTGGTCCTGAAAGGTCTCCAGCGATTCCTTGAACGTGTCGGCCATGACGCCGCCCTCCAAACCGGTCACGCGCCCGCCCTGCACGACGATCTTGACAGGCTCGCGCCGGGTGACGCCGATACTCATGATCCGTACGTCGGCCACCACGACACCTTCCGCTGTGCCTTCGAGGGGCGAGATGTTGAGCTCGCTGTTCGGCAAGGCGGCAAACGTGCCTGGCTCGCGGAACAGACCGGTCTCGTATTGCACGGGCCGACCGGTCACCTCTCCTGTGATGTCGGTGCCCGCCGCTGTGGTCAGCCGCATAGTCTTGGCCTTGCTCAGTGCGGCGCCCAGCTTCCTGCCTACGCGGTCGCATTCTTCGAAATCGGCCATGATGCCCCCCACACACAGGCAGTCCTCGGTGACCTCACACATGGTCGCTCCTCGCGCGCCATTCTTGATGGCCTCGATCCTGGCGTCAGTGTGAGTCTGCGACCAGGTGGTGGGCAGGAAGAACACATCTGCCTTGGCGCAGGCGCCTACTACGGGGCTTGGTGGCTGCGCCCCGTGAGCCCCCGGCGGTGTGATCATGACGATGGTAGGCACCGCGCCGACCGAGTATGCCGCCGCCGCCAAGGCCTCAGCGATGCGCAGCTTGTTGGTATCTGTCGAGATGACGACGTTCTCACCTGGTTTGACGCCGCCGCAATCCATGGCTCTCATCGCACCGCGCATCATCTCGATGAATCGCGAGCCACTTGGCATGTAGTGAAGATAGGCAATAGGCCATTCCATGATACTCACTCCTTGATATGGTCACCGCTAATGCTCGAGCAGGCACCCTTCGTGACTGGGTCCCACGTGTTCAGAGTAGAGCCGAAGGTAGCCGCGCAACCGACGCTCGGGCGGCTGCCACTGCTGACGCCTCTTGGCGATCTCCTCTGCTGGCACGAGCAGTTCGATACGTCGTCCAGGGATATCGATCTCGATGGTATCCCCCTCCTCGACGAGGGCGATGGGGCCACCTGTCACTGCCTCAGGCGATATGTGTCCCACACACGCGCCCTTGGTCGCACCCGAGAACCTCCCGTCGGTGACCAACGACACAGAGCCACCAAGACCCAACCCCACCAGTGTAGCCGTGGGCATCAGCATCTCGGGCATTCCCGGCCCCCCGCGCGGCCCCTCATACCGTATCACGATTACGTCGCCGGGCTTGATCTGACCGCCACGGAGTGCCCGCATGGCTGCCTTCTCGCCGTCGAATACCCGCGCGGGACCCTGATGCACCATCAAGTCGCCCGCCACTGCCGACTGTTTCACGACGCACCCCTCGGGCGACAAGTTCCCTCTCAACACGGCTATGCCCCCTTCGGGCCGCAGCGGCTCCGAGAGCGGTCGTATCACCTGGGGACTGCGATTCTCAGCGGCCGAGATGTTCTGTCCCACTGTGCCGCCGCTAACCGTCACGCACCCCAGATCCAGCTTGGTCTGAAGCTCCCGCATCACGGCAGGGACGCCGCCCGCCTCCTCCAAGGCCAGAAGGCTGTGGGTGCCGCTGGGCTTGACGTCGCAGATGAAGGGAGCCCTTCGACTTATGGCGTCGAATTCCTCGAGGTTCAATTCCTGATTGAGCTCCCTGGCTAGCGCCAGCACGTGCAGTATCACGTTCGTGGAGCAGCCCATGGCCATGGCCACAGTGATGGCGTTCCGCACCGCCTCGGCGCTCATGATCCTCGAAGGGCGAACGTCCTGTTCCAGGAGTCGCAGGATCTCGACGCCGCTTTGCCTGGCCAGAGCCTCCTTCTTACTGCTGACGGCGTGTGCGGTCGCACAGCCAGGCAATGACATCCCCAGGGCTTCCGTGACTGCGCTCATGCTATTAGCTGTGCCCATCATGGAGCACGAGCCTGGACCCGGACACACGCTGGCTTCGATCTCGTGGAGCTCGTCTGCCGAGATTTCGCCCTTGACATACTGGCCCAAAGCCTCCCGAGCTTCGTAGACGGCGAGTTCCCTACCCTTGTAGCGTCCGGGCATCATGGGACCCCCGGTGACCACGATGGCGGGGATATCCAGCCTAGCAGCCGCCATCAGAGCAGCGGGCACGATCTTATCACACGAAGCGAGCAGGACCAGCGCGTCGAAGCCATTCGCGAGAGTTCCCAGCTCGATGGAGTCAGCGATCAGGTCGCGGCTGGGCAGGATGACCCGCATCCCAGCGTGACCCTGAGCGATGCCGTCGCAGAGACCAATAGTGTTGATCTCAAAGGGCGTGCCGCCCGCAGAGACGACCCCCAGCTTGACGGCGCGGGCAAGTCGCCGCAGGTGCACGTGACCCGGATTGATCTCGCTCCAGCTGTTGACGACCCCGATGAAGGGTCTAGAGAGGTCATCGTCGGTCAAGCCCAGGGCGCGCAGCAATCCTCTCTGACCAGCCCGTTCAAGCCCGCCGACGATCTCGTTGCTTCGCGGCTTGGGCATGCTGTCCTTCCGGACGCTACAGGCCGAACTCCTTCTCAGCCTGAGTGATGGCGCGGTCAGTGATCTCCAGCATCTCGTCGATCTCTGA
>Ga0315552_1002575_pt1 | contig 10636 bp, 7 predicted proteins | sample SalMarSW160170MG_2_FD_203102 | JGI IMG/M metagenome (GOLD analysis project Ga0315552, IMG submission 203102) | Salt marsh sediment microbial communities from the Plum Island Ecosystem LTER, Massachusetts, United States - Salt Marsh Sediment SW1601-70 ...
GGTGGATTATATTTTCTCTGTCTGGTCATTCGATATTAATTATTTTCCTGTTGATTAGTTTATACATATTCGCGGTTCTTAGAGGTGTTAGCAGCACTCAGGCATTAGAGCCAGAACATCCATTAACCAGCACGAGTTACTACAGGATATTTTACGTCACCGCCCCTTTTTTAGGTGGATTGGCAGGCTGCCTGGGGATGATAGGCGAAAGTAGGGTTACTCAATTCGCAGCGGGAATTGCACTGGGAACGTTTGGGACAACCTTTCTTGTCTGGGTAATCCTCGACCCAGCGATAGGATTCCTGGAGATGCTGTTGCCGCCTGCCAGCCGAAAGCATCGAGTTCAAAGGCTTGCACAAGCCAGGATCGAACGAGAAGAGAAACAGAACTACCATGAGCGTGTGTTAACAGAGGTCTTAGCAAAGGAGAAATCAGACCAGCACCGCTGGCAGCAAGCTCTAAGGCCACAAGCTGAAAGGCTCGCTGAACTGTTAACAGCCAGCGGAACTGACTTCAAACAGGTAGAACGAAAAGCAGTTGACATAGGATTGAAGGCGTGGCAAATGGGGGGATTGAGCTGCATGCAGCAGCTTCGTGACATAGCAATAGCCATATCCAGAGAAAGAAATCAAAATAAAGAGATTATTGACTACATTTCTTTTTGGTGGGATGGCATCGGAGACTGGCGTGCTTTACCCCTCGACAAAGCAATATTATCCACCCAATAAATCGGTAAACTGGCACTCGCTCAGGAGCCAGTGGTCAGTATCTGAAATCATAATTCTGTCTTCTGTCTTCTGTATTCTGACTTCTGTCTCCTGTCTTTAATTAAGTGCTCGCCGTCTCCAGAGCCAGCCGACGAGACCTACACCGATGCTGCCAAGAATAATTGTACTGGGGGCGGGAATGATACCGGTCTCGGCAGTAAGTGTGATGCCCTCGTTGTAGTAATGGCAGTCTGGATCAAAACCAATACCAAACACGCCGTCTGCTGTGTAGGTGTTGAGCGTTGCAATATCTCCACTGTTAAAATTATACGTTATGTCTTGTGCAGTATTAGGCAGGTCAGTGTATGTCACCATAGATACACCAGCAAAGGCATTGAGGACATCATCTCCGGTAACCTGATCATCCGAGCCCTCATAAACACCAGAGAACGCTGTCAAATCATCACCGCTCAATAGACTAACATAAAGGGTATTAGGATTAATGTCCCAGTTTCTGATATTGTGGAAAAGGAGACTGGCCCTAATAATAGGCTGGTCAATCGGCGGATTGAATTCGTTATTGGTGATTTTCCACGCATAATAATAATAGTGGTCGAGGTCCTTTAGGTCGCCAGGATGATCCCGCATTAGAGTAGGCTGTAATGTATAAACGTTGGCACTTGCCGTGCCGACCATCACCGATATTAAGACAGCAGTTGAAATGACAATTCTCTTCATAACATTATCCTTCTCTTTTTATCCGTGTGGCCCTTTCTATCGGGTCGTTATTTGACATAAAGCACAACTGTTTTTCTAAACGTATTTTCTACCGTCACAACAAATGAAATTCTCCTCTCTACGGTTCTGGTGCTTTGAGAAAAAGCACAGCCGGCTCTTGTGGGAGAAAGCGAAGGATGAAGTCTTGAAATGCTTTCTCACCTTCCTCCTTGGAACCATTCATTGTATCTTATTCGGAGAAGGAAATCAAGAAGCATTTCGGATAAAAAGTGCTTTTCTTATGCAGAAATTGTGAATACGCTCGGTGAGGAGGAAAAAGGCGAGAATCAGCTTAAAGGATTATTGATGATTTGGTTAAAATCACGACTTGTTATATTGTCCTACGTCTTCTCAGCCAGCCGACTAGGCCGATACCAATACCGGCAAGTAAAATAGCCCCCGGAGCAGGGATTATTCCACCTGTGAGTTCCATGATGGTAACAGCGTAATGGTCGCGCCCAGCGTAACTGCCGCCCCACGTCATGGTGCCACCTCCTAAAGACCAGGTGTCATAGAGAAGAATATCGGTTGTGCCATTAACGTAAGCGTAGCCGTAGCCTAACATACTATGGCCTGAAACATGAATCATTACAGGCCTGCCTGAATCTATTTCCGCCATATATTGGGCAAAGGTAAACCCGTATGTTTTACCTAAAGTGTCTATGTATTGGTTGTACAACACACTCGTATCATAGCCGGCGTAGTCAACGTACTCACCAATTCCGTACATCCCGCTAATATTGTAATAATCTGGGCCGGATGCAAAGATTTCACTTTCGTAAAGCGGCGAGCCGTCTGGCCAATACCACCAAGTGGTAGCCGCATTGCTGTTGCCGCCCCACAAGGTACTAAGATTATCTTGGCTGGTGCCCATGAAATCAGCAAGGCTATCGAAGCTATGGTGAGGCGGCGTTACATCATCGCCGGAAGCATCGTACCCACCTGGATAGAAATCCGCGACATGGCGTTGGCTGGCAATAACAGGATCCACCAGTGCAGTCCAAGGAGCCATTCCGTACGTGCTTGTTTCTGCTACTCCACCGGGCACAAGGTTAGAGTAGTAAAGGCCGTTGTAGCCATTACGGTCGTAGTAGCCTATCATCATTCCCGCCGACGTCGGGGAACAGCCATACCACCAGGCGTAGTCGCTGGTATTCGATAGGCTGCCGCTCTCTATAACGTAATCGACACCGGTCGGTAACGCTATAACAGGATCAGGTGTAAACAAAATCAGAAAAGCTATAGCTGCTAAGGTGATAGCTGGTTTTCGCGTTCTTAGATTATATGTCAACCTTTTTCTCATATCTCTTTCTTCCTATCAGAAATAAGGCGTTAAAAAACAAAGAAAGCGGAGACAGGTCAAACATCCCTGTCTGCCGCTCCATATTCAAACCATTAACGGTGGGGCACTCATGCTACGTAGCGAAGCTTACTTCGCAGAGTAGTAGGCCCCACCCTACCTTTTTTTGTTCACAATTCTTTTTCTCTTACAACGCAATACGCATCACGCTTCACGCGCGACGGGTTTACAATGTCCTACGTCTTTTTAGACAGCGGACAAGGTCTACCTTTAACGTCATTCCGAGCCCGCCGAAGGCGGGTCGAGGAATCTGATAAGATAGCTTTTTTAAGCAGACCCTTCGGCTTCGCTTGGGGTGACGATAAAAAGGGTTTTATTATAGGCTCTTAATACTGGGCCAGCCCCGGGACATAAGCCGGCTTGGGGCTAGTCCTTTATTCATCATTTTTATTAACACTTATAACGAAAATACGCTACATCAATCCCGCTTCAAGCTTCACGAGTTTATAGTGTCCTACGTCTTCTCAGCCAGCCGACAAGGCCGATTCCAATCCAGCCGAGTAAAATCGCACCAGGAGCAGGTATAGGAACGGCGTTCGTGTTGATTCCGTCATATGTGGCATAGCCGCCTGTGAACCCGTCGCCTGCTTCCACGCGAAGGAACGCATCATCCCCGAATTCGTAAGCATAGCGGGTCCTTTGCGTGCCATCAAAGATGGCCGTCCAAACCCCGGTCCCGGATGTGAGACGGAAGTGGGCCAAAATGTCCCACTTGCCGTCATCGCCCCCTCCGACGACTTGCTCCATCTGCCACGCCAGGTCATACTTGTCGATAACATCACCGGGGTTGAATCCATGGCTGTGGGTTGGATTCATCCACTCGCCCCACGGGTCGGTGATCCACTCTACCGTTTGGACCAAGGGGTTCCCGTGCCCGGCCCATTCCTTTTGGGAATCGGGATAGGTTCTGACTTGTACCCCAACATTCACCGTGGTCGAATTGCTAGGCCCGACCGGCGAATGTCCCTCCTGGACCAAGCGAAGGCGGAATCCACCGCCGACGTCCGGAGTAAGATTTGTTGTGTCGATCCCGATAACCTCAAACCAATGCGTGGTCACAAGAGGATCCAGGCTCAGCCCGGTGCCGACAACCACCGAAGCGCCGCCGTTCACTGTTCCTCCGGGATAGGAGATGTTAGCCAACACTGGACTGCTCATCGCCGACATTCCGACCACCACACCCATTACTGCACAAATTGTTATTAACCTTTTCATATGATCTTATCTCTTTAACGTTTTTAACTCTTTTAGAATCTTTATTCACATCACTTACAATGTCCTACGTCTCTTTAGCCAGCCGACCAGGCCGGCTTTGGTGCCGAGGGGCACAGATAATATTTCACAACTGAGCATCTTATGTATCAGCCTTAAAAGAGAGAGTCCAATCTTATAAAAAAGCATCCAAGGACAGGGCAGAATCCCTTGCCCTTGGTTGCTTTTGTCTTTATTTCTTTCTTACAATGTTCTACGTCTTCTCAGCCAGCCGACAAGGCACACGCCGATACCGCCAAGCAAAATAGCACCGGGAGCTGGGACACATATAGTAGCAACTTCTATCTTTTCGACAAAAACGCCGCTATCCCATAGCTCAAGATAGATATGCTCCCAATCCGGTTGCGGATGGATCTCCCAGGTTATAGTCGCTTCTTGCCAATCCCCTGCAGTTCCTGTTACATAAGGATTGTCAGCGTATGGGTGCCATTCTGTATCATCAGTCAGGAAAATATCATGTCCTGAGGGTGAATCCAAATCCCACTTTTCCAAACCACCTGTTGAGCCTGCGCATACCTTGTAATCAATCTCAACTTGAACTACTTTAAAAAATGGTTCATAGTATTCGTTGGGTATGTACAAGTCTATGTAGAGCTTGTTTCCGTAAATCATATCATTGCCCCACATAGGATCGCCTGGGGCACCGGCAACTTCAGCGCTAATTGAAGCATACGGCCCACCGCCAGTGGTAAATTTATACTGGTTTACAAGAGTGCCGGCGTCAGCAGGGATGTTTGTCCAATCACTTGGTGCCGAGCTGGTGAAGGTCCACGCCTGGTACGTACCATACTGGTTCGATTCCCAGGGAATGGTGATCGTAGCCCAAGCCGGTGCGGCTAAAAAGACAGACAAAATAAAAGCGAGTAGTATTTTCTTCATCTGTTGTACCTACTTTCTTTTTTAACCTTAAAAGGTCTTTCTTCTTCTCAGCCAGCCGACAAGGCCGACTCCAATAGCGCCTAACAAAATCGCACCCGGCGCAGGAATTGGGACAACATCCACCTTTATTTCCGTCACTTCCCAGGGAGAGCCCGATGCTCTGACATATCCGATCTCATAAGTCTCATGCTGGATCACTTGGTCTCTCACAGCGTCTATGTCTGCCTGATCGGTTTCGTTCCAGGGATCTCCATCCGTATCCCCTGGCGGAGCATCATCATCTCCTGCCCACAATGCATCACCGAAAGTTCCTATCACACCATCTGGTGTGCCATCTCCGTCTGAATCATAGTTCTCCCAGCTTGAAGGCTCTATCCAGCCTTTGTCAGGACCGTCCAATATTTCAGTGCCAGTGCTCCAATCATACGTATAAGCGACCCCGTCCCAATCCCAACCGATTTTCGTTTCAAATTTGCCAGTTAGGGAACTGATGGTCTCACTAGGCACCCAGTATATATAGTGAAGCCTCTGGCCCAGATCTCCAGTGCTGTAAACTATGAACTCGTATGGGTCTGCCTGTGTCGTGCCCGGATAGAAACCACTCCGCATGTTCGTAAATGTTCCTGCTGCTACGTCCTGCTTTGTCGACGTCCACCAAGGACCCCAGTTAGGAGAACCATAAACATTTGGTGCTGTGTCGACATACATGCTTACAGACGGTGCTGCCTGAACTGCACTTCCGTTTATTATTAGGATCATTGTCGTTACTGCACAAATTGTTATTAACCTTTTCATCTGTTATCTCCTGTTGTTATTCTTAGCTCCTTTGCTCCTCTGCCCCCGCTGTTTGCCCCTTAGGGGCTGCAGGGGCTACGAAGCACGAGCTTCTGAAATCCATTTTTGTTACGTTTTTATCTCCCTCCAGGAGAAAGAGAATTCTTTTAATTTTTTTAAAAACACAAACGGTCTTAGAGGCTTATAGGCGGGCCGCGAGGGATGCTATTAAAGATAAATGCAGGTGAAAAACAAGTGAACTGCCTGACTTCATAAGACAGGCAGATGAATGCTTGGAGAAGGTAGGAATAGACCGTATTTATTACGGCTATGTTCGGAGTTCGTTGCTCATAGTTCGTAATTCTTTGTTTGTAGTTCGTAGTTATTCTGTTCGAATTTTGAGGTGTTGTAGGTATGCCTTGCAGATAGCGAAGCAGACCTATGTATTCGGTACCCTCAAGCTCGCAACGCAGTCGAGAGAATTGCTCGCCAAGAGAAGGTAGGGTGGGCACTGCCCACCGTTTGTTTAGATGGTGTGCGATGCACACCCTACATTTCTGTGGTAAGGCGGTAATTCCAACTTGGCCAGCCCATAATAGAAAAGTTATACCTGCCAGCCAGACCTTTCGGTCCCTGACAAGTGTAACACAAAGAAATCCGGTCAGGCCCATAAATAGCGCAGCCGGTACGGCTGGCAAAGGCCTTGCCCCCGGCGGCAAAGCCAAAGGATTTGTAAAATCGGCGGGAGGCTTCAGAATATCAGCAGCAACTTCGGCAAGAGCCGTATCAGCAGTACCACTAAAGAGATTGACTTCGTTGGCGCAAGCATTTACTCCATCAGAATATGGTAATACTGCTTGCGCTATCTTCGCATCATTGTCACCGATTGTCGGCGCAGCATGAACTGTTGCTACTGTCACAAGTGACATCATAACAATCAGCCACTTGGCATTTCTGCTTGTCACCGCTCCTCCTCCACCTCCTCAGAGAATAGCTGGTCCTATAATAATTTAATATTTATGCGTACCAAGTCTCTAAGTTAAAGTATCGTTTTCACCCTCTTAGCCATCCGTGTGATGAATGAATTGCAGTGTTTGCCCCCTCCTTTGAGGCAAAATATTAAATTTATAATATTGTATTTGCGTATCGTGTGTCAATGAAAAGGCGGGTAAAACAGAAGATTTAGGTGAAAATACCATATTATGGGTATTAATTTACCCTTTTAGGCGTAATCCTAAAGTAGTAGAAATGGATTTATTTAGAACTCTTTCAACCCTGCTAAAGACAAGCCCTTTCTTGCCGGCAAAAAAATAACCCCGCGTTGAACGCGGGGCTATTGATACCAGTAAAACTAATGTTAATAGAAATTGTTTCGATTTGTCACTCCTGCGGAAGCAGGAGTCCAAAAAACGCTATTAAAATAGCTGGATTCCCGCCTTCGCGGGAATGACATTGTTATTCTATGCTTCTCGTGGCTTCTAGTGTTTTATCATTATTTATGCAGGAATCAATAAATATTTCGCCCGTGGTTTTACGACTCGACTGAGCTCGCCGAAGTCCACGGGTTTATAATCTTTGGTTAATCTGTGGCAGGAATTGACTGTGTCCCTTCATAGGGAGTAGAGAGTTCTCTGGATGCAGCCACAAATCTTAACAGCATTCTAATTTTGCTTTTGACCTGGATCTTCCGATAGATATTTCTGGTGTGAGTTTTTGCAGTACCCGGCCTTATCCGAAGAGCTCTGGCTATGGAGCCATTTCGCAAACCTTGACAGATAAGCTCAGCTATTTCACGCTCACGACAGGTTAGATCGTACTTCTTTTGTACATACGCCCACTGCTTTCTGTCAAGTAGTACAACATTAGACAGTGGTGAAGTTGACGGCTCCCTGCCAACGTGTTCGTTTGTTTGTTTAGACAGTTGGTCCATGATTACTTTGATTTCTGCAACTTTTCAAGTAAGCGCTGTGCTTCAGTGATATCTGTTTCTGACAGCCCTCCAACTTGGTCGTGTAAGCTCAAAGCTTGCTGAAGCTCGGCAACAGCCTTGTTGCTTTGGCCTTTTGCAGCTAAGGAACGTCCTAAATGAAAACGTGAAGCGACCGCCGCCGGATTTTGTTTTGGATATAGTTTTATTGACGTATTGAAATCCTCAATCGCCTTATCGAATTCGCCGAGTTTGTGATATATAACACCACGTGTGTCGATGAGATCGATGTAGTTAGGTGCTATTTGTAGGCCTGCTTGAGCAAGCTCGAGCGCCTCTTTGAGTTTACCTTGCTCTTCGCACATTATCCAAGCCAGGTTATTCATGGCGATCACGTTATCGGGTTGAAGTTGGAGTATTTGCTGATAAAGCTTGGCTGATTCCTCAAAACGTTCGGTCGTCTGCAGCAGGACAGCAAGTGTATTCATAGCCGGCAGATTCTTTGGCGCACGCTCTAATATTATCAGCAGTATTTCTTCAGCTATTTTTTTAGCCTGGCTGTCCTCGCTGCCGGCAATATCAGCAGCAACAACGACAGGGGTGCTGTTATCGTTTGTGTGGTTCTGACACCAATTATCGACCTGCTGCTTTAAGTTGTCCCAGAGCCTGTCATCTCTAAGCAGTCGTACTTGTGTTAGTAGGGGGGTAGGGTCATTTGGTTCAGACTGTAGCAAAATGTTGAATTTCTTTTGGGCCTGCACTTTATCGCCATTACGATATAACGCTGTAGCCAGAGTGATTTCTGCAATTCTTTGTTGAGTAGAATTTTTGTCTTTCCATACAGTAGAGTTTTTTTCAAGCAGAGTTACCGCTTTTTCAGGTTCACCTGCTGCAATGTATATGTTCGCCAACTGCAGGATAACACCAAGATCATTTGGGTCTTGCTCACGCAGTACTCTAAGGGTAGGAACCGCCAGGATCGGCGAACGTACTGCCTCAGCGCGAGCTTTTAGCAGCAGCAGTTGTTTATTGTTAGAATTATGAACAAGGCCGCGTAACGCGGTATCTACAGCCCTTCCAGGCTGTCCTTGCCTAAGCAATATCTCGCCGAGCAGACCCCAAGCTTCACTAATATTAGGTTGGTCTTGCGCTATCTTTTCGAGGATTTTTTGAGCCTCTTCAATTGTTGGTTCAGTTCCTTCACTAAGCAGAGAGCGCGCCTTGAATAGCCTCAGCTCGACATCCTCGGGATTTGATTGCAGAGCTTCGTCAAGAATGCTTCTTCCCTGGTGAATTCTGTCTGGATTGGTAGATGTTAAAAACAGTGAAACAGCACGTTTCTGAATTGCGAGACTATTGGGGTCGAGCGTTAGAGCTTGCTCTATGGATACGATAGCATCGTTTACCTGGCCTGTGGAACTATGGAAATCACTCTTAGCTACCCATACACCCGCATTATTGGGCTCTACAGAGGCAGCTTGCTCAAGGTCTTCCAGTGCTTTATCGTTTTGCCCCAGTGTAGAATATGTTCTGGCGCGAATGATATAAGCTGGTGCATTGTTGAGCTTGTTTACTAACTCATTGCACAGCTTTATTGCCTCTTCGGATTTGTCCTGTCGAATATTTAGCTGGATTTGTGCATTTGCCACAATAACTGAGTTGGGGTCTTGCATTTTTAGTCTGTTTAGCAATTCAGCAGCTTCATCGAGCTCACCTTGCCGCATTTTTAGGGACGCAAGGGATAGATAGATAGCCTGGTTATTCGGGTCGTTCTTTGATAAGTCCTCGAGGATATCTGATGCCGAGCTTAGCTCGCCACGTCTGAGAAACTGCTGCAACTGCAGCCTCTGAAGGTCAGGGTGTTTGAGATTTCCACGGGTAGATCGGTTAAGGATTTTCTCTGCCTCATCATACTCTTTTGCTCTGTACAGTGCCGCGACAGTAGGTATTATCACACGAAGATCATAGGGAGCTCTGTTTAGTGCCTCGCGGTATGTCGAGATTGCTAATTGCAGCTCACCGGCACGGTCATAAGTCGCTGCCAGAAGTCTCCGGCTTGCCTGGTCATACGGATTGGCCAGCACATTTTCTTGCAGAAGCGAAACAATTTGTGGATAAAGGTTTTTGAAATCGTCCGCAGTCCCGTGAGGGACACTGCGTGCAAACCAGATTCTTGCTTGCTCATATCGCCATTGCCAGCCGATCTCACCCTCGAGGGGTTTGATATCATTAATAAGCTGTTGTGCTTGCTGCGAGTTTTTAATCACCTGTTCGCATGCTAAAAGTCGGCGCTTGAGAGGAATGTCATTTGGCAATTTCTGCACAAGCGCGCTAAGGAGTTTATACGCATTATCTTTTTCTCCCCACTGAGTGTATAAGTCAGCAAGCAATAGACCTAAATTGCGTTGAGCGGTAGGTTGAGTAATGCGTGCCAATGATTCTTTAATGATAGTTTCAGATTTTTTATAGTCACCTTGTCGTGCTCGTAAAATCGCAAGGTGAGTCACCGGCTCAATTGCTTCAGGGAATTCCTCAATCGTTTTGTTTAATTTTAATATCGCTTCATTCTCCTTTTCCTGAAGTATGAGCAAGTCAACCTCAGCTAGCATGGTTCTTACCTGCGAAGGATGAGATTTCTTTAAATCTGTTACTGACGCCTCGGCTTTGACGAGATTACTTTGTCTTAGCGCAAGCTGGAATTGTAAGAGTTTGACCTCCGGAGCACCGTCGGTTGCTTTTTCAAGCGTAGTTAACTGCTTTTCCATATCCTGCCAGATTTGGATATTTTCTTCTGGCGAGCGAGACGCCAACAGTTGTATCCGAGCTTGCAGGAGTGCTAAAGCAGCCTCAAGGTTCTCTGGCGAAAGTTGCATCGCAGTTGAGGCGTGCTCCGCTACTTCGGCCCAGTTGCCCATGTTGGCTAAGAGCCTAACAAGGGCT
>Ga0315552_1002593_pt1 | contig 10597 bp, 7 predicted proteins | sample SalMarSW160170MG_2_FD_203102 | JGI IMG/M metagenome (GOLD analysis project Ga0315552, IMG submission 203102) | Salt marsh sediment microbial communities from the Plum Island Ecosystem LTER, Massachusetts, United States - Salt Marsh Sediment SW1601-70 ...
CGCCTGGTGAAGCCCCGCACGGCGTCTATCCCTGCCAGGGCGACGACCGCTGGTGCACCATCGCCGTGTCCGATGACGAAGAATGGGCGAGTCTCTGCCGGGAAATGGGACAGCCCGGGCTTATAGGCGACCCGCGCTTCGTCTCTTTTGATAACCGAAAGAAAAACGAGGGCGAGCTCGATAAAATAATCGGCGAGTGGACCGCCGGGCTTTCCGCCGAGGAAGTAATGGAGAGGCTCCAGGCCGCCGGCGTGCCCGCGGGGGTCGTTAAAAACACGGAGGACATGTATAACGACCCGCAGTTGAGAAAACGCAATATCTTCTGGCCGATGGAGCACAGCGAGATGGGGATGTTCACCCACCTGGGACAGAGTTTCCAGCTCTCGAAGACGCCGTCGAAGGCGTACTCGCCGAGTCCTCTCCTCGGAGAACACACGGAGTATATCTGCACCAAAATGCTGGGTATGTCGGACGAAGAATTTATCGACCTCATGCAGAAGGGGGTCTTCGAGTAGATAAACCAGTGAAATAGCTTTATTTTCAGGAGGGAAACGATGTTAAAATTTAAAAAAGCCGGCGATTACGATGACGTAATTTATGAGCGGAGCGGCTATGTCGCCCGCATTACCCTGAACGACCCCGAGACGATGAACACCGGCGTCAAGGACTTCTGGAAAGCCCTTGAGGTAGTTGAAGAGGCGGATGATATCAAGGTGCTGATTATCAAAGGAGCCGGGCGCGCTTTGGCCGCCGGCGCCCCCCTCCACGAGGTCGGCTTCGTTTACGGCTGGAAGGACCCCAAGCCCGGCGAGAAAGCCCCCAAGACCCCCATCCGCCACCGCATCAAGTTTGACCGCAAGCTCTTTTACGACTGCGCCCAGAAGCTCCTCTTCTTCCCCAAGATTACCGTAGTGCAGGCGCACGGCTATCTGCTCGGGGCGTCCATGGACATGTACATGCTGTGCGACTTCATTGTCGGCGCGGAAGACTGCAAGTTCGGCGAAATCGAGGTCAGGCTGGGCATCCCCCAGATGACCATCACCCCCATCATGATACTGCGCGTCGGCCTCACCAATGCCTTGGATATGTGCCTTACCGGGCGCATGATGGACGGCAAGGAAGCCGCCCGCATCGGCCTCATCAACCGCGCCGTCCCGCCGGACAAGCTGGAGGAGGAGGTCAACCGCTACGCGGAAGGCTTCTCCAAGTTCCCGTTTGACGGCATTGCCCTCGGCAAGACCTCCAAGCAGATGGTCTATGACATGATGGGCATCACCAGCGGTCTTTCCAACCACTTCCTGGCGCATACTATGGGCACCAACATCCACTTCGAGAAGGACGAGTTCAATTTCTTCAAGGCGAGGCGGGACATGGGCGTCAGGGACGCCATTCATGCCAGGAACAAACTCTACGAACAGCTGGATAAATAATAGGGTGGGTCTGTAGACATGGATGCTGCTTACGCAATGGCAAGAAACCTGGCTGATGTTAGTTATAAGGATATCCCTCCGGATATCGTGGATATTACTAAAAAGCAAATCCTGGATATCCTGGGGGTTATGCTGGGAGGTTCTTCACGACCCGGCATCAGGGAGCTTGCGGAATTAATCGGGGAGTGGGGCGGCAAAGAAGAAAGCACGGTTTTCTGCTTCGGTCATAAAGTACCCGCCCCCAATGCCGCCCAGGTAAACGCCGCCATGGGTCACGCCCTGGACTACGATGATACCGGGGACGGGCCCACGCACACCTCGGTGGTTATCGTCCCCACCGCGCTGGCAATGGCCGAACGCCAGGGCAAAATAAGCGGACGCGAGTTCATCGCCGCGGTGACCCTGGGCGTCGATATGATGTGCCGCCTGGGACAGGCATTCAGGGCGGGTTTGAAGACCACGACGGTCGGCGGGCATCCCGGGGCCGGGTGGCACCTTACCGCGCTATACGGTTACCTGGCCGCCGCCGGTGTGGCCGGCAGGCTGCTGGGCCTGGACGCGGATAAACTGCACAACGCTCTGGGAATAGCCTATCACCAGTGCAGCGGCAACGGCCAGTGCGTCACCGAAGGCGCCCTTACCAAGAGGATGGGCCCGGGTTTCGCGGCCAGGGGGGGAATAGTGGCGGCGCTGATGGCGGAGAAAGGCATTACGGGGGCCAAAGACTGTCTCGAGGGGGAAGTCGGACTGTACAACCTCTACCATAAAGGTGAGTACGACCCCGCCCCGCTGACGGCCGGCCTTGGCAGGAGTTTCGCCGGAACGAGCGTCAGCATGAAGCCGTACCCGTGCTGCAAAGGTACTCACAGCTATGTCGATGCGGCGCTGGCTTTAGTAAACAAGCGTAACATTAAGGCCGAAGACGTGCGGGAAATAACGGTATACTGCCAGGACGAGACCAATTTCCTGGTGCATCCCCTGGAGAAAAGGAGCCGACCCGAAAATCCGGTCGATTCCCAGTTCAGCATACCGTGGGCGGTCTCGGCCGTTATCGCCAGGGGGCGGGCCGGCGTCGGCGATTTTACCGAAGAAGCTATTAAAAGCGCGGATATCCTCGAGATTTCATCCAGAGTGCATGTTATTGAAGATACCGGTCTTTATGACGGGGGGCTGATGGCTGCGGCGAAAATCGGAGTAACGACGAAGCAGGGACAGACATATATCGAGCAATCGACTTCCCCGGCCGAGGGTTCCGGGAAATCGGTTCCCTTCGGCGTTTACGAGAGAAAATTCAGGGATTGTGCCGCTTATTCTATAAAGCCGCTTTCCGATAAGCAGGCTGATAAAATAATAGCAGGTATCAAACGACTCGAGCAGCTAGATGATGTCACGGAAATAATCGAGTTATTGAGTTGAGAGAGGAGGCAGGTGATGGCTAGTCCGCTGGAAGGTATTAGAGTCCTGGATTTCAGCATCGCCGTGGCCGCGCCGTTCGGCGGGGCGATGCTGGCCGATATGGGCGCAGAGGTAATTAAGGTTGAAAGAGTGCAGGGGGAGGCGCAGCGACTGGGCCTTCCCGCCGGCATGGATGACGTGCTTGATACCAGTATCGTTGATAAAATGCCCGATAAAGCCGACTGGATGGCGTTTAATCGCGGCAAGAAGGACCTGGCCATCGATATCAGGACGGAAAAGGGCCGGGAAATCGTCCTGAAACTGGCTCAAAAAGTCGATGTTGTTTTACAGAGCTTCCGTCCCGGTGTGGCGGAGAGACTGGGAATAGGCTACGAAGATATTTTAAAAATAAACCCTGAAGTGATTTACTGCTCTTTCTCCGGCTACGGCGAGACCGGCCCGGTGGCCCACCGCGCCGGCGGCGATATGTGGAGTCAGGCATTATCCGGCATGGTCAGCGTGATAGGCTACCCCGGCGGCGCGCCGCAAATGATGCCCTTCCCCGCCTGCGACCATGTCGGCGGGATGCTGGTGGCCTATTCGGTTATGACCGCTTTATTCGTGAGGGAACGTACCGGAAAGGGACAGGCGATAACCGTTAATAATCTTAATGCGGCGCTGTATTTACAGTTCAGCGGGTTCGCGGAATATTTAACGGAAGGCCGGATGCCGTATAAAACGGGCCGTAGCTACCAGCCTCCGCCCTTCGGCCCCTTCCGGGCTAAGGACGGCGACGTGCTGACCATCTTCGGTACCGGCCCGATGTGGCCTGCCTTCTGTGAACTGGTGGGAGTGGAGCACTTGGCGGACGACCCCCGGTTTAAGACCGATGAGGCCAGGTATGAGAACCGGGAGGAAATAGGGCGGCTCCTGGACGAGGCTTTCAGCCGGAAGACGCGGGCCGAATGGCAGCAGATATTCCGCAAGGCGAAGATGCGCTGCGACCCCTGTCTCACCTACGAGGAGGTATGCGCCCATCCCCAGCTGGCGGAAAATGACATGATTTATACTACCAGTCATCCCGCGCGCGGTGAGATGAAGATGCTGGGCCTGCCCGTAAAACTGAAAGGAACGCCGGGTCAGCCCCAGGGTCCGTCCCCCATGCTGGGTCAGCATACGGAAGAGATATTGCTCGGGCTGGAGTATTCAACCGGGGATATCGCCGAACTGGAAGCCGGGGGAGTTATCAGGACCAGCCGGAAAAAGGGCTGAAGACCGAATGGAGGGCTTACCATGCTGGCGATTACCGGGGCTACCGGAAGACTGGGGAGTAAAGTAGCCGCCCGCCTGGCAAATCTGGGCAGGGCGCAGCGGCTTATCGTCCGCGACCCCGCACGTGCCCCGCAGCAGCCCGGAGCGGAAGTCGCGCAGGTTTCCTCCTTCGGGGACAGGGCCGGAATGAGGCAGGCCCTCACCGGCGTAGACAAGCTGTTCCTCGTCTCGGCCCGTGACCGCATGGGGGTCTATCAGGCTGCCGCCATGGCAGGCTTACCGCCTCCCCGATACGACCGCGCGCAGCAGCAGATTGCCGCGGTCGATGCCGCGATGGAGGCCGGCGTACGGCACATAATTTATCTCTCGTTCCTTAACGCCGCGGAGGATGCGACATTCATTCTGGCACGCGACCACTTCCACACCGAGGAACATATACGCAAGCTCGGGGTGGCTTTTACCTTTCTTCGGGTGAGTCTCTACACGGATAACGTGCCGCTAAGGGTCTCGGACGATGGCGTTATCCGGGCTCCGGCGGGGGAAGGGCATGTGGCATGGGTCACCCGCGATGACATCGCCGATGTTATTGTAGCCGTCTTAACCGGGAGCGGGCACGAAAGGCGTGCTTACGATGTTACCGGCCCCGAGGCGCTTACCATGGCGGAGACCGCCGCAAAGCTGTCATCGGTTACCGGTCGGGAGATAACCTACCGGGCGCAGACCCCCCGGGAGGCAAGAACCGCGCATACCACTACCGGCATGGAGGAATTCGAGGCCGGGCGCCGGGCGTTGACGGGTAGGGGCCTCGATGAATATGAGGTGGAGGTCTGGGTTACGCACTACCTCCAGATAGCCGCCGGCGAGCTGGCTACCGTCAGCAATACCGTCCCTGAATTAACCGGACACGGGGCGCAGTCGCTCGCCGAATACCTTAAAAGCCACCCCGAAAGCTACCGGCACCTGCTCTCTCCCGATAGCGGTCTTTAAGGAAAGAGTATACCGTTAAAACCTTCCTCGATATCCGACTTTACTTGCCCGATACCGCATCGAGGTAGCGACGGTAACGGGTCAGGTAGTGCATTATCCTGGCGGCGCGGCGCGGATTGGTCTGCACCAGAATTTTCTCCCGGCGGTAAAGAGCGGCTACGGCGGGGTCGGGCTTTATATCACGGGATTGCCAGAGCACGAATACGGGCTTGCCGTATTCTGCCGACTTTTCGCTGATTAATTTGAGATTTTTCTCTTCCTTTTTCCGTTCGCCCTTAATCTGTTCTCTATTAAGCCCCATCCGGTCGGCCAGGAAGGCCCGGTCCATTACAATCGGCACCAGCAGGAAGACGGCATCTATGCCGTTGTCTTCGAGCAGCGCCAGGAGCAGGTCGGTGATTATCGACAGCTCGTTAGCGCTGGGGCCGGCCATATCGACGGGGTTCCGGTGTGGCCACCGCGGGGGCAGGTGTTTATCCAGTTTATTGAGCGTGGATTCCGCAAGCTCGCCTACGGCCAGTCCTTCATTCACGCAGGCTTCGGCGGTCAATGCCCCCGGCCCGCCACCGATGCTCAATATACCGACCCGGTTGCCGCGGGGCAGCGGGCAGTTGTGTAATGCGTACACCACTTCGCAAAGCTCATCGTCGTCATCGACCCTGATTACGCCCGTCTGCTTGAAGGCGGCGTCATATACTTCGTCGGCGCCGGCCAGGGCCCCGGTGTGGGACATGACGGCTCTGGCCGATTCTTCGGTCCCGCCTACCTTCAGGACGACAATCGGTTTGCGGAGGGTGATTTCTTTGGCCAGCTGCATGAAGCGTCTCCCATCGCGCAGCCCTTCGATATAAGCGGCGATTATGCCGGTGTCATCGTCCTGCCCCAGGTATTCCAGGAAGTCTTCCATGCGCAGGTCGGCTTCATTGCCGGTGCTGACGTATTTACTTAATGTGATGCCGGATGCCTTAAGGTTTTGTATTATCCTGATGCATATGTTGCCGCTCTGCGAAAGGACGGCGACCCTTCCGCCGGGCGGTTCGACCGCCTGCCCGAAGGTGGACAGTCGCGACCGCGTGTCGGCGTGCCCCAGGCTGTTCGGGCCGATGAAGCGCATGCCGCCCCGGTGAGCAATATCGGTCAGCTCGTCCTCCAGTTTCCGGCCTTCCCTGCCCGTTTCCCCGAACCCGGAGGAAATAACCACGGCGGTTTTAACCCCCTTCGAGGCGCACTCGCTCAATACCCGGGGGACCAGCGGCGCCGCAACGACTATCACTGCCTGGTCGACCTTGCCCGGTATGTCCTTTACGCTGCGGTAAGCCTTGAGTCCGAGAATCTCGCCGTCTCTGGGATTGACCGGATAAATTTTCCTGCCCTTCGTGGCGAGGAGGCCCCTCATGGCGTTATTTCCCCACGACCCCGATGTGTTGGATGCCCCGATTACGGCGATGGATTCGGGCGAAAACAGGTATTGCCAGAAGTCCTTTGTTTCAGGTTTCATGGTTTATATAATGCGTCCCTGTGATAAGACGTGTTAATTGATACCGCCGCCGATGAGGATTGCCTCGCCGGTGATGTACTTGGACTGGTCGGAGACCAGGAAAAAGACGAGGTCGGCGATTTCTTCCGGTTTGCCGAGTCGGCCCAGCGGTATGCCGCTGGGTCCCGTTTTCGCGGACTCCTCCTCGATGGCTTCGTCCAAACTGATGCCCCGCTCTTTGGCATTTTTGATAATTTGCTCGTCCCGCAGGTTGGTTTCAAAGCCGCCCGGATTAATAACATTAACGTTTATCTTGTATTGGGCCAGCTCGGCGGCCAGCGTTCGGCCCAGTCCCAGGATGCCGTGCTTGGAGGCGCAGTAGCCGGCGCTTCCGGCGTACCCCTTCAGGGCCGCCATCGAGCCGATGAGCACTATCTTTTTGCCCTCACCGTCCGGGACCATCGTCCTGGCTACGGCCCTGGAGATAAGGAACGAGCCGGTAAGATTAATGTCCAGGATAGACTGCCACTCGTCTTCGGCAAGCTCGATAATCGGTGTGGTCATGGAGCCGCGGATGCCGCCGCAGTGCACCAGGATATCTATCCTGCCGAAATTTTTCAGGGATTTTGCCACGGCGTCGTCCACCGCTTTACCGTCGCTGATATCCGCCACCACCGCCAGCGCTTTCCTGCCCTGCGACTTGACTTCTTCGACGACGGAGTCCAGTCCGCCCCATCCCTCGTCGCCGGGCCAGATGCTCTTCGGCGCGGCGTATTTATCCAGGACGATTACGTCCGCCCCTTCCGCCGCCAGACGTACGGCGACGGCATGTCCCATGCCTCTCTTGCTGGCGGCTCCCGTAATCAGGGCGACCCTGCCCTCAAGGCTTTTCATAGTCCTGTATACCTCCTCGTATAGACGTAAGGGATATTATCTAATTTCGGGGGTTGTTCTATAGCGGCCAGAGTTCCCCGGCTACATCGTCGAGGCCGAGTTCCAGCAGTTTTTCCCGGCTCGGCTTCGTCGTCGCCCGGTCCCAGTCCAGGGCATCGAGGTTATCGTTTACCTCTTTTTCGATATCGGATGTCACGCCGGCCAGCGGGCCGTCTTCCTGCGGGGGACTGCCGGTTATCCTGCCGTGCACCTTAAGCTCGCGCGGGTTGATGCCTTCGCGCAGGTTAAAGACATGCCTGATATTGGCAATCCGCTCCCCGCACTTGAGTATTCTCTCCTGCGGGTAGTCCCGGCCCGTCACGGCGCTCAAATAGCCCCTTATGTATATGCTTGGGTCGGGCACCAGCGTGTCGCTGTGCATGCAGAGTCCGGTGGCGCTTAGAACATAGTCCTCGAACTGGCTGGGTCCGAAGCCGGTGGTATGCCGTCCGGGGGTGGCGTCCATCTGGTATCTGGCAGCCGTCGGCTTGCCGCGGAAAAACGGAAAATCGAACTTGGGGTCGTGCATTCCCAGTTCCTGCCCCCCAATGTGCACCGCAAATTCTTCCGCCCCTTTGCCGATTCTCTCCGCGGCAACCTTGACGCCGTCGGCGAGGACGGCACCGAATCCCTCCCGTCGGGCCAGCTTCTCCGTCATGGCAATCATAGCCCGGTGGTTGCCCCAGGTAAGTTCGATTCCGTCCGTATCGGCCTTGTTGATGATACCGTTCTCGTAGCACTCCATGGCGAAGGCAATGGTGGTGCCGGCGGATATGGTATCTACTCCGTAGCTGTTGCAGATATGGTTCGCCATGGCGATTGCCTCGAGATTGCTGTTCAGGCACATCGCTCCGAAGGTGGCGGCAGTCTCGTACTCCGGTCGGTGCGTTCCCGCCGGGTATTTATATTCGCCGGTGCCTTCCTTAAGCCTCCCCTTGCAGGCGATGGGACAGCGCCAGCAGCCTATCCGGCTCTCCACGTTGACGTCCATTACGTCCTTGTTGAGACCCGAGACATCGGGCAGGTCGATGACGCCGATGCCCCCCCAGTTCTTCACCGGGGTATCGCCGCTATGGGCGGACTCGTCGGTATGACCGCTGGTACCGTACCTGTGAAAGCCATCGAGGCCGGGCCCTTTTATCTCGGCCATGTGTTGTTTTCTTAATCGGTCGACGGCATCAGCGTCGGCCACGGGCACTTTCATATCGCCCCTTACCACCACCGCCTTGAGCATCTTGGAGCCCATCACCGCCCCCATCCCGGAGCGCCCGACGGCATCCCCTCCGTAGTTCATCATGCAGGCAATGAGAGAGCGTTTCTCCCCGCCCGGACCGATGCTGACCATTCTGGCTGTTTTGCCGTGTTCGGCCTGAAGCGTATCATCGGTTTCGAAGGTGCTTTTACCCCAGAGATGAGCGGCGTCTTTCAGTTCGACTTTGCCGTTATCGATAAACAGGTAAACGGGCTTTTCAGAGATACCGGTGATAAATAAACCGTCATAACCGGCGAATTTCAGGTTGGGGCCGAAAAACCCCCCGGCATTGGCGTCTCCCCAGCCGCCGGTAAGCGGCGATTTCCCCACCACCTCGAAGCGGCAGCCGGTAATAGCCGGAGTGCCGGTAAGCGGTCCGGTAATCATACCGAGGGTGTTCTCCGGCCCCAGCGCGTCGACGCCGCCTTTCTGCCGAGTGTAAAGAATCCTCGCGCCGATGCCGTAACCCCCGATGAAATCCTGACACATATTCTCATCAAGCGGTTCTGCTGTTGTCTCTCCTGTAGAGAGATTTACGAATAGAATTTTCTCCATGTATCCCCGGGCCATTACTCGCTCCTTGATGAAAAGATTAAAGAATTACATATACATTCTACTCGTGATGGGCCTGGCTGGCAACCTTGTTAGCCTGATGCCGGAATCCCACGATATAACTATGCCGGTTCGTACACTATACCCGAATCTTGACAAAGACAGGCCGTCCGCCTAAAGTTTTCAGGGTAAGAGGATAATAATCAAAGCTAACATGAGCGAGGTGAAACATGGCCGGTCCGCTGGACGGAATACGAGTCCTTGACCTGACGCAGGTGTTGTTCGGCCCTTTTGCCACTATGCTGCTAAGCGACCTTGGAGCCGAGGTTATCAAGATAGAAAGACCGGGGGTGGGTGATATCGCCCGGGGCAACGGCCCGGTAGTCAGGGGCGTGAGCACGTACTTCCTTAGCCTTAACCGCGGTAAGAAAAGCGTCACGCTTGATTTAGCCTCCGAGCAGGGGGCGGAAATGCTTCTGGGGCTGGTAAAAAGCGCCGATATTCTGGTTGAAAATTTCAAGCCGGGAACGATGGAAAAGTTCGGCTTGAGCTATGAGAGAATCAGGGGACACAATCCCGCGATTATTTACGTGGCCGGTTCCGGCTTCGGGCAGTACGGGCCCTATGCCGGCAAGCCCGCCTTCGATATCATCGTTCAGGCCCTGGGGGGAATCTTGAGCATAACCGGAGAGGAAGGCGGGCCGCCGGTAAGACCGGGCGTGTCCTATGGAGACATCGCGGCCGGTCTGTTCCTGTGTGTTGCCGCCCTGGCCGCTTTGCAGGAACGCCATAAAAGCGGCGAAGGGCAGTTCGTGGATGTCAGCATGCTGGACTGCCAGGTAACCGCCCAGGAGAACGCCTTTACCCGCTACCTGAATACCGGCGAGATACCGCACGCCATCGGCACGAGACACCCCGTCATAACGCCGTTTCAAGCATTTAAGACCGGGGACGGCTATATTGCCGTGGCTTTGAGGGGCGGCTTCAACGACCAGTGGCCGCTTTTCTGCGCCGCCATCGACCGGGTTGACATAATCGACGACCCCCGGTTCGAAGACGGATGGATGCGCACCAAAAATTACAGGGAACTGGAGCCGATATTAACGGAGGTCATGAAAACAAAGACCACGCAGGAGTGGGTCCAAGAGCTGGAACAGGCGGGTATTCCCTGCGGTCCGGTAAACACCATCGAGCAGGCCGCCGCCGACCCGCAGATAAAAGCCCGGGACATGATTGTTGAAGTCAAGCACCCTGAAGCGGGCAATTTCAGGGTCGTCAACACGCCTTTCAAGTTTTCCA
>Ga0315552_1002607_pt1 | contig 10558 bp, 12 predicted proteins | sample SalMarSW160170MG_2_FD_203102 | JGI IMG/M metagenome (GOLD analysis project Ga0315552, IMG submission 203102) | Salt marsh sediment microbial communities from the Plum Island Ecosystem LTER, Massachusetts, United States - Salt Marsh Sediment SW1601-70 ...
GGAGGAGTTCAAGCGGGTAGGCATAAAAGCCGATATATCAGGCCGGCCCAAGCATATTTACAGCATATACCAGAAGATTCAGCGCTACGAAGCCCTGGGCAAAGACTTCGATGATATATACGACCTGCTCGCCCTGCGGGTACTGGCCGGCTCGGTGGCCGATTGCTATAACGCCCTGGGGGTTATCCACAGCCTCTGGCGGCCCCTCCCCGGTGAGTTTGACGATTTTATCGCCAGCCCCAAATCCAACGGCTACCAGGGTTTACATACGGCGGTGATGTATATGGGCACCACCCCGCTTGAGGTCCAGATCCGCACCCGGGAGATGCATAAACTAGATGAATACGGCATGGCCGCCCACTGGCGCTATAAAGGAGGCGAGGAGAAAGACATCCACTTCGAGGAGCGGGTAGCCTGGCTGCGCCAGCTTATAGACTGGCACCGGGAGCTCAGCGGGGCGGAGGAGTTCCTGGAATCGGTCAAGACCGATATCTTTATTGACCAGGTCTTTGTCTACACCCCCAAGGGGGAGATAAAGGACCTGCCCAAGGGGGCCACCCCCCTCGATTTCGCCTACCGGGTACACACCGAGGTGGGGCACCGCTGTGTCGGGGCCAAGGTCAACGGCAAGCTGGTGCCGCTCAACTATCAGATGAATAACGGCGATGTGATTGAGATTATGTCCTCCAAGGGGGACAAGGGCCCCAGCCGGGACTGGCTCAACCCCCACCTGGGCTATCTCAAGACCTCTCATGCCCAGGAGAAGGTACGGCAGTGGTTCCGCCGGCAGGAGCGGGCGGAAAACATAGAGCGGGGCCGGGCGCTTCTGGAGAAAGAGATGAGGCACCTGGGGTTAAAGCCCGCCGAGCGGGAGGAGCTGGCCAGGCTCTTCGAATACGATAACGCGGACGACTTTCTGGCGGCCATCGGCTACGGCGGTGTTTCCACCCACCAGATTGCGGTCAAGCTATCCGCCCAGCCGCCGACCCAGGCCAGGGCCGTTGTCGCCCCACCTGCCCCTCCGGAGACGACCGTTCGGGTGCTGGGCATGAGCAATTTAGTCACCAACCTGGCCCGTTGTTGCCGCCCGCTGCCCGGCGACCCGATTATCGGCTATATCACACGCAGCCGGGGGGTGACCGTTCACCGTCAGGACTGCTACAATATAGTCAATGAAGACGAAAAAGAGAGACTGGTGGCGGCGGAGTGGGGGCGCACCGATGCCTTTTATCCGGTCAGCATTCAGGTGGAAGCCTGGGACAGGGTGGGCTTAATCCGTGACGTTACCACTATTATGGCCGAGGAAGGGGTTAACATCGGCTCGGTAAACCTGACTCACCATGACGACCATTCCATTACTTTATTTTTTACCTTTCAGACCAAAGACCTGGCCCAACTGAGCCGGCTGATGGGTAAGATTGACGGCATTAAAGGTATTACCAGCGTCTTCCGGGTGGGAGACGAAGCGACCACCAAACCGAAATCATAGAACTAAGGAGGCAGATATTGCCAAACATTAAATCAGCGGAAAAACAGGTTCGTGTTACGGAAAGAAAAAGGCTCAAGAACAAGTCTATTACCAGCCTGTGTAAGACCAATGTAACCAAAGCGGAAAAGCTTATTTTCTCGGGCGAGCTAAAAGCGGCCCAGGAGGCGGTGGCGGTGGCCATCACCTCTCTGGACAAGGCCGCGGAAAAGGGGGTTATCCACCCCAACAACGCCGCCCGCCGCAAATCACGGCTGATGAAGAAGCTCAACGAAGCCCGGGCCTCGGCTTCGGACTAAAAACTTGACCTGAGACGCTCAAGGGGTTTATGCTTTAGAGAGGGCCATGATTTTAACTCAGTTTCAGACTGTAGGTCATGAGCTATTCACCAAGGGGCTGGTCTCCTCCCATAGCGGTAATCTGAGCATCCGTATGGGGGAGCGGATTACCATTACCCGCCGCAACTGCGGGCTGGGCTGCCTGGAGGAGCACGACCTCATCGAAACCGGCCTCAACAAAAACGACCGCAACACCCCCCTCGCCTCGACGGAACTGGCCGTCCACCGGGCTATCTACCGGGAGACCTCGGCCTCAGCCATTGTTCATGCCCACCCCCCTCACGCCGTGGCCCTGTCGCTGACCGAAGCCGAGATTATCCCCACCGACACCGAAGGCATGTCCCTGCTGTGCAGAGTCCCGGTGCTGGGCTGGAACATGGAGGTCAAACCGGGCGGGCTGGCCGATATAATCGCCCGGGCCTTAAAGCAGTGCCGGATTGTCATGGTTCACGGTCACGGCAGCTTCGCCATCGGCCAGCTGCTGGAGGAAGCCCACAACTATACCGCTTCTCTGGAGGAGAGCTGCCAGGTAACCTGCCTGTTGAAGTCGCTGCAGGGGGAGAGTGCCCCCAAAAGAGGCGTGCCCAGGAAGTAGCCTAGTCTGTTACCGCTTATAGACCGGGGTGCACCATTCTAAATACTTTTGGTTGTTACCCCTTATTATCTCAAAGTAGAGCTTTTTTAGCTTTGCGGTTATCCCCCCCACCTCACCGTCGCCTATGGGGCGGTGGTCTACTTCCCCCACCGGGGTGATGTGGGCGGCGGTGCCGGTGAGGAAGCACTCTTTGGCGCTAAAAAGCTCAGCCAGCTCAACCGGCCTTTCTATAATCTCTATTCCCAGCTCCTCTTTGGCCAGCTTTATCACCGTATCGCGGGTAATCCCCAGCAGGATATGATTGTCGCTGGCCGGCGTGACCAGCTTGCCGTTTATCACCAGAAAGATATTCTCGCCGCTGCCCTCGGAGATGTGGCCATCCGGCGTGAGCATAATGGCCTCGTCAAAGCCCTTCTCAATGGCTTCGTTCTTGGCGAAGGCGTTGTTGACGTAAAGCCCGGCAAGCTTGGCGCTGGGCGGGATTACGTTATAATCGGGGCGCCGCCAGGAGGAGACGCCGCATTTGGCGGTCTCCATGTCCAGGTAGGGCCCCCAGGGGATGACCAGGACCAGAAAATCGCTTTCCAGGTTATGCAGGCGGACGCCCAGGGATTCGGAGCTCTTGTAGGCCAGCGGGCGGATGTAGACATCCTCCTCAAAGCGGCACATGGCCGCCAGCTTAACCGTGAGCTGGCACAGCTCGTCAACGCTGTGGGGCAGCTCTATCTTGAGGACGCCGGCGCCGTCACGTAGCCGCTGGTAGTGCTCTTTGAGGCGGAAGATGTACATCTGCTTTTGTTCCCCGTTCCAGTTGCCCCTTATGCCCTCAAAGACGGCGGTGCCGTAGTGGAGGGCGTTGGTCATTATCCCCAGCTTGGCCTGCTCCAGAGGGACGAACTGCTTATTAAAATAGGCGTAAGACGGCATTAGCTCTGCTCCTTGCTAGATAGCGCTCATTATAGCTCATCTAGTGGACATAAGACAAGTTTGGCAAAAAAGTTGGGAGGTGGCTTTAACCAGCTGCCTTACCCCTCAATAGCCCCCCTCGCCAGCCCCGTCACCAAACCCCTCGCCGCGACCTTTACCTCTCTCCACTTTGTGAGCGGGCTTGGAGGCAGGTCTGGGAGCAGGCTTGTGAGCGGGCTTGGCGGTGAGGTTAGCGCCGCAGTGGGCGCAGAATTTACTGCCCGGCGGGTTGGGTCCGGAGCAGGCGGGGCAGGTGAGCTCCTCTTGGGCCGGTTTGTCGCCCATGTATAGCTTGATGTGCGGCCAGGGGATTTCTATATTTTCCTCGTCAAAGGCGCGCTTGACTCTCCGCCGGAGTTCCCCCATGATACCCCACTGCATCATCGGTTTGGTGTCGCCGACGGCTCTAATAATAATGCCTGAGTCGCCGAACTCCTCTACCCGCAGTATCCAGGGCGTTTTGGAGACGAATTGGTCTCTCCAGTCGGGGTGCTCGGCCATTTCCTCCCATACCCGCCTGACTACGGCCATAACCCGGTCCAGGTCTTCTTTGTAGGCGACGCCGACCTCGAAGAAAGCCCGGGATATCGAGCGGGTATAGTTAGAGGCGACCTTGATTTCGCCGTTGGGGATAACATGCATAATGCCTTTAAGGTCTCTTAGTACGGTTCGCCGAAGGCCAAGCTCCGTCACCTCGCCGGTTATATCGGCGACTGTGACCACATCGCCGACGTTGTAGTGGTCTTCCAGCAGAATCAGGAAGCCGCCGATTAGGTCCCGTATCGAGTTCTGGGCGGCGAAGCCGATGGCGATACCGGCCACGCCGGCGCTGGCCAGAAGTGGGGTAATATCCAGCCCCACCTCGGAAAGTATCATAAAGAAGGCAATTATAACTATAAACAAGCCCAGAGCCTGGGTGACGACCTTGCCCAGTGATGTTGACCGCTGCATTATATACGCCTCAGAGCGGCGCTTTTTACCTTTCGTGGTGACATACCGCCTGACAAAAATCGGCATTGTTACGCCGAGAACCTTATAGATGGCCCATGCAATCAGGATAATGACCAGAATACGAACGCCGTGTTCCAGCAGCCAGCCGCCGACTGCATCCAGGGCCGGTGTGATATCCACGCCGTAGCTTGAGACAGCGACGGCGGCTACAGCCAGGGCCAGTATCACCCCCCCGATGCCGGTGATTACCCAGGTTAAGGCTTTCCGGGTGCCTTCCACTTGTCCCTGCCGCTGCTCGGGGAATAGCTTTGCCATCCACCGGAAAACCCAGTGGCGGAAAAGGAAGAACAGGACGAATCCCACCACCACCGCCAGCAGTATCCAGACCCCGTTAGTCATAAACCATTCCCACATGGCGCCCACCTTCTTCAGAACAACTTGTTATATATACTACAACAGGTCTGGCAATAATGCTAGACTTAAATTTGGCCAGGTGTTATATATTAAAGCAATCTACCCGGATAAACCCGGCGTAGTCCCCCCGTTCATAAATGCCGCTGGCGGAGCCTTGCAGGACCTCACCAGACGCGCCAAAATGGCTTTTTAAGCGTGCTTGTAGGTGTATAGATACTTGGGGTAGGTTAGTTATCCTCAGGCGCTTTAATTTACGTTCCGTCTTCTGGCCCATGCCCGGTATTTTACCGGTCGGCGTAATGCGGCGGGATATTGCGCTCATATTCTATATACCTTGATTGCCTTTAGAGGGCAGGCCCTGGCACAGTCGGCGCAGCCCCGGCAGAGAGAAGGGTCGGGCATAGGTATCTCGTAGGGGGCTTCCTGCTTGAGTAGCTGGTGGGGGCAGGCCAGCGCCGCCGCGCAGATTCCGTCGCGGCATTTTTGGGGAGAGCATTTCTTAAAATCAATCAGGGCTACTTTAGAGGGCATCAGTTCTGGTTTGCCTTTCCCTCTTTATCTTCTCAAGCTCTTCTTCTAATCTTTCCAGTTCCTGCCACATTGAGGGCGGCACCGAATGGGCTGGCCACCGCCCCTTCAGGTCAGCTAACTCGGCCTCAATCTCCCTTTCCCTATCTTTATCGGCGTCTTGTTCATCTCCCCGGGAGATAAATTCTTTAACCCTTCGCTCGAAGACGGGGCGTTTCAGCAGCACGTGGTGCTGGCACTTGAGGCACCTGATGCCGATATCGGCGCCCACCCTTACCACCTCCCACTGGTCACTGCCGCAGGGGTGCTGTTTCTTGAGGCGGACGATGTCACCCGGCCTTATCTCCATGGCGGCTGCCTTTAGGGAGCCAGGGTGAGGGTGGAACGGTAGTAGTTGATTCTCTCTCTTAAGTCGGCGGCCACCCGCCGCGCCGCCTCGGCGTAGTCCTTGTCCTGGGAAGCGTAGATAATCTGCCGTGACGAAGTCAGGATAGCTTTGCGGCCCATAGCGTTGACCCCGTAGCGCACGGACGAAGCCAGGTCTCCCCCCTGGGCGCCGATGCCGGGTATCAGCAGCGGCATATCGGGGTGGCTCTGCCTTATCAGTTTTAGTTCCTCGGGGTAGGTGGCCCCCACCACCAGCCCGATGTTGCCCTGCTTGTTCCAGAGGGCGGCCCTCATGGCCACAATCTCAAAGAGGTATAACTGCGCCTTCTCGGTCTCAAATCTCAGGTTCTGGAAGTCGACGGCGCCGGGGTTGGAGGTGCGGCAGACGATGAAGACCCCCTTATCCCAGTAGCCGATAAAAGGCTCCAGCGAATCGAAGCCCAGGTAGGGGTTGACGGTGGCGGCGTCACAGCCCAGGGTGACGAAGACGGCCTTGGCGTAGGCGCGGGCGGTGTTGCCGATATCGCCCCGCTTGCCGTCGCCGATAACCGGTATATGGTCCGGTATAGACTTGATGGTGCGCTTGAGGATATCGATGCCGTCGTCAAGGGCTTCGTAGAAGGCAAAGTTGAGCTTATAGGCGCAGACCAGCTCGTCGGTGGCGTCGATGATTGACTTATTAAATCTAAAAACGTCCACCTTGGGCGGCATCTGCTCCGGGTCGGGGTCAAGCCCTATGCAGAGCAGGCTGTTGTTCTTGTCGGTACTTAAGTTCAGCTTTTCGTCAAAGTTCACCTCGCACCCCCTGCGTTGATAATACCAGCCACTAAATATAGGCGTCAAGTGGGTTATTGCATTGTGGCTTTTCTGGCGGTGGTGCTATAATTAGCCGAAGTGAACTACCGGCAGGCCATAGACTACATCAACAGCTATACCGACTACGAAAAGATAGGCATGCCCCACGACCCCGCCTTCTACGACCTGCGGCGTGTCGATGAGTTACTGTCTCTTTTAGGCAACCCCCACCGGAAAGCCGGCTCTATCCATATCAGCGGCACCAACGGCAAGGGCAGCGTGGCCGTTATGGTAGCCTCGGCGCTGGCCGCCGCCGGTTACCGCACCGGGCTTTACACCTCCCCCCACTTCCACACCTGGCGGGAGCGAATCCAGGTTGACGGGGAGCTTATCTCCGAAGACGAATTTGCCCGGCTGGTGACCGAACTCAAGCCCCAGGTGGAGGCGGTCAACCAGCGGGCTAACTACGGCAAGCTGACCACCTTTGAGTTTCTCACCGCGCTGGCCTTCGCCTGCTTCGGCCAGAAGGGGGTAAAGTTTCAGGTGCTGGAGGTGGGGCTGGGCGGCAAGTACGATGCCACCAGCGTCATTACCCCCCTGGTCTCTGTTCTCACCCCCATCAGCTTTGACCACACCGATGTGCTGGGCAGCACCCTCAAGGAGATTACCGCCGAAAAGTGCGGCGTTATTAAACCGGATAGCATCGTGGTGACCGCCCCCCAGCCCCCCCAGGCGGCCGGGGTAATCAAAGAGGCCTGCCGCCAGCGCCGGGCAAAGCTAATCACCGTGGGCAGGGATGTCACCTGGCAGGGCTTAAGCTTTGCCCTGGACGGCCAGCGGCTGCGGGTGCAGGGCAGAATTAAATATGAGCTTTTCCTGCCCCTTCTCGGCGAGCACCAGCTGGTCAATGCCGCCACGGCGGTAGCCGCCCTGGAGGTTTTAATCGATAAAGGCTTTGACATTCCCAGAGAGAGCGTAGCTAAAGGCTTTGAGCAGGTCAGCTGGCCGGGGAGGTTCCAGATTCTGCGCCGCCGCCCCCTGCTGGTGGTTGACGGCGGCCATAATATCGGCGCCGCCCGCCAGCTGACGCAGTCTATTAAACAGTACCTGGACTATAAGCGGGCTATCCTGGTGATGGGCACATCGCAGGATAAGGATATCGCCGGCCTGGTCGCCGAGCTGGCCCCCATCTTTAACCAGGTAATTGTCACCCGCTCCCGCCACCCCCGGGCGCTGGCGCCGGCGCCGCTGGCGGCCGCCTTTGCCCGCCATGGGATAAAAGCCCAGGTAGCTGATGACGTCCCTTCGGCGCTCTCCCGGGCGCTGGCGCTGGCCGGGGAGAAAGACCTGGTCTGTGTGGCCGGCTCGCTGTTCGTGGTGGCCGAGGCCCTGGAGGTGGCGGACAGCCTTTTCCCCACCACCGGCCCCGATGTCTCCGAGTCTTTTTTGCCTTAGGGCGGGCGCTTACGGTAAAATATCCGGTGAACAATTAATTAAATGAGGTTGCCCGATGCCTGTTTATGAGTATGAGTGCCAGTCATGCCGGCACCGCTTTGAGAAGAAGCAGGGCTTCCACGATAAGCCGGTAGAAAAATGCCCCAGGTGCGGGGGCAGGCCGCGCCGCGTTATCCACTCCGCCCCGGTCATCTTTAAGGGGAGCGGCTTCTACATCACCGACAGCCGCAAAAAGCCCCCCGATATGGGCGGAGCTAAAGAGAAACCGGCCGAAAAGAAGAAAAAAGAGAAAAAGAAGTGAAAGCGCTCTTACAGAGGGTCACCGGCGCCTCGGTCAGCGTTGAGGGGGAGGTGGTGGGCGCTATCGGCCGGGGGCTGGTGGTTCTGGTCGGCGTGGCCGGCGGCGATAGCGATAAAGACATTCGGTATTTAGCCCGGAAGATAGTCAACCTGCGTATCTTCGCCGATAACGAAGAGAAGTTCAGCCTCTCCGCTTTAGATATCGGCGGTGAGCTGCTGCTGGTGAGCCAGTTCACCCTGCTGGCCGATACCCGCAAGGGGCGCCGCCCCAGCTTTACCGGGGCCGCCCCGCCGCCCCGGGCCGAAGTATTATTCCAGCAGTTCGTCGACGAGGTCAAGGCCAGCGGGCTTAGAGTAGCCACCGGACGCTTCCAGCAGTACATGCAGCTGGAAATCCACAACGACGGCCCGGTAACGGTAATGCTGGACAGCCAGGAGAAGGTCTAACCCCACCCCTTTTATTATCTTTTCCCGCCCGCCGCCCTTGTTGTAGGGCTAAAGCCCTTTTTACCCCACCCCCATTTTCAGTTGTTTTTCTACCCGCCCTCCCACCCAATAAGGGTGTTACCCCTCTTTAACCTTTAATTCCCGAAATCTCGTTTTTGGGGGAGGAAATTAAAAAAAGAGGCACAGCCTCTCTTTTACTCTCCAGGAATAATAGGGTGTTTAAGAGGGGCAAAGCCCCTCTTCTGAAAAAACCCCTCCCCCTCTCCCTTGAGGGAGAGGGGGATACAGGGGGTGAGGGTGATTAACAAACCCTTACTGCTGTTCCCGCTTGAGGGCGACGCTGCTTTTAGCCAACCTCATGGTGGCCCCCGACTCTACCTTGATGATGATGCTGTCCTCGCTGACGCTCTCAATAACCCCGTAGATGCCGCCGGCGGTGATTACCTTATCCCCCCGCTTCAGCTCCTCCATCAGCTCCTGCTGTTGCTTCTGCCGCTTGCGCTGGGGGCGGATGAGCAGGAAGTAGAAGACGGCAAAGATGAGCACCAGGAAGATAATTATCGTCCAGTCAAAGCCGCCGCTTCCCTCGCCCTCGGTGGCCGGTAAGGTGCAGCCCCCGGCAAATACCAGGGCGGTGATAAGCAATACCGCAATTAAGGCCAGCGTTAGCACTCTACTCTTATTCATTTCCCCTCCTAAATTTAAGGTTAACTTTCAACTTCACCCTGCAGTGACCAGGGGCTGGTTTTATCTATCCTGATTTTGACCAGTTGCCCCCGGCGGTCACTGTTGTCGCTGAAGAATACCAGTTTACCACTTCTGGTCCGACTTTGCCACTTCTCCCCGGCTTTAGCCTCCACCAGCACTTCAACCACTTTATTCCGGAGCTGTGCGTTTATCCCGGCGGCGATAGCCTCCTGGAGCCTTTCGATGTGGCCCAGCCGCCGTTTTTTTTCAAGCAATGGCACATCGTCTTCCAGCTTTTCGGCGGCGTAAGTACCCGCTCTCGGTGAGTAGGCGGCGACGTGGACGGTGTCGAACCTCAGCTCCTTGAGTAAATCGGCCGTCTGCTGGAACTGCGCCTCGCTTTCCGAAGGAAACCCGACGATAACATCGGTGCTCAAGGCTATCTCTGGTATCTTACCCCGTATCTCAGCGACTAGCCGGCGGTACTGCTCTATGGTGTAGCCCCGCTTCATCGCCTTTAGAATCTGGTTACTGCCCGCCTGCACCGCCAGGTTTAGCTGCTGGCAGACCTTGTCCAGCTTGGCTATAGCCTCGATGAGCCGGGGGCTCATGTCCTTGGGGTGATTGGTCAAAAAGCGGATACGCAGCAACCCCTCTATGGGGTTGAGCTCATAGAGCAAATCAGCCAAATCCGGCTTGTCGGGCAGGTCGTGCCCGTAGGAGTCCACGTTCTGCCCCAGCAGGGTGACCTCTCTGGCACCCCACCCCACCAGCTCCCTCACCTCGGCCACGATTTCGGCCAGCGGGCGGCTCTTTTCTCTGCCCCGGCGGTAGGGCACGATGCAGTAGGCGCAGAAGTTGTCGCACCCCTGTATGATGGGGACATAGGTGCAGGGCGCCGGATGCCGGGGCAGTGCCTGCTTCCACCCCTCCATTGCTAACCATTCAGGGCGCTCCCCCGGCCTGAAGAAGTGGTCGACCTGGGGAAAGCTCTCTTTAAGCCGGGTATTGTCGGCGTTGACCAGGCAGCCGGTGACGGCCAGCGTCAGGTTCGGCCTGGCCTGCTTTAAGCTTTTCAGGGAGTGGAGCTTGTTGACCACGCGGTCCTCGGCGTGCTGGCGCACCACGCAGCTGTTCAGCACGATTAAATCGGCCTCGGCGGCGCTGTCGGTGGCCTTATAGCCCAGCTCCTCAAAATAGCTGGCCAGC
>Ga0315552_1002609_pt1 | contig 10553 bp, 12 predicted proteins | sample SalMarSW160170MG_2_FD_203102 | JGI IMG/M metagenome (GOLD analysis project Ga0315552, IMG submission 203102) | Salt marsh sediment microbial communities from the Plum Island Ecosystem LTER, Massachusetts, United States - Salt Marsh Sediment SW1601-70 ...
TTTACTGGTATAGGTAAATAGATATCCCTCTTTGATACCTTTTTCAAACGAAAATCAAATTAATATAGCATTAAGAGGAAAATTATTTGTTAATTGTGTCATTTCCATCCGGCGGATGATATGATAACAGCTGAGTATTACAAAATATTAGGTTTACCTCTTAACTCTTCGGTAGAAGAAATCAAAAAAGCATATCGGAAAAAAGCCCGTATGTATCACCCTGATATCAACCACTCTCCCGATGCCAAGGATCTTTTTATAAGGGTAACCGAAGCGTATGATTTCCTGCTTAACATTCATGATAAAACAACAGGGGATGAACAGGCTTTTAACCAGGCCATGGAGAACTGGAAAAAATACAGGCAAAACAGATCAAGGCAGAGGGCTTATGCCTATTCACAAACATCTTATAACCGGTTTAAAAACACAAGATTCTATAAAACAACAAGAATCCTCGATGGAACTACAATTATATCCAGTTTTGTTGTATCAATCCTTGTTCTTATTTATACAATATTCGGCTATATATTCAGGCTCACACATCCGATTCCGGGACTGGATCAGCCATCTGTATTTTCTTTCCTTTTGTTATTGATCCTGGGAATGATATTCTTCGTGGTATCGTTCATTTATCTAAGAGCATATAATCAGCTTTCAAAAAAGAGAAGAAGAAAAACCAGATGATGGCATAGTTTTTGAGCATCTCTCTGCTGTAACCCTGATTTAAAGAGCCTAATTATCCTTATATAATTCAGTTGCGTTTGTGCCATTAATAATACCATCATGAAAATCAATACCTTAAGATTTACGATAATTCTCCTGTTTGCAATACCGCTGATGTATTTATCGTGCAGCAAAACACCGGATGAGAATTTACCAACAGAGCCTGTCCTAATTGATCTTACCAATGATCAGATTGCACTGATTGAATCTGAGAATTCTTTTGCATTTGATATCTTCAGAGAGCTGATGGAAAGAACTGATCAGGATGAGAATGTTATCATTTCGCCTCTCAGCATCTCTTATGCACTTTCGATGACGCTAAATGGTGCTGAAGGAGCCACTCGAGATTCAATATTAAAAGCATTAAGAGTAGCCGGAATAACACCTGAACAGATTAACAATTCTTATAAAGACCTGACAGAGGCGCTTCTTTCTGTCGATAAACGCGTATTAATGTCCATTGCGAACTCTGTATGGGTAGAAAATAACTTTATGGTTAAACAGCCATTTATTGATATTCTGATAAATTACTACAATGCCGAATCCAGATCATTTGATATAAACGATCCATCAACCCCGGATTATGTCAATGCCTGGATAGAGGAAAAAACCAACGGATTGATTAAGGACATGATCGAGACTCTTGATGCAAATACAGTTATGCTATTGATAAACGCTATCTATTTTAAAGGAAAATGGAAATCGCAGTTTGATGAGTCTGAAACCGTCGATATGCCGTTCTACAAACCATCCGGTTCAGCAACTGATGTTCCGATGATGAAACAAACATCTGATTTTAAAATATTTGATGGAGATGGCTTTATTCTTGCCGAATTTCCTTATGGGCAGGGTAATTTTGTCATGGATGTTGTTTTACCCGATGACCAGAATGGAATCGGGGGATTACTCCCACTATTAACGGATATCAACTTCCAAAACTGGGTAAGTCAGATGGCTGAAAGGGGAATCAATCTCTCTTTCCCGCGCTTCAAATATGGATTTAAAGAAGAGTTGAAAGAGATTCTGACCGACATGGGTATGGGTATCGCATTTGATCCTTATTTAGCAGATTTTTCAAATATCTTCTCCGGTTTTCCACCAATATTTATCAGTTTTGTACTTCATCAGGCATTCATTGAAACAAATGAAGAAGGAACTGAAGCAGCTGCAGCTACTATTGTGGGTTTCGAAAACACTTCAGTACCTCCTCCCCCACTGGAACTTAGACTTGATCACTCATTCATCTACCTTATCAGGGAGACTACCACTAATTCCATTATTTTTATGGGAAGGGTTGCCGATCCGGCTGCAAATTAACATTAGTGGCGTAGTTACAAACTACGCCAAGCCAGGATCACTACTACAAGTCAGAATCGTTGGGTGTAGTTTTTAACTACCCCTGACTTCTTCTTCAGCCATATTTAAACCAGGTGATTAAAATATCTTGCCTTATCAGTTCAGTATATGTATCTGGTAATTCATATTTTTATTTAATTTTAATTCAGTAAAGTCTTTAGTTATTATGAGCTTTTTTATTTCCTTATTTTTCGTAACAATAACTTTACTTTCCATGGCTCAAAAAAATAATAATGGAAGTTCTTTTTGTGCTGATCAAAGTCAGAAGCCACTTTTTTCTTTCGGTTTGATAGCTGACGTTCAGTATTGTGATTGTGATCCGGCCGGAACAAGATTTTACCGTTCATCTCCAGCAAAACTAAGAGAGGCAATAAATTCTTTCAAAGAAGACTCAGCTGCTTTTATAATTAATTTGGGTGACCTGATTGAAAAAGATATTGATTCGTATCAAAAAGTACTAAATATCATCGATTCTTCAGGAATCAAAACCTGGCATTGCACAGGTAACCATGATTTTTCGGTGGAATCCCGCTTTAAGAAACGGATTCCGGTACTGCATCCTTTAAAAAAGGGATACTATTCATTTAATTATGATCAGTTCAGGTTTATTTTTCTCAATGGAAATGAAGTAAGCACCTATACTTCAAATAATAAAGCTACGATAAAAGAAGCACAACGATTGATAGAGAGTCTTAAGTCGGAAGGAGAAATTAATGCGATTGACTGGAACGGAGCTATTGGTAAAACTCAGCTTGGCTGGCTTGAAAAACAGCTCAACGAATCTTTATCAAATAACGAAAAGGTTTTTCTGATTTGCCATTTCCCCGTATACCCTCCTGATTTACATAACCTTCTTAATTACAAGGAAGTATTGTCAGTACTTGAAAAATACAATAATATAATTGGGTGGTTCAGTGGACATAACCATTCTGGTAATTACGGGAATTATAATATGATACATTTCGTAACATTCAAAGGAATGGTTGAAACTGAATCAACGAATAGTTATGCACTTATAGAAGTATACGGGAATAAAATATGGATTAAGGGAAGCGGAAGGGAGAAAAGCCGGATCCTGGAATGGTAATATGAAATCGCCGGATATTATTTTTCATCGTAATCAATGACTAAGCTGGCTAAAGAACTTACACTTTATGGGCTGATTATGGTCGGCACTCGACCACAACAGCCTTATACATCAGTTTCAAACAGGCTGTCCGGGAAGCAGGCCTTCGTGAACAACTTTCCATCCATTCCGCCCGGCATGGTTATGCAACGCTGCTTTATTACAAAACAAAAGACCTGAGAGCCGTACAGAAGCAGTTAGGTCATTCCAGTTTGAATATGACGTCTTTGTATGCTGATATTATGCCGGAGGAAAATGGAGAAATTGCCAACAAAATACTTGATTATTAAACCAGAACTATAAAGTCAAAAACCATGATACAAATAGATCATATTTTAGTAACTAAACATCCACGCTCACCCCTGTGTGGGCATTTTGAACTTACAATTGACGAAGTCCGCGAGTTTAGTGAAAGTTTCTTCAAGCTCGGATTTATGGCTAATGTTTGGTTAACAGACGGCTCATCGTATAGCTTTATCCGTACTATTGAAGGTTGGGAGTCGTGTGAAATGATCGATGAAGGTCTTGGTGGTATTTCAGAATATACCGGAACGTTTGAAGAATCGTTAGACCAACTTTTAACAAAGGTAAACATGCAACCTGGCAAGAATTAATAATATATTATATGAAACCATGAAACACAAAAATGAATACAATAAAAATCTTACAACAATAAACGAGAAAACATTCAACACCAGATACGGTCAAATTACCGTTACCGTAGTACACAACAAGCTGGAATTTAAAATTCCAAATACAATGTCCACCGCTCATTTGCTTGAATGGAAACAGCGGAACGCCAATTCCTTAGAGCAGCTCAGGAAGGATGAAAGTATTAATTGAAATATCATGGAAACACAAATAAAAGCAGCCGGATATATCAGGGTTTCCACAAAAAAGCAAGTTGATGATGAATCCTTGACGACTCAGCAAGGAAGTATAACGAGTTTTGTTAAGCAACAAGGTTACAAGCTGCCCCATGCAATAAAAACGTCCGATTATTTTGGAACACAATACCAAAAACATCCCTGCAGAAAACTTGCAAACTTATTTACCTAAATCATGCATTCTTATTTACCATTTACAAAGGCGCCTGCCACAATTCTGGTATCAAAAAGGATGCAGACATACATACTCTCATGCATAGTTTTGCAATGCCTCTTTTCCTGCGGATTGAGAAAACAAAAATTTCGTATTAATTTTCTGTTGCCATTTTCATTTTTTGCCTTATGTATAAGAAGACGGATAAAAGAAGTTGCCAAAGACCATTTTGGGAAATCAAAGATTTCCATTTTATCTGTTGTTATATGACCGAATGGAGCGAAACTGAATGGGGTAAGAAATTCTATAGGAATTTCATAGAGTTAACCTTTCGGAGTTCTTACACGGACCATTAAGTAAAAGATTTATAAAAATCTAAAACTTGTCTAATCTTATCCTCAATAGTAAAATATTGTCTACATTCTAAAACTCTACTTCTGGTTTCATTTAATTCAGGTTCTTCTCTCAATCTACTTGATAGTTCGCCAATTTCATTTATTACAATACCTATTCCATTCTCTTCTATAAACTCCTGTTGAGTTTTATGACCCAAAGATATAACTGGAAGCCCACAAGAAATGTATTCCAGGACCTTATTAGCTAAGACTATATCTACATGTTCTTTATTTCTAGTTATATTAAAACCTGCCCACCCATAGTCATACTGTGTTATCTCTTGGAGTAATTTTTTTGTGTCTAAATGACCATGATAATGGATATAACCATTACCATCAGCAAAAGCATCATAATCTGGATTATCTTTGGAGGAATAAATGTGGATATGAATTTCTTGATCAGCAATAGCCTTAAAAATATCTTTTAGATCATAATGACCACCTAAATTAACACTATCCAGGCTTCCTTCATAAACAATATGAATTTCTCCATAGTTTTCAGATAATTTTCTCCTTAGAGCAGAAGGCATTAATCTTCCAGGAACATAATTTGGAAATACCAGAGTTGGTTTTTGATCAATTGGATAAGCACTTTCACATGCATCTTTGACACCTGATGTTACAAATATTAATCCATTACATTCAGTTACTGCTCTTCTTTCAATTTCTAAAACATGATGACCTTTTGGATCCAAGGCACCATAAGGTGTGCTTCTTATAGAAATCAAATCGTGAATATCATGAATAATAGGAATTCTCCCTCGAGACGCCTCTATTGCTGATAATGTAAGAAAATCCGGTGCATTATGACTATGAATAATGTCAATATTTTCATCATAAATCAGTTTTCTTATTTGTGGTGTAAGTTTCTTTTTTTCTAGTTTAATCATCCTATCAAAGAGTTCATCTCCGTATCCGTAAAATTGTGTTAATGTTTTGTGTGTATAAGCAAAGATTAATTTAAAATCATCTTTTGTACTTCTGAAACCCTCGGCGTATTTTAATGCCCTAATACATGGTTGTTGTTGTAAAAATAAAATATTCATTAATAGGTCTATGAGATTAAAATTTATATGTCTTTTGTATTATGATATAAGTGTTATGATATTATCACACAACCAATTTAGAAAACCTGCTAAGCAAAAATTCGTTAAGAAAGGTCAATTTCATATAGCTAGTTTATAGCATTACCTAAATTCAATTAATAAATACAACTCTTAACGATGATGAAACAGTATAAACATTTTTCAAAACAAAGGAGAAAGAAAATTTCTTTCCCTTTGCCCTTATAGATAAAGTTTAATTTTGCCCCCTCCTGGTCAGATCAAAGGTCATGAACGGCTACTTTTTCATTGTCTTTGCATATCCTGACCAGAGATCCATTGGTTTTAATAATCCTCTCTTCTCCCTGCTTCAGGCCTCTGACATACTTGACAATGGTTAAGTAGGCAAACCTTACTGATGTAATGCCTTTACTGTGTAATAAATGTCCACTCTATACATTAGGGTTTTCTATTAATTACTTAAGCTTGTTATACTTAACTTCTTAGAGTGGTACAGTTTACTATTATAACAATAGGTCTTTGAGATTAATGTTGATATGTATCTTGATTAATATAACTCGTAAAATCGCCATTAAATTATAACATCGATCGCTAAAATAAAAGTGCTGTGTTATGTGAAAGTTTTAATTACTTAGCAACTTATGTTTTTTCTGCTGTAGCGCTTTTGACCGTTAATACTAAATCTACCATTATTATCAATAATGCAAAAGAACCAAGAATGGCCGGGATAATATATATTTTTTCATATACCAAACCGCCAAACCAGTATCCAAAAACCGGAGAACCCAGCCAGGCACCAATCCAACCAAAGATTACTTTTGAAACAAATGAAACAATACCTGGCCTTATATAGAATTTAAGCACATAATGCAGTACTGCGGAGACCACAATACTGATTACCAGTAAAATTAAAAAACTAACAAAGTTCATTCCAATCATAGTGACACCTCCCATTTAAAGTTAATTTATAACACAGCACTATTTTTAAAAACCTAAATTCAATTCCTTCCGGATTACTCGAACAACTTATTGATTAGTAAATGTATAATTTCACCATGTTGCTCCGAAAGTATAGTTAATTTAATTCTGATAAACTTAAAACCAACGAAACAACATAGCTCAACTTTATCATTCAAAAGCTACCACAAATATACATGTTCGTAGCCAAATACAGAACAGTATTTTAAACAATTGCAACTCATGATGTTTGACGCTTTGACCAGCAAGAGATTGCGCAGGACGTCGTTAGCCACCTCACCGAGCAGAACCTTTAGGTGATAGCCTTCGAAAACCTCTGAACCGACCGAAGGGAACTCATCGAAGGTAAACCCTTAAAGGCTATAGGATTTGTTGTTTGCTGTATTATTTCATCTCATATATTTTGTCAACAATCCCATATTCAACAGATTCTTTTGCATTCATCCAATAGTCTCTATTAAAGTCTTTTAAAACCTGTTTAACTGGTTGATTACAGTTCTTTGATAAAATTTCTACTGCAATTTGTTTTGTTTTGGTAATTTGTTTTGCCTGAATTTCCAAGTCAGTAGCACTTCCTTGTAGTAATCCTGTACTTGGTTGGTGAATCATAACTTCACCTAACGGGAATATGTATCGTTCTCCATTTTGACCAGCGGACAATAATATCGACCCCATTGAAGCTGCTAAACCCATACATATTGTTGAAACAGGCGAGGAAATTAAATTCATTGTATCCAATATTGAAAATCCAGAAGTTATTACTCCACCTGGACAATTAATAAAAAAAGTAATCTTTTCACCAGGTTGAATTAATTCAAGATACAGTAATTTACTAACAATATCTTTTGCAGAATCATCATCAACTGGCCCCCAAAGAAATATTTTTCTTTGCTCCAGAAATTTCAAGTCTATTATTTTCTGAATCTCTTGATTTTTTTCTGTCTTTTCAGATTTCGAACTACTATTAAAATACTTTGTTATCATAAAATTTATCTGAGCTTGGGTCGTGAATTTAGTTAACCCAGGTAGGTTTTTAATATTCTACATATCATAGTATGTTTTAATTTTTCGATCGCCCTGGCTTTGATTTGCCTGACCCTTTCATTTGTCAGATTAAATTTCTCAGCAATTTCCGTGAGTGTGTGGGGATGCATTCCGTTTAATCCATAATAACATCTGATAATATTAGCTTCTTTTGGGATTAATTTATTAAGGCCCCTTTTAATTTCTTTCCTTAATGAATCCGTTAGCAATTCTTTATCAGGGCTGGAATCATCTTCGCTTATTAAAACATCATACATGTTCTCTTCTTCATTTTGTCCAATCGGGGCATCCAGTGAAATATGCCACCTGGCGTTTTTAATGGCTGCTGTCACATTAGTAAGAGACTGCTCTAATGCCTGTGTAATCTCAAGGATGGTAGGTTCTCTTTCATACTTTTGTTCCAGTTCAAAAAGGATTTTTTTTATTTTATTGATATGACTGATTAAGTTTATTGGGAGGCGTACAATTCTTGCCTGTTCAGCCAGGGCCTGTATAATGGATTGCCTAATCCACCAAACGGCGTAAGATATAAACTTAAAACCCCTCGTTTCGTCAAATCGTTGTGCAGCTTTGATCAAACCAAGATTTCCCTCATTGATCAAATCCGCCAGACTCAAGCCCATGTTCTGATATTGCTTTGCAACAGATACAACAAATCTGAGATTTGCATTTATCAAACAATCCCGTGCCTCCAGGTCCCCATTATGTATCCTTCTGGCGAGAGAAACCTCTTCTTCTGTGTTTATAAGCTTAATCTTACCTATCTCATTAAGGTATTTGTCCATAGATGGGCTCTCCCTGTTGGTAGCCTGCTCGGTGATTTTCAATTGCCGCATTTAAAAGGAAGATTTTAGGCTTGTGACATATATGAAAAATACTTTTTAAAGATACCACCTTATTATTGAAAATATTCATTCCTTCTTAGGATTTTGCAAATCTAATCACCTTTATAGATTTTCACAGCAGATGTATTGTTTGTTTGTAGCTTCCTCACACTAGAGAAAATGTGTAGCCTTAATCAATTAAAACAGACTGAAACAGAATACAGGGAACCTCGGGTCGAATAGCCGTTTAGTTATACATTAACTGGTACCTTTTTGTAGCATTTGAATAATAATAATTTCTTTTTTATCAGTAACAGTCGGCAAAATCGGTTTTATTGAGGAGGCATTTTTTTACTGTGCAAGAGACAATTCCTTTATTACTGTTTTTGGCTCTTTTTATAACGGGGGCAAACTCTTCATTCCGATCTTCATAATCATCTATTACTATTTGTCGTTATTTCATCGTTGTTATCTGCCCTTTCTTATAGCGTCTGATTTGTCTAATGGTAATTTTTTGTTGAAATTTGATATGAGTGTAGTTCTGAAGTATTAATTTAAATTTAAACTTATGAAAGCATTAAATTGGATTGCATGGATTTCTGCGGGAATCGGAGTTGTATTTGTCATATTAGGTCTAATTCAAGTGGTTTTTGGGAGATTGCGTTCTGGTACGGAGATAATAAATTATTTTCATGCAGCTAACAGTTTCTTCCTTTTAACAATTGCTTTGTTTGTTTCTCTTATTAAATGTCAATGTAAAAAGGAATAAATCAACTTTAAGCCTATGAAGTAGAATATTATTCTAGTCTTTGAATCAGGTAGCCCATTACACTTACTCATTTCAAATCGAATCAAGTATCTATACATATAGTTACGGTGTTGGCTTTTTATAACATCCCTCACTGACGACCTTCTGGATTCGGACCCGGGATCTGTATTCATATAAACAAAAAGTCCCGATTTTCTGAAAGGATGATAAACTATTTTTTAAATACAAAATTTAAAGCTGCTGTTGATCCCTTCAAGCTAAAGACACAATCATATTTGGTACAATCACTTTGGAGTCTGACATGCATTTTTGTACGATTTTTTATGTCTTTTATGAAATTATCAAATTCATTTTTATCGAATTTACTTTGTGGTTTATAATATGGACTGTTGCGTGTAATCCATTCTTTTCTGTCCTGATCATAATAACCAATATTTACATCTTCATAAATGATTAAATGTAAAAACCAAATATCCTGATTTTCATTTGTTGTGGCAGTAAAATTATATACTTTACTTTCATTATCAAAAATAATTTTGATTTGTTTATTGTCACATCCAGCATAGGTTACATTTGACAGATAGATATTAGGATTATCTATGTTGTTATTGAATACATTTACTACAAAAATCGGGATTTCATACGGCCATTCAGAACCGATTCCAATAATAGATGAAGTTTTATATTCCCCATCAAATACATTTCCACCTTTTTCATAGGTCCATGTTTGACTATTGAGATAAAGATTAAATGCCAGAAATAACATCAAAGAAAATAGTTGTTTTTTCATTTCGTTGATTTCTTTTCCACATTATACTGAGCTTAGTGGTCCTGGTAAGAAGAAAAGCATCCTGTAAAACAAATATACATTTTTTTATAGCAGAGTAATCCGCAAAACCGATTTTATTTAATTCCCTGTTTTTTCCCTGTTATATCGCTGCTATTTCAATTTTTCATGTTGTTTTTACATTGTTAATTACTCTTTTTTTGACATCTTATCACAGTTTAATCACAGTTCCATTTTTTTTATAGATAGACTGTAATTCCTGTAATTTATGATCCAATAAAAATCTTCATTTCCTTTTTTGTCTGAAATAGTCTGCAAAACCTACTTTATTCTTTAATATCATATCCATAATCCTTTAGCCTCTTATTAGCAATATTTATCTCTTCAAATGTGAATAATTCCCTCCATTCCATTTTTATTACCAATGCTTCAACAGTTAGGTCTAA
>Ga0315552_1002614_pt1 | contig 10539 bp, 5 predicted proteins | sample SalMarSW160170MG_2_FD_203102 | JGI IMG/M metagenome (GOLD analysis project Ga0315552, IMG submission 203102) | Salt marsh sediment microbial communities from the Plum Island Ecosystem LTER, Massachusetts, United States - Salt Marsh Sediment SW1601-70 ...
CGAAGCTCAAGCCAAATTCGACTGCCCCTGAAGTAACATCGAGCGAGGCCTTCTTGACCACAATCGCAAATTTGCATTTATCAAGGTCGATTTTACCGGACACTTGTCCACCTTCTGCTACGCTGACCTTTGAGCATTTATAGGACTTGCCTCGCTTGGCTACGAAACTGCCCTGCGGAATTGTAAACGTCTGTTCGCCCCAGGTCAGAACAACTTCTTCGTTAGCCAGGTCCGTATCATCGATTGCCTCGACGGCTATCTCGCCTTTGACCGAGAGCGAATCGGACGATGGTTTACTACTGCTCTTGGCCTTTGCTTTGCTGACGTTAAGAACATCGTCATACGTCCGCATCAGTCGAACCGGGATGGTCTTGCTGCCGTTGACAACACTCTCGGCAGCAACACCTGGCAGCAGGTAATTACCCATCGTAATCTGCAACTGCACCGGACAGGTCAAACCCGTCAGGTCTATATTCTTCGCCTTTATCGTGAACTTTTTCTTGTTGAAATCGATTTGAAGCGCGTTGATAGCCCCGGAAGCCCTGTTGCTGTATTTAAATTTCCCTTTCTTGACGTCCGCGGAATCGAAATCGACGGACTCAGTGTAAATCACGTCGTTGGCGCCGGAGATGATGTTAACGTCTATCTGTGTTATCCCATCGAAGCTCGGCGGCGAAGAGGCGAATGTTGCAGCGGCCTGGAAGCTATCCTGTCCCTGGACTTTTCCGGCCTTTATGGTATTCTTTGTAATCGTAACGCTTACAGTTTGCAGACCCTGGTCATCCTCGCTTTCGACCTGTGCACCGCCTGTCAGTGCCCAGGTCGAGAAGTGGTTCACCTGCACAGTCACGGTGTTGGCGTCTTTATCCACAGTGAAGCTCTCGACCTTTGTCCAGAAGTTGGTCGTTGTTGAGAAGTATGCCGGAGCAATGTCATCCTCGGTCAGCCCCGCTTCGTTGAGGTCCGCGGCGTCATATTTGAAGGTCAGCAGGACGTTGGTATTGAAGTTGTCGGTGATTTTGTTTCCCGTCGATTGTTCGGAAATTGAAATTGCGTATCCCCAGCCGATTGGCTTGTCGGTTGCCGTTCGCTGGAGCGAATCCACAAGCGGCGAGAACGATATAGCAACCGTATCATCACTTGGTATAGCACCGGCGGGTATGTCGATTCGCGTGCCGTCCTGAAGAGTATATGACCATCCGACGTTCGGGTCAAAGGTAGTCGATTTGGCTGGAGGCAGTGTCTTGCTGGCCTGCTGCACTCGAAGGTTCGCCGTGGCCGTCGAAGACGTCATCGACAAGCGTTTAGGTCGAGCTGAGTGATAAAACGTTGCCTCTTCGCTGGGATGATATACCGCCTCGACATGCCAGGTCGTGCCCTGAGTTACGTTCATCGTATACTCGCCGTCATCATTGGCCATCGCACCCGCGTGCTGACCATTGTCCGACCAGGCGTTAACCCAGGCCATCGGGCACGGCACGTTTGTATCGCCGTCAACGTAGTAAACGTTTCCGGTAATAGTGGCGTCACTTTCCCTGAATCTAAGCACCACGGTAGCCGGCTCGCCGGCCGCAGGCGTAACGATGTTCATATCGGGCTGCACGTAACCGAAGGATTCAGGCATATTCGCGCCGACCTCGTAATCTCGGCCGGCTGGCACGGCAATCGAGAAGCTGCCATCCGGCTCTCTTGCTTCGCCGCCGCTATCGATTCTCGATCCCGGACTACCGTCGCCTTCACTGTGCGCCCAGACCCAGGCATGACTGACAGGGTTACCGTCCGGGTCGTAGACAAAACCCTCAACAATCGCATCCGCAGCCACGACTACAAAATCATAATTTGCTGTCTGACCAGATTCGACCGTAACTCTTGAATCCGGTGGCGGGCTGTTCACATAGCCGCTGGACCTGATGTGGTAGCCGAGGTTCCAGCTACCTGGTGCGACTTGCAGCTCAAATGTGCCGTCCGTGGGGTCAATCTCCGTGCCCTGCCACATACCGCCCATGTTCTGCATCGCGAAGACCTCGCCGCGGATGCCCGTTGCTGGGGTGGTCTGGTTCGCGTCGGTATAGAAGGTCCCCGTAATCGTCGAATCGTTGCCCAGCAGTGTTATGTCCGCCTCTGTTTGTCCGGAGACCTCTATTTGTTCTTCGCCGGACATTGTATAGCCGGTGTTCGGCGGCATGTGCACGCCGACAAAATATGTTCCCTCCGGCAGCTTCAGCGAGGCCTGGCCATTCGAGACTGGCGCCCCTGCAAGCGGCTCATAGGAGAACTCGTTTTCACGGGCATAGGCCCAGCCGTTGTCTATGTCGGCCAGTATAGCGCCGTTGCCGTCGCGCAGCGATAACGTCAAAGTCGCTCCTGCCTGCACCAGCACAAAGTTAACATCGGTGACAATCTGGCCATCCGGCACGACGACTCTGCGCGGAGGCAGCCCTGACACGTAGGATGACGTATATGGCGGCTCTGCAACAATTTCCCAGTTGCCCGCCAGGACCGAGAGTCGATAGTTGCCGTCCTCGTCCGTGGAGGCATCGGCCCATCCGCCTTCCTGCTGCCAGGCATGAATCGACACACCGGACACCGGCTCGCCGTCACTGCTGCGCGTCACGGTACCCTCGATTCCGGAATTCTTTTCGACAAGTTCGATATCAGGCAACACTGCCGTCTCACTTTCATCCACCCGAAGCGGTGACAACCTCGGACTCGACCAGTACGGATAGGTCTGCTGGTCAATGCCCACCCAGATGTTATAGGTGCCTGCGGAGACACTTATCGCAAACTCGCCGCCCGCACCTACTGAAGTGCCGTTGCCCTGACCGGAATCGTTTCTTATGTCAATCCAGGCACAGCCGGAGCGTATTGTCTCCCCGTTTGGCCCAATAACCCTGCCGGTTATCTGTGAGCCGGCTGATGTTACCGTAAAAGTAATCGTTTCCTCTTGCCCGATGGAGTCGTTTGCGAAGGTGACCACCTCCGAACCGCCCATATACACCCAGTCAATGTCGGTGGCCTGCGGTGAAGGGTGTATCATTATCTCCCAGGTGCCCGGTCCGACATCCAGCTCGAAATCACCATTCTCGTCGGTCTGTGTCCAGGCACAGCCACTCGTGCCCCGGCGCCAGCCGTTGACTTCCACCCTGTTGACTCCCGTTTCATCATTACGCTCAACTCTGCCAAAGATTTTTTTGACAGAAGTCGCGTACTTAATGACTCCTATATCCAAAACCGTATTCGGGTCAGTTATTTCGATTATACACGGGTCGGGCTGAATTATGCCCGATGTGCCCCACGGGATTTCGAGACGTATCGAGTATGTGCCTGCAGAAAGGCCGCCCTTGCGAAAGTATCCTTCCTCATCGGTGTCCACATGCGAGAAGTATGACCAGTCGAGCGTCTCTATACTCACCGGCGCACGCGAGGCCGGTGTTCCATCAGGCATCTGGACCTGTCCCACCAGGTTCACCACTGGCAGCGTAATGTCATTTATATCAAGTTCCGCAACGCCCAGGGGCATCGTAACTTCAATTTCCTGTGAATTGCTGTAGTTGCGATAGTCACCGCCGTATGGCACCTGAGCTTGAATCCGCCAGAGGCCGGGCGTGATACCAGTCAGGCGAAACTCGCCGTTTTCATCCGTATTGTCGCCCTTCCACTTCATATGCTCCATACTGTTGGCGTTAACCCATGCATCCCGAACCGGCGTTTCATCGGCCAGCACCACCCGACCAATTATCGCTCCTCCGGATTCGGCCTTGAGCGTGAAATCGACATCCTCTGTCACCTGGCCAATAACTACCTCTACCGCTTCGGCCATCATCCAGTCGGTCTGGTCTTCGTAAAACTCCTCGTCGTAGCCGTCGGCATTGGCACTTACCTTGTAAGTACCGGCAGGCAGCCCGGTGATGACGTAGCTGCCGTCTTCTTCAATCTGATTAGCACCACGGCCCCAGGGTTCACCGTTTGTCGGGCAGGCATTGACCCATACACTTTCGGTAATCGGCTCGTCGGTATCCTGGTTAATTATAGTGCCGGCAATCCTGCCGCCCAGCCCAAGCTCAAAGTCAATGTCTTCGGCCGGGTCGGCCACGGTTGTGGCTACGGCCTGGGCTCCTGCCCAGTCAACCGCGGCAGGGTAATACCGCTGGCTATAATCTTCGTGCTCGGCACGAACCCTGTATGAGCCGGCCTGCAAACCCTTTATCGTATAAGCTCCGTTTGCGTCGGACTCGGCCCATCCGGCCCATTGGCCGTTGGAGAAGTTCTCCGCCGAAATATCCGCGCCTTCAAGAGCAACATAACCGCCGGTGCCGGAATCATATCCGGAAACTTGCCCGCTGATGGACGTCCCCGCAGGCAGCGTGAAATCTTTACTGCTGGTAATATCCGGAGCTGTGACCGTGACAGCATCGGCCTTGTCCCAGGAAGTCTGGTTGTTATAAAGCATATCCACATACGGCAGGTCCTCGCAGGATGCACATGCACGCACTTTGTACGACCCGGAAGACAGCCCGAGTAATGTGTAAACGCCATTCGCATCCGTCTCGTCTCCGCTTGCGTAATCATCGGTGGTGTAATCAATCGCTTCAACTCTCAATCCTTCTATCGGTTCTCCACCGCTGTCGGTCACTGTCCCGCTTATACCTCCGCCTGCGCTTACGACAAAATCTATCCCACTGGCCGTGTTTGTCCCGACGAGGGGCACCGCATTTGCGTCCTGACGAGATGCATCGTTATAGCAGACGTTTTCATAAGTCAATTCGTTTTCGCTGGAGTCGGTGCATACACGATAGTTCCCCGGCGGCAGACCGGTAATCAAATAGACCCCTTCCTCATCCGTATCGGCATCCATATCCATTTCTTCGTCGTCATCGTAGTTCTCAGCTTCCACGGTCATATTCGCAACTGGATTGCCTTCGGAGTCGGTAACCGTGCCGGTAATTGCGCCGCTGGGCGAAAGCTCAAAATCAATATCTGTCATCGTCTCGCCCGCTGTAACTGTCACGGCGTTGGCTTCTTCAAAGTTAGTCTTGCCGTTGTACAACTGATTGATGTAGTAAAGCCCCGTGCACCCGGGGCAGGCCTCGACAATATATTGGCCCGCAGGCAAGCTGCTTAATGTGTATTCGCCGTTTGAATTCGTGGTGGTCGACCATTCCCCGTCCTCTTGCTCATTTTCCGCTTCGACTGTAAGGCCGACTATCGGGTCTCCTTCGCTGTCGGTGACCGTTCCGCTGATTGCGCCGGTATCGGCGTAAGCTGTAACACTTATGGCCAGCAGAAAGGCCAGCACCAAACAAATTGTTACTAACGGTTTCATTGTTTCGTCTCCTCTGTTTGTAAATGACGAATTGTGTCGAATAGAAGGTTTGTTCGGCGATTGGGCTTTGAGTCGATTTGACGTCCAAGGCCCGTTGAGATTGCCGCCGCCAGTTGAAATGGCGAGAATTGAAACAAACATATAAGCTTCCCCAATTACCCCAGTTAAAAAAGAAAGGAATGCGGACACCTCTTCTTTGTCCGCTTAAAGTATAAGAAACATCGCGCAGTGCAAACTGGATTTTCGGACAGCAACTGATAAGCCGATACCGATGCGCCCGATAAGAAAGACGCCTAAAACTAGTACAGGCAACATTATTTGGTTTTCTTGTCCGACATTGACGGATGAAATTTTTTTATGCGCAGACCCCGGCTGTGCGGAGGACCGCTGCGATAGGGAAAACAAAGGAAAACCCTGCAGCCCGAGGAACGCTGCTGCACTGGGCGATACAGGGTTCGAACCTGTGACCTCACGGGTGTGATCCGTGCGCTCTGACCAACTGAGCTAATCGCCCTGCATAATCGCCTATATTAAAACCGTCTTGCCCCCCTGTTGTCAAGTCCGCAAAACAGTGGTGCCTGAGCTTAAAGTCCCTCCGTAGCCAGTATATTGACCCGCCCAAGCTTTACACCTTTTATGCTTATCAGCTTCTCGCCCATCCGGTTTATCTCACCCACTTTCCCCCGCAACACGATAACCTCAAGACAGTCGTGCCTGTCGAGATGAACGTGCATCGAAGAAATGGTTTTAAGGAAATGCGAATGCTGCAGCTCGGTCAATCGCTCCATAAGCGCGGTGGCGTGATGGTCATACACAAGCACAACTGCAGCGACGGCTACGGCTTTGTCGTTACGCAACCGCTCCGTGCTTAGCTGCTGACGTATCAAGTCCCGTATCGCCTCGGAGCGGCTCTGATAACCCTGTTCGGAAATCAGCCCGTCGAATGCCCGAAGCAGTTCCTTCTCAAGCGATATGCCAACACGCTCAATCTTTGTCATTGTATCTCTCCAGTATCCCAAGACCTCGGATTAATCCCTGCTCGTGACGTAAACCACCTGTTCGGCAAACAGATTCGGCATTAAGCTCACCGCCTTTGCCCACGACTTGGCGATAGGAATGCACTTCTCCACCTTAACGCCCAGTTTATCGCAGAAGACATCGAAATCTTTGAGCGACAGAAAATGTATATTCGGCGAATTGTGCCACTCGAAAGGCAATTGCTCCGTCACAGGGGCTTTCCCGAAAAGCCCCAGCCGAAGCCTGCATCGCCAGTGCGCAAAATTCGGAAAGCTGACAATCACTTTTTTGCCGACACGCAGCAGCTCGGTAAACACCTTCTCAGGATTTTTGAGCGTCTGCACCGTCTGCGACAGTATCACGTAGTCGAAGCTCTTGTCGGCGTAGTATCCGAGTCCCTGCTCGATATCCTGCTGGATAATCGGCAGCCCGCGACAGACACAATCCAGCACAAGCTCCTGGTCAAGCTCTACCCCTTCGCCCTTTATGTTCTTGTCCCGCACAAGGGCGGCCAGCAGCTCGCCATCACCACAGCCGACATCGAGAACCGAGCTGTTCGGCTCAATCAGGGATTCTATAAGCTCATAGTCAACGCGTGCACGGTACGGCTGGTCAAAAACACCGGCTGCTCGACCCTGCTGAGCATAACACGAACAGGGCCTGCGATTTTCGGGGTCATAGATTGCCTTTAGAAAACAGCAAATGAACCTGCCCAAGTTTTCCGGTTCAAGCAAAAAAGCATCGTGGCCGTAGGGCGATGCAATGTCGCAGTAACTTACATCCTTGCGGTTTGTCGCCAGAGCGCTGACTATCTCACGGGACTGTGCGGGTGTAAAAAGCCAGTCGCTGGAAAAACTCACCACGAGAAATCTGCTGTCGATATTCGCAAAAGCAGCGGTTAACGAACCATACTCCCTGGCGAGGTCGAAATAATCCGCGGCCTTGGTGAGATAAAGGTAACTGTTGGCGTCAAATCGTTCTACGAAGCTCTGGCCCTTGTAATCGAGATAGGTCTCGACCGCGAATTCCGAATCGAACTCGTAGCTGTAGTCCTCCGCGGTTCGCAGCTTTCTGCCGAATTTCTCTCGCATCCCGGCTTCGGAAAGGTAGGTGATATGCCCAATCATCCTCGCAATGCCAAGGCCTTTTGCCGGCGGGGCCTTGTCGTGATACCGTCCGCCGGCGAAATTCGCGTCGCCCAATATGGCGTTGCGCCCAACCGCATCGAACGCTATCGACTGTGCTCCCAAGTGGCTCGTCGTGGCTATCGGTATGGCCGAGACGACGAAATCAGGGTATTCAATCGCCCACTGCAAGACCTGCATCCCGCCAATCGAGCCGCCTATCACGGCCAGAAGCTTCTCTACACCGAGCTTGCCCAGCAGCAGCTTCTGCACCCTGACCATATCAGCGATGGTGATAATCGGGAAATCAAGGCCGTATGGTTTGCCGGTTTTCGGGTTAATCGACGATGGCCCCGTCGTCCCGCTGCAACCGCCGAGGAAATTTGAGCAAATTACATAATATTCGTTGGTGTCAATCGCTTTTCCCGGTCCAACCATATTATCCCACCAGCCGGGTTTTTTATCTTCTGGGCTGTTCAGGCCAGCCACGTGGGCGTTGCCGCTTAGCGCGTGACAAATCAAGATGGCATTTCCCCCATCGGCGCCGGGTTTTCCGTATGTCTCGTATGCCACATCGACAGGCCCCAGCGACTTGCCGCACGCAAGCTCAAGCGGGCGGTCCGCCTCCACTACCCGAATTACCCGGGTTTTGACTAACCCAACCGAGTTTCCCACCTGTTCAGCCATAACTAGCTCAAGTATACCGCAAAGGCAACGTCTGTAAAGTACGCAGCCGGCGTCACCCTGTGCCGGGATTTTATTTGCATACGCCGTCAAAACACTTGACACTATAACGTGACGTGCATAGATTATAGTCTTAGGAATCAGAACCAAAAGGGATAGGTTTTGCCGTGAACCTTTTTGAAAGGACACACCAATGGCAAAAAAGAAAACAAAAAGAAAAACTCCGAGAGGGAAGTGGACGGCACGGGATGTGAACCTGCTTAAAAAGCTGTTCCCCACAAATGCCACATCCCAAATTGCCAAAAAGCTCGGACGCAAGACCGACGCCGTCAAAAAGAAGGCGTCCCGAATGGGACTCAAAAAATCCAAGGTTTATCTGCGTCGCATCGGCAGGGCGTAACCGGCTCCGCAACCGGCGGACAGTATTTGATTTCGCCTGCTTTATTCAATATACTGAATCGGCGAAACCGCAAGATTGTGTAGAAGGTTCAGCCGATGTCAGCGGAAAAACATCTTAACCAGGCCGTTTTGTGGGAGCCGGCGGAAAACAAAAAGACGCAGTGCTTCCTGTGTGCGCACCGCTGTCTTATTGCCGACGGTAAAATCGGCAGATGCGCTGTCCGCAAGAATATCGGCGGGGTGCTGTATTCGCTCAATTACGACAAGGTATGTTCGGCCAATCCCGACCCGATAGAGAAAAAGCCGCTGTTTCATTTTCAGCCGGGCACCAGCAGTTTCTCCATTGCAACAATGGGCTGCAATTTCCGCTGTGATTTCTGCCAGAACTGGCAGATAAGCCAGGCGGTCGTCGAAACGGGCGATATCGACGGTCAAGCCATAACACCCGAATCAATCGTAAACGCCGCAGTGCGATATGGCTGCAAAAGCATCGCCTATACCTATACTGAACCCACCGTTTTTATGGAGCTGTGTGCCGATTGCGGCAGGTTAGCCAAACAGCATGGGCTTACCAATGTTTTTGTCAGTAACGGCTACCAGACTAAAGAGGCAATTGACTTTGCTGCTGAATGGCTTGATGGAATAAATGTCGACCTGAAGGCCTTCAGTGAGGATTACTACAGCCGGCTTTGCAAGGCTAAACTACAGCCGGTGCTCGATACCATCGAGTACGTTGCTAAAAACACTAATATATGGATTGAGATTACGACGCTGCTGCTGCCGGAGGAAAATGATTCCGACGAAGAATTGAAACGTCTTGCCGATTTTATCGCCACCAGGGCAGGCCCCGACGTTCCCTGGCATATAAGCCGATTCTATCCACAGTATAAACACACCGATTCTGTGCCCACGCCGCCGGAATCGCTTCAGCGGGCTTACGAAATCGGCAAACAAGCAGGATTGCATTATGTTTACTTAGGCAACGTCCCCGGCTCAAAAACCGAAAGCACGTATTGCTACAAATGTGGCAAGCTGCTTATCGAGCGCACCGGCTACCGTATAGCTGCGAACCATATTAAGGATTCCTGCTGTCCAGACTGCGGCGCCAAAATCGCAGGATTTGAGTTGGGATGAGTTTCTGAACAGCGCTTTAAGGCCCCCGGCCGCCGCGATGCCGGCGCCCACCTCCGCCACGACCGCCTCTAAAACGATTGCCCCCCGTCTCGGCAAGCCGGGCCAAGCGCGGGTCAAGCTCGTAGGGACCGCCTTCGATGGATAATGCCTTGCCGTTGACGAGGGCATCGGCGATTTTTTTATGAGCGGTTTCAAGAACTCGACCGAAGGTCTGGCGGGATACATTCATCTTATCAGCGGCGTCGGCCTGATAAAGCCCTTCGAAGTCAGATAGGCGAACCGCCTCGAACTCATCGATGGTCAGCGTAACGTGCTGCAGCACCGAAAGGGGGATTCCCCTCGGCTTGAAAAAGCTGCTCTGCGGCAGACAGCCCACCTTCCTGAAATTGTGAGGTCTCGGCATAGTTATCCTCGAGCACCAGTTAGTGGTCGCAAACGTTATCGCCACACTGCAGTCGGCCGGCAAGGTAATCGGCAGCCACCTGCTGCGGGTCATTGTCCGGTGCGCCCGTCATAACGTTAATACCGTTTTGGACAAAGAGTTGTTGAGCCCTTTGGCCCATACCGCCGGCAATAATAAGATTAACTCCCATTTCACTCAGCCATTTGGGTAATACACCCGGCTCATGAGCGGGCGGCGTCAACATCTCGGTTTTGTTGATTCTTTTGTCAGCACCAATATCAACGACTGCGAACTGTTCGCAGTGGCCAAAGTGCAACGATAGCTTTCCGTTTGTGACCGGCATCGCAATTTTCATTTTGCTTTTCGCCTCCATATTTATTTTGGGGATTCCAAGATTTTTCATTAACGCCTCGAAGGCAGTTTCCATTGCCTTTTTCGCAGGACTTGGGACGTCA
>Ga0315552_1002616_pt1 | contig 10535 bp, 7 predicted proteins | sample SalMarSW160170MG_2_FD_203102 | JGI IMG/M metagenome (GOLD analysis project Ga0315552, IMG submission 203102) | Salt marsh sediment microbial communities from the Plum Island Ecosystem LTER, Massachusetts, United States - Salt Marsh Sediment SW1601-70 ...
GCCATGTTTTCCCCGCTACCTCCTGCTCGTTAAAGCGGGGGTAGGCCATATCGGGGTCTAAAGCGATAGATGTGGACACATCTCCGGTGACCTCAATAATAAATCCGGTGGTAAATAAAAAATAGGGTATTAATATCAGGATAACCGCCAGTCTCAAAAACAGGCCATTATTTAAAATGCGAAAAGCTTTTAAGGGCACCAGCCGAAACAGCCATCGGAATACAGTTATTACGCCCAAAACACAAAACGGTGCTAAAAAGAAAAGGGACAAGTGATAAATCCTATCCATATTAAAAAATCCGGCGAAATAGGGCAGCACTACGCTTGTTAGCAACAACACGGCGCTTCCTATGGTAAAAGCAATATATACAGATTGGAACTTCGCTTTTTGTATATTGAGCAGCATATAAGCTACACCTGCTACGATAGAAAATTGGATGATATACTGAATTATTAAAAATACGTTTCTTTGTGTGGAAATTACCTCCGGACGAGCTAATCCTGTGGCCAGCAGGATATAGGGTTCCATCGCTTCGGGATTGAAGAATTCGGTCATATTGGATGCAATTTGTTCACCTATCCTGATTACAGCTATAAAAGTGGAGCCTGATGTATTATATATGTACCAGGCGAGGCCAAAGACCACTATCAGCATTACAAAACCTATATTGAGCGTACCCGCCGTCCGTAATATCCCCGTTGAACCTGCCGGTGGTCCAGCTGTCCCGTGTGACTTACTGAATTTTCCCGTCAATTTTCCCCATATCTTTACCAGGGTATTACTCCTCGCCAGATTGAGTAATATGAAGGCAATAATAAGGTAGAACATGTAAAAATAAGTCAGGCCGTAATGCGATACCACGATGGAGAAGCCGAAGAATATGAGTAATAACCTCCTCTGAAGAGCAACCATGTCATCGGATAACAGCAACAATATGGATAAGGCGAGGAACAGCTCGGCAATCTGCTGCCTGGCAAGATTGGTCATTTCGCCGAAGAAAACCCAGAAAGAAATAAAGAAAAATACCGCGAAGAAAGCAACCTTATCATCGGTCTGCTTCCGGAATATTTGAAACAACGCCAGCGGAACCAGGGAGTAAAGCAGGGGATAGACAATTTTAAATAACCAGATTGTATCCATATTGAGCAAAAGGGAGTATATCGGCGCCAGCATCGTGATGCTCAGCATGTTATTGACACTTGAATAGAGAGAGGAATCCCAGAACGAGTTGGTAAGTACCAGATTCTGGTAGTAATACTCGGTATGAATATCCCACCCGGTGATATACTGACTTATTAAGGACCAGTGCCAGAGAAGAGAAAGGGCAATCATTACCAGCGCCAGCGGATACAGCCTCTGGGGGACGAACCGGTTAAAAGCGACCAGGGCTGCTACCAGGGCGATCAGTCCGATAAGGATTAACATTACAATATTGTTCTGGTAATAATTGACCAGACTGGCGCCGAGAATACTAAGGAGAGGCAACAGTAACAACAATAAGACCGGAGGTAAAAAGATGTCGGAACACTTCATCGAGCAATGATCAGAATATACCAGGCCCGAATGTCTTTCCCGGATACAGACAACAATACTCAATACGGCCACGGCGACGGCCAGGGTGACTAATAGCGGAAGGATAGAGATTGGCCCGGAGATACCAACAAAGGGATAGACAGTATTAACAAACAGTCCCAGTAACATCACAAAGGCAAGACTCAATCCCACCGAGTATAAAAGAGTCTCTATAGCGCCTAGCTTATGTAGCCTGAGGATCCGGAGGATAAGCAGGCCGGGAACGAAAGTAAGGTAAAGAAAACCGACGACCTGCCTTAAAACGGGGACATCAAGCCCCAGGGCAGCCAGCCCCGCCAGTCCCAGCATGACCAGCTGAAGAGCTGCGATTACGCAGAGGAACGGCTTGATTCGCCAATTTAGCATTACTTTTTCTTCTACGCTGTTATTTCGCTTTTACGGTCTTTTCCAGAAGTTCGTTCAACCTGTCCGTCAGCTTTTCCCACGAGTGCTCGTTTTCCATGAGCCGTCTTGCGTTAGTGCCGATTTTTTCTCTCAGCTGTTTATCATTCACAAGCTCGATAACTCTCTCGGCAAATTCCGCCGGGCTGTCGGCAATAATGATATCCTTACCCGGCGTGATATCTATCCCGGTTGTTACCATGGAATTAGAGACGACCGCTTTCCCCACTGCCATGGCCTGTAGAACTCTGATCTTTACACCGTGATCCTCCTGAAGAGGAGCCGCCACCACCCAGGCTCTAGAAAGGTATGGTCTCAGGTCTTCCACATAACCCGTCACCACGACTGTCTCGTCATTTGCCAGTCGCATTATCTCTTTTTCCGGGCCGCGTCCCACTATGAACAGCTTAAGCTCTGGTACCCTGGCCTTTATCAACGGGTATATCTCATGATAAAAAGACAGAACCCCTCTCTTATTTCTGGGCCCACTCATTGAGCCGGTGATAATCAGGCTTGGGAACGCCGTCTCCGGTTCTACCGGTTTCAGATAGTCCGTATCTATGCCGTGAGGAATGACCGCGATATTTAAGTCGGGGCAATGCGACCTGACCATATCCCTCTGGTGAGCCGAAACCGCTACGGACACACCGGCGACCCGGTACATCCCGGCGTAGCCCCTCGTTTGATAGTAGTAAAGCAGGCGAATTATCTTCTTCAGCCAGTTCCGTTCCAGTTGAAATTCCATCCAGGCTATCTCCGAGATGGCAAAGGCTTCCAGCAACACGGTGGGAACTCCCTTATTCAACACGTAAGGAAGCATGTAAGGATGGTTAACGACGAAGACATCGGCACCGCCTTTATCCAGAAGAGCCTTGACCTTTTCCTCCATTTTGGGCGAATAGTGATATCTGAGAAAGGAAGAATACCCGGACAGGTTGCCGCGCGGCGTAAGTAACCTGCCCAGTGTGGATAAAATAGTCTTTGACGATTTCATGCCGGGCCATTCAGGTATATCCACCGATTCAACATGGCAGTAGTCGCTCAGGTTAGTATAATCTTCTCCCGGCAGTTTGAAAGAGATGAGGGTTATATCATGCCTGTACTTCCGGGACAAATACTTTATGGAATTAAGTGCCCTCAGGCTGCCGGCTACGGAAGGTGAAGGACGCTCGTAGCATAGTAAGAGTATCTTCATGTGGTTCCCTCTCTATGTCTCTGACAAATCTGCTGGTTTCGTGCCTATCAGGACGAGATACGGGGATAAATACCTCGAAGCCGGCATGAAAAAGGTGATATATCCCAGAACCTGATTGACAAAATGCATCAGATATTCTAATAACCGCGACTTAATATCGCCGGCTACCAAGGTAAGATTAATCGGCCCGAAATAGTCCAGATACATTATTTCTATACCTTCATCGCTTAAGATTTTAGCCAGCAATCCCTTGTCCATGATACCCAGGTTATGGGCGGACAGCAGTCTTTTGTCGCCGCCCAGAATCTTGCTCAGGGTGAGATACAGACTATCCCGAAAATTCGGTATGGTAATTATCAGTTTGCCTCCGTTTTTTAGTAATTTGATATGCTTATCGATTATCTCCGCCGGGTTCTCGAAGTGCTCAATCAGACCCATCGAATAGACAACATCGAAAGATTCATCCGCGAGTGAAGTTTGAGAGATATCTTCGCAGAGTACGGTTGCCTTTATTCCGGCGGCTTTCAGATTTTCCCTGGCAATGGCTGCACCCCTTTCCGAGTAATCGATGCCGCAAACATCATAACCGAATTCTCTGGCGAAATAAATCAACTGCTTGGCCCTAGCACAGCCGATCTCCAGGATTTTTTTATCACCTTTATCCAGGAACCTTTTGAACAACCCGTCCAGCCTTTTATTGACAGCCATGTATTTTTCAACACCATAATACTTATCTAACCGGCTTTTCCCCCACGTATTTTCCCAGAAATTTTTTTCAGTCTTTTCTTTTTTCATAACGGTTCGTGCAGGTAATCTAAACAAGCTTATTAAATATGGCCGTACCTCGGCTGACTATCTCTTCCCTGCTAACTTAGCCTCGGCCGCTCTCTGGTCATTATCACTAATTTCAACCTTCGGGAGTCCACATACCATCGCCTCCGACTATTAAGAGTCACCTTGAATTATGTTAGCACAGTTATTATACTATACTCTATCTGTCATTTAACAAGAAAGCGATCCAAGAGCGGGATGTAGTGCTTAATAGTGCGGTGTGTCGCTCGCGTCAGATGATGTATCAATGAAAAGTGAACATATCAAATACCTGGCCTGCCCGGGGTGTGCCGGAGATTTAATCCTTAAAGAAGTCAGTAGCGGGCAGGAAAACTCGATAGAATCCGGCCAGTTGCAGTGTAGCGACTGTAAAGCCACTTATGAAATCATACGTCATGTGCCGAGGTTCGTACCGACAGAGAATTATGCTGCCAGCTTCGGCTACGAGTGGAACCGACATACCAGGACACAATACGACAGCTATACCGGGACCCGTATATCCGAGGAGCGCTTTTTTCAAGAGACCAAGTGGCCCCGGGACTTGAGCGGGCAGGTCATCCTGGAGGTCGGCAGCGGGTCCGGCAGGTTCACCGAGCCGGCCGCAGCAACCGGCGCCATGGTGGTCTCACTGGACTACAGCTCGGCCGTAGACGCGAATTATGCCTCCAACGGGCATAAAGACAATGTCCTGGTAGTGCAGGGAGATATCTATACCATGCCTTTCAGGACAAATTTCTTCGATAAGCTCTTCTGTATAGGAGTGATACAACATACGCCCGACCCGGAGAGGGCGTTTCTCCGCCTTACCGAACATCTCAAACCCGGCGGAAGCCTGGCGATAGATATTTACCGCTACGAGTGGTGGAGGTATCTGTTAGTTACCCGTTACTGGGTACGGCCGATTACGAAACGGTTGCCGCCCGAAACCCTCTACAGATGGTGTGAGAAGTATATCAATCTAATGTGGCCGCTGGCCAGGTGGATAAACAGGCTGCCCAAAGGCAGGTATATTAATCTCGCCCTGTTGATTGCCGATTACCGCGGTAGATACCCGCTGTCCGACGCCATGCTCAAGGAATGGGCGATACTCGATACCTTCGACGGCCTCTCTCCCGCCTACGATAAACCGAAATCCCTGACTGAAGTAACCCGGTGGTGCGTTAAGGCCGGACTGGAGAATATAGAAGTCGAACGTGGCTACGGGGGTCTTGTCGAGGGACGGGGGACAAAAGCGGTTTAACCCATAGAAATGCCAGTCATAAGTGATGGATAAATCTAACCTGCTAGTCGGTTAGTAACTGGTTGTAGAGCCGGATATATTGCCCGATAATACCGTCCCAGCTGAATTTCTCCTCAACCTTGGCACGCGCCTTCCGCCCTATTTTTTGCCTTAATTCACAATCGCCGATTAAATATAAAAGATATTCCAGGTAAGTTTCCTTACTTTCAGCAATATATCCATCCTGTCCGCTATCGATTATCTCAGAGACGGCGCCTATATTGTTCGTTATCACCGGCAGCCCGGATGCCATAGCCTCTAAAATCGCTAACGGAAAATTATCCAGGTGCGAAAAATAGATAAAAATATCGCTGCCCTCCAGAAATCCTGCCGTACTTGGTATATTGCCGGTAAACTCCACATCAACATCATATCTTTTAGCCTCACTCATCACCGACTCAAGATGGGGCCCGCCGCCGACCACTACATATTTGACTTTCTTGTCCACCATTCTCGTTACGGTATCAAGGAATTTCAGTATATCCAGTATGCCCCTGGCCTTATCCTGGAAATAAAAGTGGGTAACCGTCACCAGATTGATGGTATCTTTATCTGTGTGTTCGACCATCCTGAACCTGTCCGGGAAGATTGAGTTTGGGATTACGATGGCTTTATCCAGGTTGAGTCTCTCTTTCAAGAAAGCGCTGGACGACGTGACAATGTCCGCTTTCCTGATTGCCGCCGGATAAAAGAACCTCCAGATATTCTTTTCCGCGTGAAACGCCCCGTGAATAGTAATTATCACCGGTTTTTTCCACAATCGGTACGACAGCGGAAGGATTGTGTGAATAATATCAGCATCCTGATAGATCGGGCTGCATAGCAGGGCCCCCAGCGTATGAACATGTTTAGCCTCTATACCACATTGACCTAATGTAGAGGCCAGATTCGCACCCCAAATACGTGGCCCGCCTCTGCGAATATCAGTTAAGACATTTACCCTCATTTTATATTTTTCAGCCCTTACTGCCTGTCCTTAGCTCTTTCTCCACATGAGCCCCCTGTCTGGAGTGAAAGAATACTTCTTCAATCAATTATGAGGCACTGTCCCAGTCGATGCCTACTTTCGAGATTACGGAGTGTATCTTCCCGGACTTGTCTCTGGGGATATCATCTACCGGCTCTATCAGAATATTGACTTCACTGCCTATAGACTGCGCAACATGCTTTACGAGAAGATTAGCGGTATCCCCGGTAAATTCCCCTTTGGGGACTATCTGAATCCTGATTTCCTCCAGCTTGTCCTGGATTACCCTGAATTTGGCTATACTGTCTCTCTCGGAGAACATACCCATAATAGACCAGAAGGACAACGACGGCAGCATTCTCCCGCCGGGTAGCCGGACGAGGGAGTTATTTCTACCTTCGATGACCTTCATCATGGGCAGTCCCCTGCCGCAAGAGCACTTCTCGTCACTGGGGATTCCGATATCGCCGACTGAATACCTGATAAACGGCATCGCGTAATTGTATAAATTAGTATAGGTAATTTCGCCTCTCTCACCCGGCTTAACGGGTTTGCCGTCTCTTAGAAACTCCATAATTCCCGATTCCGCATCCATGTGGTAGCCGTTGTGTGCGGGGCATTCCCAGGCCGTGCGGGAAAGTTCCACGCAACCGAACTGGTCGAACATCTTCACACCGAAGGCCGCGTTTATGGCCTCGCGCTCCTCTTTCGCCAGAAGCTCACCAGTCGAAAATACGAGCTTGGGACGAATTTCCAGACCTCTCCGGCTTACCTCCTGAGCGAGTATAAAAAGGGCCGACGAATATCCGTCTATCACATCGGGTTTTTCACGCGTGATTATCGAGATTTGCTCGTCCAGGTCCGCCATCATTGAAACGTCAATCGTGTGGAACAGACCGAAACGCTGGAACCACTTGGGTTTTCGCTCGATTATGTCAAGAGGAGAGGTGACAACAACCCATTTATCAAACAAGCCCTGACCGCAGGTCAGGTTCGGCCGGAGAGCCAGTGCCTTCTCATAGTCTTCCGTTACCTCGTCATAAACAACGTACAGGGGCATACCGCTTGAGCCGCTGGTATGCGGCAGCCAGCATTTCTTCAGGTCGACCCCTCGCGCCACGATTTTACCGGGATAATTATCCCTAGCTTCCTGCTTGGTGGTGATGGGTATTTTAGGTAAATCGTCAACCGTTTTAATCTCGTCAGGATTAACCCCGAAAGAAGTAAATTTCTCACGGTAAAAGGGCACATTTTCGTATGCATGCTTTACGATAGCCTTGAGTTTTTTGTTTTGAATTTCCCGCAGTTCATCGTACGGTTTCCACTGGCTTTTCATCAAACTGTAGAGATTACGCGCTTTTCTAATGCTACTCATGAAGATTCCTCTCTAGAGAATAATTACATCCGTTATATTTAGTATCGCTTTTTTCTACACAGCTTTTCAAATTATTACGTTTCCCGTCCCTTATTGCTGTCCCTTCGCTGATAATTATTGATTACTTCCAGATAAAATCCTTCAAGTTTCTCACATATCGCATCCCAGGTAAACTCTTTCTCCATACGTTCCCTGGCCCTCTCTCCCATTCCCTTTATCAGAGAGGGGTCTTCTATCAATTGTATCAGCGCCTGCTTTATCTCCTCTGAACTCGACGGGCTGACGATAATCCCGGTCCTACCATCCTCGATAAGGTCGGGCACGGCGCCTACCCTGCTGGCAATTACCGGCGTTCCGCAGGCGCTGGCTTCCAGTACAACGTTGGGACAACCCTCACCCAGACTGGGAAGTACTAGAACGTCAGCCGCACTCATTAACCGATAGGTATCACTCCTGAAGCCGGTAAATATCACCCTGTCTTTAATACTCCGTACCCATTCCTCGTTCTTCGCCCTGCCGTTACCGTCGCCCACCAGGACCAGCTTCAGGTTCCCGTAGAGCGGCACCAGTTCTTTTACCGCCTCGATGAGATGCCTCGTACCCTTCATTTCAACCGGTTTGACCAGGCGTCCCACCCACAACACCACGAAATCTTCCTCTTTCAACCCGAGCTCCGCCCTTACCTCCATTTTGTCATAGCCGGGGTGAAAGACGCCGGTATCAATACCCCGGTGAATCACCTTCATTCTGTTCCTCTGTACCCCCATCCCGGCGAGCTCGTCAAATATCGGACTCTGGAGAAGCCTCACGCCGTCGGAGGACTTAATAATCCTCCTGCCTATCAGGTTCGTATATATCCATCCCATTTTATCGATAAGCCAGTTGCCGGTGAACCATGATATTCCCGGCAACCCGTTGACAACCACGACTACGGGAAGCCCGGTTCTTTTCCCGATATAGATGGCCGGTATCGAAGTCAGGAAATCCGAATTAACGAACTGGATGATATCCAGCTTATGACGTTTGCTGATATCGGCGATGAGACGATTCAGCCTGGGAAAATTGGGCAGTTCATATCTAAGCTGGCGTACCGCGCATGACGGGAAACGGTAGACCTGAATCCCGTCCATAACCTCAAATTCGGGCATACCCGGTCGCCGGACCGTGATGACAACGGCTTCATTACCCCTTTCTACCAGTCTCTTCAGTTCCCGGTAGACAAAAACGGCCAGAATAGACTCTCCCGCAGCGTGGGAAGGGAACCAGGGGAGTACGGTGCCTATATTCGTCATGCTTTACCTGTACTTAATATTATCATTTTTTCAGGACAAAAATCCCTTCTCTAATTTCGACTAAATCCGGATTGGAACATCCCCCGGGGCAATAAACGAGGGAAATCCCGTTTTCCTTTAAAAACGTGGTATTGCCGCACCCCCCGTCCAGAAATATACGCGCCTGAACATCCTTTTCCGTCGGCGCGGTATGTATCCGGCTGTAGCCCGGTATCCCGGTTATCACCGTAAAAGGGGTCACCTTCCACGGGTCCAGTATCGCTTTGTCGTAGCCCTCGTCCACGTTATCCCTTATCCAGACGAAATCCTCGTACTCTTTATCATCAATCATATGGTAATAGGGAAGTTCATGCCGGTCGGGGATGGCAATAAACAGGGTTACGCCCACCAGAATCACGCACAGGGACCAGCCTACATAGCGTGTGTATTTAGACACCCGTGCAATGGAATTAAGACTCTCCGGCAGGCGCAGGTTCTTTACAGCCATGAGTCCGGCGCCGGCGACGATGCCCACCATCAACATCATGAACATGAGCCCGCGCTCATACATAATAGATATTCCGTAATGAAAGGTAAAAAAGACCACCAGCATCAACAGCAGCAGCAACAGACCGAATATCAGGCTATAATTCTGCTTGCCGCCCTTTACAGCCAGCACCAGGGTGCCCAGCAGGCAAAGCCCGACGGGGTAATAACCATAGGTCCGGATGATACGCGGAAAATCAACATAATCGGGAAGGACCTGCGGTGTAAGTAACTTCTGCGCCGTCGGCAGTAACATGTCTAATATCCAGGGGAACGGCACCAGGAAGGGAATGGCTAACGCCAGAAATATACCCAGGCTGTGCAGGAAGCTACCTTTTAAGTTCAGGACAATATACGGCAGGAGGACGATAACCAGACAAATTGCGGACGGGGCGTGTATAGCTACCAAGAAACAGCTAAAGATAAAGAGTACCACGTAAGTCCAGAAACCGCGGAAGTTAAAAACAACAAACAGGGCAAGCGGTATAAAGAGCAGCCCCATGGCGACGGGTACGATAAAGGCGGGCCCCAAAATACCCACCGTGGTCGGTATCAGGCAGGTGAAAAAGGCGGCTTCCCAGCCGAACCCGTGCCGGTGAGCCATGATATATACGGCGAGCACGATGAAGACTAAAATAAGCCCCGGGAAAAATCGAAAGATGGTCAACCAGGAAATTCCGCTGACACTATGGAAAACACCCCAGAACAATTGAAAGCCCAGCTCCAGATTGGAACTGATACTTATGGTGCCTTCACCGATAAATGGTTTAACATAATTAAGGCTGCCCGCTTCCAGTATTGCTTCCGAATGAGCCCAATGTATCCAATCATCAATATGGACGGGGTAAGGGTAATCCTGGTGCGGTATAAAGGCGATATAGAACGCCAACGCCATTACCGGCAGCATTAAATATGCAGATTTGGGTATCCGCTCTTTAATCTTCGAAAACATGGGCTGCACCAACCCGCCATCCGGCTAGTCCCCGAGGTATTCAAGTATTTTCACTTCCGGTATCATGCCTACTTCCTGGTTTGATATACCGGACTCGGAACTGTAAACCAGCTTGAAGTCCTGCATCGCCTCCAGTGGCACCGG
>Ga0315552_1002617_pt1 | contig 10534 bp, 8 predicted proteins | sample SalMarSW160170MG_2_FD_203102 | JGI IMG/M metagenome (GOLD analysis project Ga0315552, IMG submission 203102) | Salt marsh sediment microbial communities from the Plum Island Ecosystem LTER, Massachusetts, United States - Salt Marsh Sediment SW1601-70 ...
GTCGTCTCCCTGGAGGACCTGCCTTTGGAGGAGCCAGCGGATCTCATCGGACACTCGGTGGGCATCCCCGGCCTTTGGGGTGCTAGCTACATTGGCTGGCTGGCACTTCTCAACGCCTCGGGAATAGATGAGCAAGACGTAACCCTGGAGTCCATCGGCTACACGCAAGTGGCCAGCCTGACCGAAGATCAAGTGGATGCGGCCGTCGTCTACGCGGCAAATGAGCCGGTGCAACTACGACAGGCCGGATACGAGCCAAACATCATCTACGTGGCCGACTACATGAATCTGGTCTCCAACGGCATCATCACCAACGAGAAGACGATTGAAGACCGACCGGAACTGGTTGCTGGCCTCGTACGAGCGGTGCTGCGCGGACTGCGCTACACGATAGATTCTCCCGAGGAGGCCTTTGAGATCTGCCTCGAGTACGTGCCGGAGGCAGGTGGCGAGAACAGGGACACCCAGATGGCCGTCCTCGAAGAATCCATCAAGTTCTGGGATAGCGAGACACTCGGCCTTTGCGATCCATCTGTCTGGGAGATGTCGCAGGATTTCATGTTTGAGGCAGGCCTGGCGGAGTCGAAGTCTGACGTGGAAAAGATGTTCACCAACGATTTCATAGTGGAGCCGTGAGTGGCCGCGACGCGACCTGTGCTGGCTGCCGAAGGAATACGCAAGATGTTCCCCAGCCGTGACGGGGAGGTCAAGGCCCTCCACGACGTCTCTCTCGAGGTCTTCGAGGGAGAGTTCGTCAGCCTGGTTGGACCTTCCGGCTGCGGGAAGACAACCCTTCTGCGCATCCTGGGCGGCCTGCTGCAAGCCGACAAGGGCAGGGTCCGGATCGATGGCCGGACCCTGGCCCAGCCTCGCCGCGAGATCGGCTTCGTGTTCCAGAACCCCACTCTCATGCCATGGCGGACCGTTCTCCAGAACGTCACGCTACCCTTGGAGGTACAGGGTAGGAATGGTGATGATTCCCGTAGTCGGGCCATGGAGTTGCTGGGTCTGGTGGGGTTGCTCGGCTTCGAGAACCTCCACCCACATGAGTTGTCCGGCGGGATGCAGCAGCGGGTCGCTATCGCCAGGGCTCTAGTCTACGAACCGTCCATCTTGCTCATGGACGAGCCCTTCGGCTCCCTCGACGCCATTACCCGCAATCAGATGAATCTGGAGTTGCTCCGGATCTGGCATGCCACCGGTAAGACCGTGGTCATGGTCACGCACACCATCCAAGAGGCCATCTTCCTTGCCGATAGGGTATTGGTCATGAGCCCCCGCCCCGGCCACATCCAAGCTGCCGTACACGTAAACCTGCCGCGCCCGCGCGACTCGGAGATCTACTACAACGAGAGCTTCGCCAGCCTGTACCATCGCGTGCGAGACTTGATCTCCCTCAGTTGACCGCCAGCGAGAAAGGTGTTACGATACGTCGGTCCAAGCGAGGTGCGAGCCGTAGGCACCAAGTCTGGTGTCACCAGTTCGGCGAGCACCAATCCACGTTGCCGAAGCACCATTTGACGTTGGGAGAACATCAGCTATTGTAAGTCGGCAACTCAACCTAGCGAATGAGGCGCTGCGCGAAGGTCCGCCAGTAGGCACGCGTGCCGCCCAGGTCAGCACATCGGGTCAGCGCAACCAGGGACAGGTCTGAGCGTAGAGTGAGCGAGTGGTACGGCAATCTCCCAGAGCGAAAGAAGGTAACGTACGGCCTCCTCTTCACGATCATCTGCGTGACTGTGCCCTGCTACGTCTTGGGCTTTCTCGCTCTGGCTATGGCACCACCCCGATTCACGCCCACTCCCACTGAAACGCCCACTTCCATCCCAACCCAGACAGCTACTCACACGCCTACGTCGACCGCTACCGCCACCGAGATACCAACATCCTCCTCTACCGCAACACCAACGAGCACAGCCACCGCCACACCGACGGAAACGCCAACCGAGACCGCCACCTTCACACCAACTGCCAGCTTCACGCCGACGGCTACGGCCACGGACACTCCGACACACACGCCTTCGTCGACGCCAAGCAGCACACCCTCGGAGACTGCTACCCACACGGCCACGGCCACCGAGTCCGCCACGCCCATAAGCACCGGCACCCCAAGTGGTGAGGGGGGCGGCTAGAGGCGGAGGTGTCCAGACAATAGTGCCAACCACTGGTTCTGGTCAGAAACGGTCTTGCCCATGAGAAGTCTCTTCCGCCGCTACAGACAGCTCGCCGTCCCAGAAAAGCGACTCTATAGCCTGCTCACGATCATCACTCTCCTCGCGCTGCTTCTCTACTGCCTGGGCATCAGCAGTTACTTTCTTCGCTCCCAGCTGGTCCCCCAGGTAGCCATGGAAACCCCGCCCACGTCCACGGCCGCCCCAACCTCAATGCCGACCACGCTGGCGACACCCGGGGACACCGCGACCCCCACGGCCACGCTGCCCCCCACTCCCACGCAACGGCCCATACCCACCTTGACCCCAACCCCCGAGAGCGTCAATGTCACCGTGGTCATCACCACCACTGGCGGTCTGACCACGACCACCGTCATCTCAGCTACGGTGACACCCACGCCTGTGCTCACAGCTACACTCACCATCACCTCCGAGGCTCCACTGAGTCCAACAGGCACCGCTGAGCCTGAGGAAGCCCCCGTCGACCCGTCGGAGTCACTGTCCCCATGGACCACATCCTCGTGCGCCTCTGCACATCTGGATCTGATTCACTTCAGCCTCGTGGACATGAACTGCGCGCCGCAATCGCAGCAGCATGGAGGTCGGGGCGACTCTATCCCGGTCTGATGGCTGCTTCGCTGGCGTCCCACTCCATTCGTCCATAGACCCAGGTCGCGACGCATGGCCGATCCATCTATCCGTGAAGCGCTCTTGCAGGACAAGGCCGGTGACAAGGTCCGCTGCCTGACCTGCGAGCGACGCTGTCTGCTGGCCGAGGGTGCTGTGGGCTGGTGCCGCACACGGATGAACAGAAACGGTGTGCTGGTTTCCCTCACCTACGGCCAGGTCTCATCCCTGTCCGCCAACCCCATCGAAAAGAAACCGTTGCACCACTTCTTCCCTGGGAGCGTGGCCCTGACCGCTGGAAGCTGGGGCTGCAATTTCGGCTGTCCCTGGTGCCAGAACTGGGACATATCCAAGTCAGACCCCCGCCCTTCAAGGTACATGTCGCCTGGCGAGTTCGTTGAGACCGCTCTGGCGTGGAACTGTCAGGGGACATCCATCAGCCTCAACGAGCCCACGCTATCGCTGGAATGGTCGCTGGAGGTGTTCCACTCGGCGCGGGAGCAGGGCCTCTACAACACCTACGTCACCAACGGCTACATGACCACGCCAGCGTTGGACGCGCTAATCGCCGCCGGGCTGGACGCCATGAATGTGGACGTCAAAGGAGACGCGGAAGCCGTCCGAAGACACTGCCAAGGCATCGATGCGGAGAAGGTATGGCGCAACTGCCGCCACGCGAAGGAGCAGGGAGTGCACCTGGAGATCACCACCCTGGTCATCCCCAGCGTGAACCATGACGAGGAAACCCTACGGAATATCGCTAGGCGGATCCACGAGGAGTTGGGACGGGAGACGCCCTGGCACGTTAGCGGCTACTATCCGGCCTATCGCTTTCACGCCCCCCCTACGCCGCTGAGCATACTGGAGAGAGCGTGGCGAATCGGGCAGGAGGAGGGACTGCAGTTCGTGTACCTGGGCAACGTGGTGGGCCATCGGCTGGAGAACACCTACTGCCCCCACTGCGGTGAGGTGCTCGTGGAAAGGCGAGGACTCACCGTGCTCCAGAACCGCCTAAGGGATCCCGCGTGCCCGGCCTGTGGGACGGCTATCCACATCGTGATGTGATTGGCAGCGCCGCGAGGCCAACGCTACCAGGCGTACTCGAAGACGATGTCGGTGAACTGCCCGGCCACGCTACAGTCGGTGAACTGGATCTCCACCGTGTTCGACTGAGGCACCGGGTTCCCCTGGCTCTCCACGACGTCGATGAGGAAGGTGAACGGTGAATGGTAATTCTCAGGAGCCAGGGGGGTGAACCCCCACACTCCCGGATCCTCACCATCGCCACTCACCTTGTAGGCCTCATTGCCAGCAAACCTCAAGCGCACCGTTCGGCCATTGACCGGTTCACCGCCCACCCCCGTGATGCTACCCTTCATGTACACAGATCCACAATTGGCGGCGCTCACCATCCCTCCTGAGTATTCGAATTCGTACGACACCGCAGTCGTCGCGGTAGCAGTGGGCGCTGGCGTGGCGGAGGCCGCCGGAGTCGTGGGCGTTGCCGTGGGTGGCACGGTTGTGGAAGTAGCGGTGCCGCCGGTTGCCGTGGCGGTGGCTGGTGCAGAGGTGGCGGTCGGCGCAGCAGTCTGCGTGGGAGTAGGTGCGCCGACGACCAGGGTATTTGTGGGAGTCGGCTCCGGGGTGTTCGTCGCCGTGGGCTCAGCAGTGAAGGTAGGAGTTGGCCCCACAGGTGTCGATGTGAACGTCGGCTGAATGGTGGGCGCCGTGGTCACAACTGCCGTCGGCGTGGGCGCGGGCTCGGCAAGCTCTCTCGATACCATCAGCAGGAGCACGGTGAAGACAAAACCGTTGAGGAAGACCAGGATTCCCAGGATGAGCAGGTATCTCAGCTTCATTCCGTCCCCCTTACTCGTTTCCCCAGCCCTGCTTCGGACTACCTAGGGTATCACCAGCGCCTGCCCTGCCCGGATCGCGTTCGGATTGTCCAGCCCGTTCGCCTGAGCGAGCGCGTCCGACGTCACGCCGTACATCCCGGCTATCTCGCTCAAGGTTTCCCCCTCTTGGACGACGTGCACCCTCTGCCCCACCGTCGAGGACGGCGTGGACGCCGGCACCCCTGTGCCCTCCTCTTCTGGAACGGACGCGGGTGGCACCGGAATGACCAGCACCTGTCCTTCCCTGATGATGGCGTCTGCGTCCCCCAGATTGTTCGCCTGGACGATGGCGTCCACGGTGACGCCGTAGTTCCGGGCGATCTCGCTCAGAGTCTCACCCTGCTGCACGACGTGTGTGCTCGGCATCGGAGAGATCGCCGGCGATGCTTCGGGGGTAGGCGTGGCTTCAGCCGGCGTAGTGGGCGTGGCGACAACCACGTTGAAGGGGGTGAAAGTGGGCTTGGCGGTCCTAGTGGGCGTGGGCGTCGGCTGGCGGCTTCCCGAGACCATGAGAACCAGACGGCTGAAGATGAGGTAGTTGATCAGCAAGAGAACAACAATGAGCGCAATCTCGCGTCCTCTGCTTCTGATTCCTCTCCGAATCGCGCCCCATCGGCTCGTTGAGTCCATTTCGCTCCCTCTCCAGCTTCCCGTGCCCATTATACCGCTGCCGAGCCGGTAAGCTCAACAGCGTTCGGCATGCGACTATCCATCCACCCTTGAGGGCCGCACCCATTATACTCCTTTCGCTCCAGCGAGACCACTTGCATACGATGATGGCATGGAGAAAGGAATATGAAGCACATACGCCGTACAGGCATCCAGTGGTCATTTACCGACAGAAGTCGTATAATAGCGATCTGGACACGCAGTGACGACCCGCGTAGCCAAGCTCCCGGAGAGGTGATGACCATGGAAATCGATATCGATCCGCAATACTACGTGGATGTCGTATTGAGACACTGGAAGGTCGTGATTGTGGTGTTCCTTGTGGCGACTCTGGCAGCGGGAGCAGCTAGTTTCGTCCAGCAACCCACTTACGAGGCGACGGTCATTCTCACTGAGGAGACCTACGAGTTCTACGCTGTACCTCGACTCTCTTCTCTCGACAAAACAGTGGTGAAACTCTACCCGACTCTGGCGAGTACAGAATCTGTTGAGAGCCGTGTAATCGGAGTTCTGGGGCCGAGTCTCTCCGCAATAGAGCAGAGACCCGGCATTCTGAGGTCTCTGGTAACTGTGCACGAGGACCCGGAAAACCCAGCACTGTTTCGCATCAGAGTTCGTGGGGACGATTCACAGAAGGCCGTCTTGATCGCCAACGCATGGGCAGAACAGTATGTTGAAGAGGTGAGCAGCAAAGCGGTGGCACGGAGTCCGCAGCTTGAAGCTGCCGAGGAGGACCTTGATTCGGCAGAGGCGGCCCTGACTGAATTCAGACAACAGACGGGACTGGGCCTCTCGGGCCTGATTGATGAGACAGGGGTATTCGATATATTCGTTACACTCGGCCCTGCGGGAGTGCAACTCGAGAAGAAGCTCGACCTCCTGGCCGAGCATCGGCAGGTGCAAGACAATCTAGAGCTAGTGCTGCACAGTGCACAAGTGGCGAAGGACACTGGTGCAAGCATTGACGACCTGCCCCTGCAGCTCCTCAACCATTGGATCATCTCCGACCGAGGCCAACTCTCTGTCGATGTAGTCAAGGATCAGGAAAGCCTGGATCAGGTCATCCAGTTGCTCCGGTCTGAGGAACAGGCCATTTCTGGCGTGATCGACCAACTCGCCAGTGACGCGGATGCTCTTCAGGAGGATCTGGCGCGCGATCAGCGAGAACTGGACCGCCTCATCCGCGCCCGCAAACTAGCGGAAGGGGTCTACGAAGCTCTCGTCAACGAGCTACAGGAGTCTACTCTTCTTCGGACAAACACTCAGATACTGAGCAGGGCAACCACAGCCAGACGGCTGGATCCCAGCGCAAAGCTCAGCGTCGTCCTGGGTGCGGCACTGGGACTGGCTGGCGGCGGCGTAGTGGCATTCGTGCTTGAGTACTTTGAGGTCTTGCGCAAGAAGCGCTCTGTACACTCCCAGTAGGCCTGCCCACTGGGAGTCGGTCGCACGGTCGCTTTGTATGCCGACGATAGTACCTCTTCCGAAGCCTGCCGATCACCAAGTCGATGCGGGCTTCGCCCTATTTGCAGCATGAGATCTTCGAGAACCTTGTCTTGGTTGCAGAGTGAGTGGCGGTGGCTCGTAGTCTCCATCTTGGTGGGTCACTTCGCGCTGAGCGCTGTCTACAGCGTCGCTACCCCCATCTGGGAGGGTCCCGACGAACTGGGCCACTATCGCCACGTGCGATTCTTGGTTGCAAACCTGTCCCTCCCAGGACCGGAGGCCTCCTCCTCGGCTCTCGATCAGCTCACCCATCCACCCCTCTACTACATGGTAACGGCGATCCTGACATCCTGGGTGGACACGAGCGACAACCTGACACCCACCGCCAACCCCTTCGCCGCCACGGGGACGATGGAAGGAGGAGCCAACAGCTTCATCCACTCCGATGCAGAGGCCTTTCCCTACCACGGGACCGTCCTCGCGGTTCACGCTGCGAGGCTGGTGTCCGTCGCCATCGGCACTCTGTCACTCCTGGTCACCTACAAGCTAGCACGCCTGCTATTCCCGAACAGACATGACGTCGCCCTGGGTGCTACGGCGATCAATGCATTCTCACCCGGTTTCCTATTCATGAGCGGAGTCGTCAACAACGACATCATGGTCACTCTCTTCACTGCTCTGGCCCTGCTACTGTCGGTCAGACTAGTCGTGCGTGACGCCGGCTGGAAAGATCTGCTGGCTCTGGGCGTTTGCACCGGCCTGGCAATCCTGTCGAAGTACAACGCTCTCGCCCTGACCCCTCTGGTCGTCATCTCTGCTGGCGTGGCCCTGGCCAAGCGCATCAGACGTAGAAAGTCCCTGGTCATCTCGTTGGGAGGGGTGTTCCTCCTCCTCCTCGGCCTGGCGCTGGTCTCCAGTTGGTGGTTCCTGCGCAGCGTGGCGTTGTTCGGCACCGCGACTACCCGGTCCGCCAGGGTTCTGGCCCAGTTTGTCGAGGATCTCCGCGACCCTGCTGCCGGACTAGGGCGCATGGACTGGGCCCTGCTCCCGGACGGATTGAGGTACTTCTACACGTCTTTCTGGGGCGTATTCGGATGGGGAAACATAAGCGCCGGGACGTGGGTCTACCAGGTATTGGGCCTGCTCTGTCTGGCTGGGTCGGTGGGTCTAGTCCTCTTCCTGCTGGGCAAAGCCAGCCGATCCCTCAAAGGTGCGGCCCTCCTACTGCTCCTGGGCTTCATGCTCTTCTGTCTCTTGGCCATCTATCGCACGCTCACCTTCAGCGATCCGGTCCTGCGCGGCCGATACGCCCTGCCCACCCTCTCTGGAGTCAGCGTTCTCCTGTCCCTTGGCGTAGTCCACCTCACGCCTCGTAGGCTGGGGCGCACACCCATCTTCCTGGTCAGCCTGACGGTACTATTCATGGGCCTCATAGCACCCTTTCGCTACATCGCGCCTGTCTACGCTCGCCCCCCAATTCTCTCAGCGGATGAGCCGTTGCACGTCGAGAACCCGTTGAACGCGCGCTTCGGAGAGAGGATAGAGCTGGTAGGGTATGAGCTAGGAGTGTCAAGAGCAACCACGGGTCAGTTCGTTCCCATTACTCTCTACTGGCGTGCTTTGGCTGAGATCGAGGAGAACTACACGGTTGGCCTGAGCCTCGTCACACCGGATGGAACGCCCTACGGCCAGGTTGCCACATACCCGGGCCGTGGCAACTACCCGACTTCATTGTGGAACGCGGGGGAGATCGTCCAGGACTCATACCAGGTCCGTCTGAGTCGGAAGTTTCCCGCTCCGGGCCTGGCCCGCATCTACGTTGCCCTGTACACCTATCCTGCAGGGGAACATCTGCCCGTCTCGTACGACTCGGGAGCACCGGTCCACCGTGCGGCTGTGTTTGGCAGCCTGCCTGTGGAGTTCGCAGAGACACCGGACTACTCAATCCAGCACGAGCTCCACTACCAGCTTGGTGATCGAGTAGCTCTGGCGGGATACGACCTTGAAGACAGACTCTTCAGCACGGGATACGGCTGCGTGACTCTGTACTGGCAGGTCCTCGGCGACATCGCAGAGGACTACTCAGTATTCGTACACGTGGTCAACGATCAAGACCAGACTGTGGCCCAGAACGACAGCCAGCCCCGGGGTGGGTTCTACCCCACCACCTACTGGCAACAGGGTGAGACCATAGCAGACCAGCACTGCATCAGTCTCCCCAGCAACGTGCAAGGAGGGAGCTATCAAGTATTCACGGGCATGTATCTGCTAGAGAACATGCAGCGTCTTTCCGCGTTCGACGCCGACGGCAATCGTATTCCCAGCGATCGGTGCCTTCTGTCGGATTGGATCACTGCCTCTTCCAGCCATCGCTCATACATGCCGGCAGTCCTCCAGTGATCAGCTGCCGTATATGATCCCTGGAGTAGCATCACGGCAGATCGAAGCGTTCCGTGGTAGCCTGATCATGGCATCTTCGTCCGGGACAGATGGCCGCATACCTGCGTGACCTCACCTCGCGCCGCCTGGCACTTGTGGCAGCCTTCCTGTGCCTGAGCCTGTCGAGTGGCCTGCTGTACAGCGTCATCATCCCCCCGTGGCAGGCGCCTGATGAGCCCCGTCACCTCGAGTACGCCATCCTGCTCTCCGAGAAAGGCTGGTTTCTCACCAGACAGGATACCTCCCCCGATCTACAGCGAGACATGATGACCTCCATGCTCCAGTCCGACTTCTGGACTCTCGTAGGCCGCGAGGAGCCGGATAGCGTGCCTGCCTCCTTCTCGGACGACCCATTCCTCAAGCTTTCCGGCACTCAGCTTGGCGACGAAAGCCCTCTATACTACCTGCTGCCAGCACTAGCATTCAACGCCCTGCCCGAAGGAGACCTCCTCGCCAGACTGTACCTTATGCGCTGGTTCTCGGTTCTTCTCAGCGCGGCAGCTGTGACCGTTGCAAGCTTGACTGCCTTCGAACTGTTCCCAGAGGACCGTTTCATGATTGTCGCTGTTCCCGCCTTCGTGGCCCTCCTTCCCATGTTCTCCTTCATCGGAGCCTCGGCCAATAACGACGTTCTCTCCGTTCTCTTCGTTTCGCTTTTCACGTGGCAACTGGTCAGGATGTTCAACAGGGGTCTCTCGTGGCGCTCCGGCCTCACCCTCTGCGGCCTGGCAGCTCTCTCTCTGCTGGCCAAGAGAACGTCCTTCTTCACTGTGACCCTGATCCCGGTGGTCATCGCAGTCCACGTGCACCGCCGCCGGGTCCCTCTGAGCCACTGTTGCAGATGCGCTGTCGCCGCGGGTTCCATGCTCACGCTGCTGCTGTTGGCCATACTCCTGAGCTGGCGAGGCGGAGACGCCGCTCAGTGGATGCCGCTGCAAGGATCGTCGGCTGATACGAGGAGCGAAACACTCGCCAGGTCCGGCAGTTACTCGCTCGAGGCGACAGACGGCAGACTGATGCAAGCACTGCCCTTCAACACAGTCAGAGCCCTGCGCGGGAAGACGGTCACCCTCAAGGCGTGGGTCACCAGCCCTGGGGCAAGGCAGCGGGGATCGATAATCATGGAGGATGACCAGGGGCGGAGCGCGAAGGTCTTTATCGCTGGCTCAGGATGGACGCGTCATGAGGTGACGTTTGAGGTCACCCCCTCAGCCAGGACCATGAGAGTGATCCTCGATTCCAGTCCCGGTCCTGAGCAAGGTGGTGAAGGTCTGTTCTTCGATG
>Ga0315552_1002619_pt1 | contig 10533 bp, 9 predicted proteins | sample SalMarSW160170MG_2_FD_203102 | JGI IMG/M metagenome (GOLD analysis project Ga0315552, IMG submission 203102) | Salt marsh sediment microbial communities from the Plum Island Ecosystem LTER, Massachusetts, United States - Salt Marsh Sediment SW1601-70 ...
TGTTTGTTTTCTGCATTCATGCGCAAAAGAGAGACCGTTCCAAAGACAATGGTTCTCAGATCAGCTTTTTCAGGATGGAATGTGAGCCTGCCTGTTTGCGCCATCGACCACTGCAGCAGGTTATCCAGCAGATTGAACAACAGGTTTGCGGATTTATGTATTCGTTGGATTGAAACACTCTTTTCTTCATCACTCATCTGGCTGAAACCTTCCAGCAGTGCTTCGGTTACCGAGAGAAGCACTGAAAAAGGGTTCTTCAGATCGTGAGCGATGATGGAGAAGAATTTATCTTTGGCTGCATTCATCTCTTTCAGGTAATCAGCCTGCTTTTTTATTTCGTCCGTTGACCGTTTGAGACGATCCCTCATTTCAACCAGTGCATTTCCCAGGGCATCTTCATCACTCAGCAATTTGTAATCGGCAGTGAGATTGCCTTCTCCAATCTCTTTTGCAAAACCGGCAGTACTTCTCAGCCCTTCCAGGAGGGTGTTGGCTGATTGAGCCATTTCTTCAAGTTCATCTTTCGATTTTACCTGAATCTTCGTGCTGTTGTGTAAATTCCCCAATGCAAGGTTTTTCAGCAAATTCGTCGTACTCTGAAGAGGGCGCGTGATGTTATGTGCAATGATCCAGATGACTAGGGCGAGAATGATCAATCCCACCAAACTAACCAGGATGGAAAAATAAAAGGTTTGGTTTGCTTCCTTGGTAATGATATCAACCGGAACGACAATTCCCATTGACCAGGGTGTATTGGTTTTAGCAATTTTTACCGGTACAAACGATACATAAGCATTTTTCCCAAATTTCGAATCTTTGGACATAAAGGAAAACTTCTCTCCGGCAACTATTTTCTCCTCGAAGTGATATACCTCATCCACCTCAGGATAGATTTTCCCGATTGGCTGTTTTATTAACTGTTTATCCGGGTGAGCTACGATCTGCCCATCATTTGCTACCAGAAAGGTAAAGGTCTGTTCGAGTGGTTTTATCTCTTCGATGATCTCCTGGAATCCCTCAAGGGGAAAATCCATTCCCGTCATTCCGACATAATGACCATTCACAATAATGGGTGTGATCACGGTTGCCATGAGTATGGCACCTTCATGGATCGGCTCATCCTCAGGCAGAGCCTGGTTTATATTATAAGAATAATAATAGGGGCGGGTGATAACCTCCTGCTTTCCGCTTTTTACCTGGTAATAAATGCCTGTGGTGTCATCTCCCTGCGTATCAAGCGTATCAGTTTTAAACAGGATTTCCCCTCCCGACCGGTATTGGGTTCTCCTGATCCTCCCGTAGGGATTGGTATAATCCGGATCGATAGCACTCAATTCCCACTGTTCGAATACAGCGGTGTATTCAGGATTTTCTACCAGGACATTATAGATCATTTCCGAAAAGATCAGGTTTCTCTCTCCGGAAGGGATATTATTATAAACCATAAATGCCTGGGCAAGAGCACGCGAGGTTCCGAAATGTTCATTGAGGTGAGCCCTGACAAGGTTTGCACCCTCCTTGTTCAGGTTATCTGCGATAAGCTTGGCGTCATTGATGGCACGGTTTTTAAACACCATGCTGATATATCCGATAGCCAGGATATAGATCACCAGTGAAATAGATAAAAGTAAGACCCACATTTTGGTCTTGAGACGCCACTTCATAAGCAAAAACAGGGTTAGTTTTAAATATATACTATTAACTTCTGATAAAACTATTATATTGTGCAATAGCCTTGTCCGAAGGTAAAAAGTTCATTCATGAACTACAATCATTTTACCAGAAAATTCACTCTTTCATTCGTGCATTCGTGACTTCCATTTTTTCATTCGTGCAATGGTGTATTTAAACTGGCTCATTTTGTTTGGTTTCTTTATCCAGCCACCGTTCAACGACCTCTTTCACCCGTTTCGAAGATTTTCCATCGGTATGGGAAAAGATATAGTTTTTATCTTCCAGCATCTTCTGTTTTCTCTCTTCCGACGGATTCATGGCCTTCTCAACCGCTTCTTCCAGGTTATCCCCCGGTCTGATATGTACAAAACTCTCTTTCAACCACTCCGAGCTGCTGTTTTCCAGCAGCGGTTTCCCGTCACCGTGTGTTAATCGTTCATCGGGAAGATCGACGATGATCCCGCACCGTTCCAGTGCCAGGAATTCGTTGATAACACTTGATCCATCGCTGATGATCACATCTGCGACAAAGAGAAATGGACGGATATCGTGCTTATCCGGGGGAACAAGATAAAATGACGGGTAACGTTTTTTCAGTCTTTCAAAGATCAGGTGTTGCTCATGAGATGCATAAAGACCCGACCAGCTATATGGATGAAGTTTCACGATCACCTGGTATTGTTCGGACAGTTTCACCACCTCTTCTCCGATTGAAAAAATGGATGTGGGTTTGAATGAAGGCGCATAGAGTACAACCTTCTTGGCGGGACTGAGACCCATCTCCTTCAACAGGTCATTCCTGTTGTAGGTCCCGTTAAAAAGGATATCCAGCTTTGGCAAACCGACAGAATGGATTTCATGGATAACATCCAATCCATATTTTTTGAACTTTTCCACCCGGTAGGGTCCTTCAACAAAGCAATGGTATGTTACATCGGTTTGCTTCATCAAATGCCGGTACCGGAGCGTTTTGATCCCCGGCCCATGATCGACATTGCAGAGCATTGCCCTGCCAAACCGCTGGGGATCTTTCAACTGAGCACCGGAAAAAACCACATCAAACCCCAGAGTTTCCCTGGTGACCCGGTATCCCTCATTCCTGTATTTCGCTTCAATCTCCTCCCTGCGGGAAACCATGAAGAAGTAAAAGACACGTTTCCGGTTTCTTCCAAACTGCAGAAAAAGCTCGTACTGTCCATCTTTGGCGAATTCGTCATATATCGGTTTAAGGCTTGCCCAGTAATACTCATGGGTGATGTTGAACAGGATCTTATATCTCATCGTTTTGTCCGATCGTATAATCAAGTGTTTTCAGCAAATCAATCGCTTCCCGGTTTTTCATAAGTTCGAGGTAACGTTCCCTGTGCTCTTCTCTTTTCCATTTTCCAATTGCCCCGGAATGGATCTTCTGAACAGAACTATCCCAGTGCTTGCTGGCCCGAATGGTTGCATGCTCCTCCCATTTCAGGAAATTCGGATGAAACTCCAGTGAAAGGTAGGAGCATACTTTCTGCATGGTTTCTTCAAAATTGAGGATCAGGTCTTCATACCGGATTGTCAGGACCCTGGGATGGTCTTTAAAGGTTAACCCGAAAGTGACATCCCGGACCCATCGTTCCGCAGAAACCCAGTATTGGTCGGGAGTGTGTTTTGGATGTTTTGAGGTGACTACATCCCTGCCGTCGCGTACCAGATGGATCAACAACGCCGTGGGATGAAAATCAAGTATTTTATCAAAGGTGATGATGTTCTTGGGTGTTTTCTCGCACCAGCGGATGGCTGTTTTGGGAATCCTCCGGTAAATGAATTCACGGTAGAGTCTGTCCGGCCTTTCAATTTCATAACGGTCACCGGTTTTTATCCATTTTTCAAACGCATAGGTCTGTTTTTTTATGGCATAAATGTCGGGATGTACTGAAAGGATGGCATTGAGCAGGGTTGATCCGGAACGGGGTGCCGATCCGATGATGATTGGAATTCCGGTAAATCGTTTCCTTTCAATACGCTTGCCCAGTTTCAGTATCAGGGGAGCTGCAGCCCGTTTTATTGCGTTATTCATTGGTAGACAAAAGTATATTGCTAATCATCACCAGGAAATCGGTTCTTTACCGTGTTCCTTCAGGTATTCATTTGCTTTGCTGAAATGCCTGCATCCGAAGAATCCTCTTGTTGCAGATAAGGGTGAGGGATGCGGTGCCTCCAACACAAGGTTTGAACGGCGGTCGATCACCTCTCCCTTCTTTTGCGCATAGGATCCCCAGAGGAGGTAGACAATCTCTTTTTTCTCTTCGGCCAGTTTCCGGATGGCAGCGTCCGTAAATTCCTCCCACCCCTTATCCTGATGGGAACCGGCCTGGTAACCTCGAACGGTCAGTGTGGCATTCAGAAGAAGGACACCCTGGTCAGCCCAGCGTTCGAGGTTTCCGGTTTTCGGGAGTGATGTTCCCAGGTCGTCGTGGATCTCCTTGAAAATATTGACCAGGCTGGGGGGGAAGGCAACCCCATCCAGCACCGAGAAGCACAATCCGTGAGCCTGGCCTGGGCCGTGATAGGGATCCTGCCCGATGATCACCACCTTAACCCGATCAAAGGGACAGCGGTCAAATGCGTTGAAGATGCTCTTCCCTGCCGGGTATACGGTGTGGGTTCTGTATTCCTTCCTGACAAACTGTACCAGCCCTGTGAAGTACTCTTTCTCAAATTCTTCAGCCAGCCGCTGCTTCCAGCTCTCTTCAATCTTTACATCCATGAATGGTATACCCGTATTTTTAAGGTTTATTAATGACCTTCCAAATTTATCTAAATTTCCGGGAGTAGCAAAGGGAAGGATGCGCCATAGGCGTGCCTACGGCAAAGGATGCCGTGCCTGCCGGCAGGCAGGAAGGATGAATGAGTTGAGTGAGTACAGAGTACAGTTATAGAGGTGAGTGGTGAGAAAGATGTCGGATTGTGGACTGCGAATTTCGAAAGGCGGATTGCAAACTTGTCCTAATCAATGAAATTGGATCATGATTTCGGATTTTGATAAAAGAAAAGTCCCAGCGGGACTTAAAGACAATAGGCAGCCACTTCAGTGGCTGTATTCAGGATTTCAATTCATCCAATCCAAAGGTCCAACTGCACTGCTATTCATTGGGAAATTCTTTCATGGACCTAAAGGCACCAGGCGCACCAATTACGCGACGAAAGACGAACAACGAACCCCAAAGTGGTACCCCGAGTTTACCATGGGTATCGCTTTGCGAGAAATCGGGGCACGACCGGTTTTCCTGTCATTTCTCACCGCCGGTTGGCGGTGAGAAATATTCTAACAATTGTATGTTGTTATTTATGGTTAAATGCTGTATCTTTATTTATCCAAACCAGAAAACAATTATCCCTATAATACATGCAATGCACCTGTTTGCCTGTAAACAGCAGGGGATCAGTGCATTTTATAAGTAACATCCAATTAGTATAAACCTTAAAACAACCAAATCATGAAAAAGTATTTAATTCCGTTAATTGTTCTTGTTGTTCTTGCAGGAATATCCTGCGAGGAGACGATCGACATCGAAAAAGAAAAAGAAGCCATTAAGGCTGTTATTGAAAATGAAACAAATTCTTTCCTTGCAAGGGATTTTGAGCAGCAATCGAAATCCTTCCTGCAGGATGAAAACCTCACAGGGCTGGTAGCAGGGGAAGATAGTTACACCTATGCTGTTGGATGGGAGGATATCAGTGAAGCTTATAAAGAAATATATGAGAATAATCCGGATCCAATTTCAAATGATTATCAATTCACAAACTACAAAATTAAAGTCTACGAAGAAAGTGCCTGGGCAGTGTATGATGAAATTGTGAGTAACAGCGAAGGTGAATTAATAAGAAAGAACATCAGTGTACGGTTTCTTGAAAAAGTGGATGGGGAATGGAAAATTGTATACCTATCCTATGTTAACACGACATCTTATGAAGAAGAAGCTGAAGAACCTGAAGAGGAAGCCGGGGAAATTGAAGAAGAAACTGAAATAGAAGAAACAGAGTAATCATGAAATTAAATGTATTGGCGTTTGCCCTGACCTGTGGGATCATGCTGGGTGCCGGGCTTTTTCTGGCTACCTGGTGGATCATTTTGTTTGGTGGCGCCACCGATGCCCCAACCTTTATCGGTCGGGTTTATCTGGGTTATCGAATTACTCCGGTGGGAAGCATCATCGGACTGGCATGGGCATTTGCCGATGGACTCATCGGAGGTGCAATCTTTGCATGGCTCTACAACCGACTCATTGCACCCGGACCGGAGAGAAAAGAAGGGTGACAAGAGAGTTCAGAGTAAGGGAGACGGGGTGACTGTGAGACGATGAGACTAAGGGACTTAGAGACGAAGGGACGGAGAGATGGGGGGTGAGTTCCGCCTTCTCCGTCAGTCGACGGATTGCGTCTGCTTCACTGGTTGGCGAATACGACGCAGGAGCACGGCGGACAAGGGTGAGAAGTGAGCGCTGAGAGGTGAGAAAGTGTTCCATTCGGGATATGAACGTAGGACCTCTTTTGAATGAATGGTTGGAAGCGTTATTTTAGTTTTTGATAGTCCACCAGGTAACCATCAATTGCTCCGATCGTTAAATTCAATTTGATCCTGATCTGGTCTTATCGAGAAATATATTACTGGTCCTATGGGTATGGAAAATACAGAAACGGTTTATTATGAAAGCGATACAGCGAACTATACCAGAGGGTATGATAAGAGCAGGAATATAATGCCTCACATTACCTTTCAGATTGCCGGTGCTGCCGGAGGCTTAAAATCAACTGCATATGACATGGTTAGATATATTGAGGAGAATATCAAAGAAGATGATGAGGCAATATACTTCTCACACCAAAAAACCATCGAAAAGAATGATCAGGCGTATGGATTAGGCTGGCAGGTTAGCGCGGGTTCTGCGAAGGATATCCACTTGTGGCATGACGGGGGAGAGCCGGGATTCAGCAGCTTTTGCCTCATTTATCCGGGAAAGAAAACAGGCATCATCTGCCTGACCAATCAGAGAAGTCGGCAATCCCAGCTATCGAACCTGTGTCGTGCTATCCTTGCAACGCTCATGAAAAATCCAGGGTAATACAAATTCGATGAAATTCAAGATTGATTTCGCCCCTATATTAGGTTTTTTACCGGTAGTCCATTATATTTAATACCTGTATAACAAACAAAAAATGACATCATTATGAATTGCAAAAACTTCATTATCCTGTTATTGGTCATCCTCTTTTTAGTGTATGCCTGTGATACGCCTTCAGTATCTAAAGAATCCTATGATATATCGCTGGAAGAGATGGTTGATACCCTGGTACAACCATACATCGACAGTTTACAAATCGCCGGTTTGGCGATTGGAGTCGCCAGGAATGATACCGTCCTTCTGTTAAAATCATATGGTTATGCAGATCTTGAGTTTGAAACACCCCTTCCTGTTTCGGCTTCGTTTGAAATAGGCTCGGTTACCAAACAATTCACTGCCGTTGCTATTTTACAGCTGGTCGATAAAGGTCTGTTGAACCTCGGGGATGATATCACCGAATACCTGGATTTTGATACAAAAGGCAGGGAGGTCACCATTGAACAGTTATTGAACCATACTTCAGGGATAAAGGGCTATACCGAGATGCCCTCGGTCAGCGACTATATATATTTTGAATATCCAAGGGATACACTGCTCAGAATCGTTGAGCAGGAAGAGTTTGATTTCGAACCGGGAGATGCAATGATATACAATAATACCGGTTATTTTATGCTTGGACTGATCATTGAAGAGGTAACAGGGATGGCATATGAAGAATACCTGGTTGAGAATATTTTCTCTGTTGCGGAAATGGAGAATTCATATTATTGTGATGAGAGATTGATCAGAAAGAACAAAGCATACGGATACGATACCGAAGAAGGGAAGTTACTGAAAGCGGGGTATCTTGATCACACCTGGCCCTTTGCCGCCGGGTCGCTGTGTTCTTCGGTCGAAGACCTGCTGCGGTGGAATCACCTGCTGCATGAAACGGATCAACTATTGGACAGGGAATCCTACGAATACCTGATTACACCATCAAAGCTGAACAATGGAATTGATTTGCGGTATGCCAAGGGATTAAGCGTGGATGAATACAAAGGGATAGCGGAAATATCTCACGGTGGGGGAATCAATGGTTTCCTTTCGGATGCCAGGTATTTCCCGGACAATGGATTGATAATCGTTACCCTGATCAATTCCACCGGACCGGTATCCCCAGCCCGTATATCAAACCGGGTTGCAGATCATCTGCTCCCGATTCAGGAAATTGAGTATAATGAACACTATTCGGGTGATTTATCCGTATTTGCTGGTGAATACAAGGGCAGAAGCAGGGGAAGAGACATGGAGGTAATTATTGATGCCGGTGAAGAGATATTGACCATTGAACTTTATGGGAGCATAGACACCCTTGACTATGCCGGGGATAAGAAATGGGCGCTGGGTAATTCTTTCATTTCGTTTGTTGAAGAGGAAGGAAACGTCAGTGAACTGCATTACGATGCAGGAGCCGGATATTATATTCTGAAGAAGCAGGAAGATTAAGAATTTACAAATGCCTCAAATGCCTTAAATACCTGAAAACAATAGAATTCCTCAGTGGGTAATAGCTATTTGTTAATTGTTAATAAGTTAACCTGTTGTGCTATTGAACTTCCTAACGATTAAATGATGTTCGATTGGAATTATGATATCAATATTCAACTAGCTAAAGTGCTATAATTTAGGTTGTTGAACAGAGTAATGAAATCCTTGGAGGATTGATTTATCTTGTACCACTAAATGTAATCGTATCATTACCATCGGTTAAAGTCCATGTAAGACTATTTCCATTGACTGTACCTGAGAACGAGCCACTAGCGTCAGTGTAATTCAAATAATAATTGCTTCCAGACTTACTGACGTCGATTCCATTCAGGGGAATGCTGCTTGAACCTATTGTAATTACCAGATTAACTACTTTGTCTGAACTTTTAGTCAGTTTTGAGGAGCCTGATACACTTCCTGTTCCAACTACAGTCACTGTCCCATTATAGGTACCTGCAACTATACTTGCATAATCAGGAGAGCTGCTATCTTTTTCACAACTTGTTGCAAGCAGTAGTAAAAATCCCATTATTATTATTGATGGGTAAATCCAAATTCTGTTTTTTTGTTTCATGATTATCAAAGTTAAAAGTTAAAGCTGAATTGTTTCATAAAGTTACAAAAGCAATCCGGTTTTACGCGCATTAGCCGCAGTTATTTTATGTATACTAAAAAAGGATCTTTATTATTTCCAGGAAAAACGCCGAATCTTTCTTTTGTTTTTGCTATTGATATAGCTGTATCAAATTTCACATCTGAATCAAAATCTTTGGGAAAACGTTCCATGGACCGCAAAACACCAGGCGCTAATCTGTTTTATGTATTGACAATTTCGTTATACATTTGTTGAGCCGGAAACACCCATTCAGGAATTTTAAAAACATCATTGACAACTCGGGTCCTTACCGGCAGGAATTGTTCGACTACAAATCCCAGAGATACATCGAATGGGTAAAGGATCTCATCGAGGCATATAACTTCAGGGAAGAAGAAAATATCGAAGGATAGCCGGTGTACGGCAATAACTTAACTATCGTTACCACACTCAATCTTTACCGCCTTCCCCAACCAATTTATTCCGTTTCCTTTTGCAAATCTTTTCGGTTTTTTCTTTTAAGATGCTTTCGGGGGATAAATTATTAAGGTCACTCCATCATATCACCAATTTTCCACTTGCGTTTTGTTTGTGAATACATAATAATGCCAAATCATATTCATGGAATTATAATGATAGGGGTGAATAAATTTAACGTTAATGATATCGGAAATAATGAAAATTGCCGTAGAGACGCCATGCATGGCGTCTCTACATTCGGTTCACCAGAAGCATCAGGGGAACCTGTTCAATTGTCACCGTTAGTAACATTAAATAAAAACGAATCCGGCCCACAACGGGAAAATCTATCCTCCATTATCCGAGGTTTTAAATCTTCCATAACAAAACATGCCAGACAAATAAATGCCGGTTTTTCATGGCAAACCCGTTTCTATGACCATGTTATTAGAAACGATGTAACATAATTTTAACAACAAACGAACTGAAGATAATAATCAACAGCAACCCACAAACGTGCTTTTCAAATTTATTATGGATCACTCTCTCTGGCTTTTGAAAGTGCTGATGCGAAGAGACCGGTGGGTATTGCAATTATCCCTAAACCAATTATTAAAATAAAAAATGTAAATATCTTTCCGCCCTTGGTGTCATTTCTTTCGATAACTTCTTTTAAACTTGCCATATAGAGAAATATTTGATAATTAAATTTATACAAAAATTCATTAAACAAATTAGATACAAATTATGATATCCAATTTAGATTCCATTTTCCCCAAAAAACCAATCCTCTTCCAGCAATTTATTCCAAAATTCCTGTCTAAATCAATCAAAATTTTAGTAATTTTATGTCTCACAATGAGACTGGTTCTTCTATGTTATAATATGAACAAGCAAATTTATTTAACTGCACTTTTTATACAACCAACAACTATACCAATTAAAGGTATTGCTTTCAAAAATTAGTTTTAGAAACAAGGCTAAAAGGCTAAGAAAACAAAATCGAATCATTTTAATTAACACTTTATGTTAATTAAATTTTCATATTTCCAAAATGATTATTACTTTTGCTGATAAGAAATTGAAAAAATATGCCAACAATAATAGTCTGGCAGTTCAAAAAATGGGTGATAAACGTGCTAAGTTTTATCAGAAAAGATTGGAGGATTT